>Ga0256914_1000271_pt1 | contig 50129 bp, 40 predicted proteins | sample HulkmetaG_FD_191571 | JGI IMG/M metagenome (GOLD analysis project Ga0256914, IMG submission 191571) | Hydrothermal chimney microbial communities from Main Endeavour vent field at the Juan de Fuca Ridge, Pacific Ocean - Hulk | ecosystem: Environmental > Aquatic > Marine > Hydrothermal vents ...
CCGGAGTGGCTACAGGAACAACTACGGATATTGACGGCGACCGCCGACCCATCGGTTCCGCCCCCGACATCGGCGCCGACGAATTCCTCCGGCGCATCTACCTGCCGCTGGTGCTAAGAAATTATCCTTGATCGGAGGTATCCTCCGGTAGCGAGCAGACACCGGCCTGACAACCATTCATATCTTGCCGGACCAGATCAACAACCCCATGCCCACGAACATGACGGCGGCGATCTTGCGCAGGATCGCTTCCGGGATCAAATGGGCCAGGGCCTCCCCGCCCAGGACGCCCAGCAGCGTCACGGTGGTTGCTCGATGAACGAATTACGCGCGGGGTTGAGTGCTTTTATCGTCCTCACCGCCGGCTTCACCGCAGGGACGCCGAGAGCGCGGAGGGAATCTGTGTGAAGCCGACCGCTCCTCGGCGAGCTCTGCCTCCACGGTGTGAAATTTTGTAAATGCCCTTGCTCTGTCGGAACGGGCGGGGCGAGGGCACGTTTGGATTTGCCGTTCCCTTTGTGTTATAATGACGGCCGCCGAGAGTCGGTTGCTTGGCGGGCGCGAGGCCCCAAACTCTGAAAGTAAAAGGAGGCATGGATGAAGGAGATCATTGCAACCGAAGGAGCACCGGCAGCGGTCGGGCCGTATTCTCAGGCAGTGCGGGCCGGTGGGTTTCTGTTTACCGCCGGGCAGCTGGGCCTGGTCCCCGGCAGCAAAGAGTTCGCCGGGCCGGACATCGAAAGCCAGACGCGCCGGGCGTTGCAGAACCTACAAGCGGTGTTGGAGGCGGGCGGCTCCGGTCTGGAATACGTGGTCAAAACCACCGTTTTCCTGGCGGATATGGGCGAATTTGCCAAGATGAACGCCGTTTATGCCGAATTCTTTGGCGAAAATCCCCCGGCGCGCTCGGCGGTGCAGGCGGCGGCCTTGCCCCTGGGCGGGCGGGTAGAGATTGAGGCCATTGCCGTCATCCCAGGGGGTTAGGGGGCTGCGGCCCATTACGGGGGATGAAAACCCTGCGCGGAAACCCGCCCGCAGGCTCGCAAAGCCGTCGTTCGGGCAGGGTCCGAACGCGGTTGCTGGACGTTCCCGGATCCGCAACCCGGCCTGCGGGAGGGCGCGAACGGTGTAGATCAAACCTCCGGCTTTGCGCAGGCTTGGAAACCTGTGCCACGATCACGCCCGGATACGGTTTGCCGAGTGACGTGGCGCAGGCCTCCGGCTTGCGATTTCGCGCAGGTTGGAAACTTGCGCTGCAGATCGCAATACCGGGCAGAAAGGCGGAGGATATTTGGGAATGAGCACCGGCGAGTTCGTCGTCGCCAAGAGCTGGCAGTCGGATCGGCGTGGGCCGGTGCGCTGGATCTTGTCCCATGCCATGCGCCACAAACTGCCCATCTTGGGCGTCTTGGTGGGGGCTTTGAGCAACGCAGCCCTGGCCGCCGCCGTACCGGTGCTGGTGGGCAAAGCCATTGATGCCGTAACCGCCACCCCTGCCGACCTGGGCGGGTTGGGCATGGCTGCGGCCCTCATCGCCGGATCGCAATTGGCGCGGGGCGGGCTGCAACTGATGCGCAACTTTTCCGCCGAGGTGATCGGCCAGCGCATGGAGCGCGACACCCGCGACGAGTTGTACGCCAGCCTCATCGGCAAAAGCATGTCTTTCCACGATCTGCAACCCACCGGCGACCTGATGGCACGGGCCACCAACGATGTGCGCGAGATCAACCTGATGTTCAGCCCCGGCCTCAACCTGGTCATCGGTTCGGCCAACTTTTTGTTCATGCCCCTGTTCATCGCGCCGACCGTCCACCCCGACCTGATCCTGGCTCCCATTCTCTACCTGGTGGCCTACGGCCTTTCCTTGTGGGATTATTTGCGGCGATTGCAACCGGCGGCGGCCCAGGTGCGCCGCACCTTTGGGCAGATGAACGCGATGCTGGCCGAAGCCATTGAGGGCATTGAAACGGTCAAAGGTGCGGCCCAGGAGGAACGGGAGAGCCGCCGCTTCCTACAAGCCGCCGGACGCTGGCGCGATGCCTATGTGCGACAGGGAGACATCGAAGCCTTTTTCATCCCCCTGCTGCTGATGGGCCTGGTCCAGGCAGGCGGGTTGCTACACAGCCTGTTGCTCTTTCGCGCCGGGGAGATCGGCGTGGGGGATGTGGTAGCCTTCAACGGGCTGCTGCTCCTCTTTGGCTTTCCCACCTTTGCCGCCCAGTGGGCCTATTCGCGGGTGGCCTCCGGCGTGGTCAGCGCCCGCCGCATCCTGGAGCTGATCAACTACGAGACGGAGCTGGACCAGAACGTGGGCGGTTACGACGCGCCTATACAGGGGGCCGTCACCTTTGAGCACGTGACCTTTGGCTACCGTCCCCCCGGCCAGGCCGCCCGCGCCGAACCGGCCCTGGTAGATGTGTCATTTCACGCCGAGCCGGGCCAGACCATCGCCATCGTCGGGCAGACCGGATCGGGCAAGAGCACCATCGCCAAGCTGATCAACCGCATCTACGACGCCGACCGGGGGCGCGTCTTGGTGGATGGCGTGGATGTGCGTGACTGGAACCTGGAGGCTTTGCGGCGGCAGATCAGCGTCATTGAGCAAGACATCTTTTTGTTCTCCCGCACCATCGCCGAAAACATTGCCTTCGGTTGCCCCAACGCCGGCCGGGAGGAGATCGAAGCAGCGGCGCGGGCGGCTCAGGCCCATGAGTTCATCATGAAATTCAAAGACGGTTACGATACCGTCATCGGCGAACGGGGCGTGACCCTTTCGGGCGGACAGCGGCAACGCATCGCCCTGGCCCGCGCCTTCCTCACCGAACCGCGCATCCTGGTCCTGGACGATTCGACCAGTGCCATTGACAGCGCGACGGAGGACCGCATCCAGCGGGCCATTGAACAGGCCGGGGCAGGCCGAACCATGTTCCTCATCACCCACCGCCTCTCCCAGATCCGCCGCGCCGACCGGATCGTTGTCCTGCGCCGGGGGCGGGTGGAAGCCGTGGGAACGCATGAAGAATTGATGCGCGAATCGGAAGCGTACCGACGCATCTTTGCCCTCTACGAATCGTGATGAACGACGGCGAATTGCCCTCCGGCCCGGAACATGGTATAATCGGACCGTGGAGAGGAGGTGAACATGGCGTTGCATGTGACCGGTGTGCAGGCGATCACCCCCCGCGTCCCCCAGGTTGTGCGCGAGGCGTGGGGGGATGAGGTCGTGGTGGAATTCGTCCCCTGGGTGGAGCAGATGCTCAAGGAGAAAGCACTCCCCTGGGTGGAACAGATCGTGGAGGAAAAAGCGGTCCCCCGTGACGAATACCGCCAGGTGCTCAGCCGCATGGACGTTCTGGAGCGCGATGTCGCCGATCTCAAGGATGAGGTCCGTGCCCTGCGGGTGGAGATGAACGAGCGGTTTGACCGGGTGAACGAGCGGTTTGACAGGATGAACGAGCGATTCGTCGAGATGGAGCGGCACTTTGAGGGTCGGTTCGACGAGATGAACCGTTACTTTGAAGGCCGCTTCGACGAGATCAACCAGCGGTTCGTTAGCATGGAGCGACACTTTGAAGCGAGGCTGGATCAAATGTCCGACCGCATGTTGGTCCAAACCCGCTGGTTGATCGGCACCATCGCTTTGTTCGGCACTCTAATCACGATCCTGATGGCCATTGCCCAGTTTGCCCCCTGAGTTGGTGCATGTCTGTCTTTTTCGGTCTTGATACCGAAGCTTACGACCGCCAATACACCGACCGAGAGCTGATCCGGCGTATTTTGCGCTATTTTGCGCCACACCGCCGCCGGGTGATCGTCGTGGGCTTGCTCATCGCCGCCATCTCCCTGATCGGGGCGGCTCAACCTTTGGTCGTCTCCCGAGGTCTAGACCTGCTGATCGCTTCGCCGGGGATGGCCCTGGTGTTGGGCTTGCCTGCTATCGTGCTGGTCATCGGCGTTCTCTATTGGGTCGGGAGTTGGCTGCGCCGTCGCACCACGGCCCGCATCATCGGCGATGTGGTGTGTACTTTGCGCAGCGATGCTTTTCGCGCCTCCGTGCGCCATGACATGAGCTTCTTTGATGAATTCCGGTCGGGGCGCATTATCAGCCGCATCACCTCCGATACCGACGAGTTTGCCCAGGTCGTCCTGCTCGTCACCGACCTGCTGGGTCAGATCCTGTTGGTCGCCGTCCTTACCGTCGTCCTGTTTGCCATCTCCTGGCAGTTGACGCTCCTGCTCCTGATCCTTTCCCCCTTTGTTTTTCTATTGGCCCTGGGGTTCCGGCGCATCGCCCGGCATGTCACCCGCAAGGGGTTCCGGGCCATCGCCGAGGTCAACGCCGCCATCCAGGAAGCCGTGACCGGTATCAGCGTCGCCAAGAACTTTCGCCAGGAAGCCGCCATCTACGACGCCTTTGACCGGGTCAACCGTCAATCTTATGCCATCAACCTGCGGCGAGGGTTCGTCTTGGCCAACATCTTTCCCCTGCTCAACGCCCTGGCCGGGCTGGGCACGGCAGCCCTGGTCTACTGGGGCGGCCTCTCGGCGGTGACAGAAGCCATTTCTATCGGTGCCTGGTACCTGTTCATCCGCAGCGTGGACCGTTTTTGGTTCCCGGTGATCAATGTCTCTGCCTTTTGGAGTCAGCTCCAAGCCGGGCTGTCCGCCGCCGAGCGGGTTTTCGCCCTTATTGACGCCGAGCCGACGGTACGCCAAGTCGATTCTCAACCCGTCGGTCGTTTGCAAGGCCGCATTGAGTTCGACCGGGTGGATTTCCGCTACTCGGAGCAGGAACAGGTCTTGCGCAATTTCACGCTGGCCATCGCTCCCGGCGAAAGTGTGGCTTTGGTGGGCCATACCGGAGCCGGCAAGAGCAGCATCGCCCGCCTCATCGCCCGCTTCTATGAATTCCAGGGGGGCCAGATCCGTATAGATGGGCGCGACATCCGCACCTTTGACCTGACCGACTATCGCCGTCGGCTGGGGATCGTCTCCCAGACGCCTTTTCTTTTTGCCGGGACGGTGGCCGACAACATCCGTTACGCCCGCCCCGACCTGAGCGATGCCGAGATTGAGGCCATGGCCCGGCGCGTCGGTGATGGTGAATGGTTGGCGTCCCTGCCGGATGGATTACAAACCAACGTGGGAGAACGCGGCTCTCACCTTTCTATGGGGCAGCGGCAGTTGGTGGCCCTCATGCGCGTCCTGGTCCAGGAACCGGCCATTTTCATCCTGGACGAGGCGACGGCCAGCATTGACCCTTTTACCGAGGCCCAAATCCAGGAAGCCACCGACCTGATCTTGGCCCGCAGTACCTCCATCCTCATCGCCCACCGCCTCTCGACGGTGCGCAAGGCGGACCGCATCATCGTTCTGCAAGAAGGGCGCATCATTGAGGAGGGCGACCATGAATCGCTGATGGCCCAGGGCGGCCATTACGCCGAACTGTACGACACCTACTTCCGCCATCAATCGCCCGATTACAGGCCAACGGAGCAAAACCGATAGGCGCGCGGATGGATCCCCTGCGCCATCCGCCACGATCCCGACGGAGAAGTACCTATGGACGAATATCTTCCGACAATAGACTTGCACCGCCACCTGGACGGCAATGTACGTCTGGAAACCATCTTGGACCTGGGACGGCAGCACAACCTCCCCTTACCCGCTTGGGACCTGGAAGGGCTGCGTCCCCACGTCCAGGTCGTAGGGGATGCCGAGGGCAACTCCTTACCCGGCGTTATGGCCTTTATCGCCAAGTTTGAGTGGATGATCCGCGTGTTGGTGGATTATGATGCCTGTCGCCGTGTCGCTTACGAAAATGTCCAAGATGCCAAGAGTGAAGGGCTGGACTACGTTGAGTTGCGCTTCAGCCCCTGGTTCATGGCCGAGGCCAACAACCTGGACCCGGTCGGCGTTGTTGAAGCGGTGGTGGACGGCGTGGAGGCAGGCGCCCGCGACTTTGGCCTGCGGGTGAACCTCATCGGCATCCTCAGTCGCACTTATGGACCCGATGTCTGTTGGAAAGAGTTGGAAGCGTTGCTGCGCTATCGCGATCATCTGGTCGGCCTGGATCTGGCCGGAGATGAAGCCAACCGGCCCGGCGATCTGTTTGTGAAGCATTTCCACCGGGCACGGGATGTCGGCTGGCGGATCACCGTCCATGCGGGAGAGGCCGCAGGACCGGAAAGCATCTGGCAAGCGGTGCGCGACCTAGGCGCGGAGCGCATCGGCCACGGTGTGGCAGCCATCCGTGACCCGGCATTGCAGGACTTTTTGGCCGAGCGGGGCATCGGGATTGAAACCTGCTTGACCAGCAACGTCCAAACGCAAACCGTGCCCGATTATGCCGGTCATCCGGCCCGCCGTTTCCTGGCGCGTGGGCTGCTCGTGACACTCAACACCGATGATCCGGGCATCAGTGCCGTTGACCTGCAACATGAATACAAGGTTGCTGCGCCTGCCGCGGGGTTGACACCGGCGCAGATCCGACAGGCCAGACGCAACGCGTTAACCGTCGCTTTTCTTTCGGAAGAGGAGAAGAAAGCAATACAGAGGGGTGTAGGAGGTGTGAAATGAGCCGGAATGTGTACGACATCACCATCATTGGTGGAGGGCCGTCGGGCCTCTTTGCCGCCTTTTACGCCGGGCTGCGCGATGCCAAGACAAAAATCGTAGACAGCCTACCGCAGTTGGGCGGCCAGTTGGCCGCCTTGTATCCGGACAAGTACATCTATGACATTCCCGGTTTCCCCAAAGTGCTGGCCCGCGAGTTGGTGGACCGCCTGGTTGAACAGGCAATGCAGTTTTCTCCTCGTGTTTACCTGAACGAAAAGATTGTGGACCTGCGGGCCGATGTGGATGGGTTGGTGGAGCTGGAATCGGAATCGGGCCGCATCCATCGCTCACGGGCGGTCATCATTGCCGCCGGGGTAGGGGCCTTTGTCCCCCGCTCTCTGGATATTCCCGACATCAAACGCATGGAGGGCAAAGGCGTCTACTATATCGTCCAGAATCTGGAGTTCTTTCGGGGAAAGCGGGTGCTGGTCGTGGGCGGCGGCGATACGGCCCTGGATTGGGCGCGTAGTCTGTTGGATATTGCCTCGGAGGTGACGCTCATCCACCGCCGGGGGACTTTTCGTGCCCATGAACAATCGGTGAAAGAGATTTTGCTATCGTCTTGCAATGTGCTGCGCTTTTACGAGCTCAAAGCCTTATACGGTGAAGAGCATGTGGAGGCGGCCACCGTCTTTGACAATCGCACCGGCGAGGAGATGACGCTGGAGATAGACGCTATCGTCCTGGGACTGGGCTTCCTGGCAAATCTGGGGCCGATCAAAAAGTGGGGGTTGGAGATCGTCAAAAACTCAATCCTGGTGGACCGTACCTTCCGGACCAACCTTCCGGGTGTGTACGCCGTCGGAGACATTGCCACGTATGAAGGCAAGTTGAAGCTCATCGCCACCGCCACGGCGGAGGCTGCGGTGGCCGTCAATTACGCACGGCACTACATTGATCCAACGGTCAAAGTCGCGCCCGGTCACAGCAGCCACCGGAAGAAGTGATAGACGCCTCGGCAGTGCCACCGTCCCCGAAGGCAAGGCGAGCGCGGAGATCCCACACCGCAGGGGCGCAGAGACTGCCGGTAAACGATTGATTTTACACGCTTTCTCCCCACCCCCCTCTGCGCCTCTGTGGTAAAGGAAGCCCCGAGGGCGGTAAATGCATCTACCCTATCCATGCAGGCCCGGCTTGGGCTTGGGAATGTGACATTTGTAACTTGCGTTTTCCCCCAACTTGTGGCATAATAGCCACCGTTCTGAGACCAGCCGAGGGAGGGTGTGACATTGCTGTCAGACTATAACTTTATCGGTGTCTTTGTCGTGGTCGCGGTCATTTTCCCCTTTGTCGCTTTGGGGATGGCCTGGCTGTTGCGACCCAAAAAGCCGAATCCGGTCAAATCGGATACCTACGAGTGCGGCCTCCAGACCTTTGGCGATACGTGGGTGCAGTTTCGCGCCCAGTATTACATTTACGCCCTGGTCTTTGTCGTTTTCGACATTGAGGCCGTTTTTCTATTCCCCTGGGCGGTGGCCTACAACAAACTGCCCCTTTGGGCCTTGTTCGAAGCGGCCCTGTTTTTGGGCATCCTGACCGTGGGCCTTGTCTACGCCTGGCGGAAAGGTGCGCTGCGCTGGCAATGAGGAGATGCGTATGGATTTCATTCTCAACTTCTGGGTTGAATTGGGAGCCTGGTTCGGCGGCCTTTTGAGCAGTTGGGGGTTGCCCCCCTGGGCCGTGGACCTGATCGCCGACTTTTTGGGAGTGCTGATCCTGGTGGTGTGCGGCGTTATGGCCGTCCTCATCTTTACGCCCATGGAGCGCAAGGTGATCGCCCGGATGCAGGATCGGCCCGGTCCCAACCGGGTGTGGCCCTACGGCCTGCTTCAGGCCATCGCCGATGCTATCAAGATGCTGACCAAAGAGGACATCATCCCCACCAACGCCGACCGCGCTTTGCACATGCTGGCCCCCCTCATCGTCGCCATCCCGGCCCTGCTCCTTTTCGCCGTGCTGCCCTGGGGGCCGGGCCTCATCGGCGCGAACCTGAACGTCGGTATCCTGTTCATCGTCGCCGTGGGGACGATCCACGTGTTGGCCGTCCTCGTCGCCGGGTGGGGGTCGAACAACAAGTTCTCCCTGCTCAGCGCGTTCCGTGTGGTCAACCAACTGCTGGCCTATGAAATCCCTATGGTGCTCTGCATCCTGACCGTCGTCCTCTTTACCGGCACGATGAAAACCCAGGGCATCGTCGAAGCCCAGACGGTCCCCTACTTTATCGTCATGCCGGTCGCCGCCCTCATCTTTTTGATCAGTGCCCTGGCCGAAGCCAACCGTTCGCCGGTGGACCTGCTGGAAGCCGATTCGGAGATCGTGGCCGGGTATATGGTTGAATACAGCGGCATGAAATTCGCCATGTTCTTTATCGCCGAATATGTCAATATGTTCGCCACGGGCATCATCTTTGCCACCCTGTTCCTGGGCGGCTGGAAGTTCTTTGGCCTGGAAGATGTGGCCCCTGTGCTGACGCCGGTTATCGTCTTTCTCAAAGCCACCTTTGTCATCTTTTTGATGCTTTGGTTCCGGGCTACCTACCCCCGGATGCGCTTTGACCATCTGGTGGGTTTTGCCTGGAAGTTCCTGGTCCCCCTGGCCCTGGTCAACCTCTTTTTGGGAGCTGCGGTGGTCAAGATCACGGCCAACGTTTGGGGGCAAGCGGTTTTGATGCTGGTTGGCAACATCGTCCTGGCCGCCGCCGCCCTGTTCATCGTCAATCGGGCGGCCCGCAAGCTGAAAGACGCCCCGGCGTTGAAGCGCATCGTGGCGGTGGAAAGGTAGGGTGCCGATGGAATTCACAATGACCCACGTCGTTTTCCTCATCCTGAGCGCGGTTGCTCTGATCGGTGCGGTGGGCGTCGTCACGGCCCGCAAACTGTTCCATGCCGCCCTCTTCCTGGTGCTCTCCTTTATCGGTGTGGCCGGTTTCTACATCCTGCTGGAAGTGGAATTCCTGGCCATGGTCCAGCTGCTGGTGTATGTGGGAGCCATCTCCATCCTTATCATCTTTGCCATCATGCTCTCGCGGCGGATGATGGCTCCCGACGTTGAAGCGAGGAACGAGCAGTGGCTCCTGGGGCTGGGGGCCGCCGGGGTATTGCTGGCCATCTTGGTTTTCGTCCTGCTCAACGTGCAGTGGCCCGTGACCGAATCCCAACTGCCGCCGGAGACGATCAGCTACCTGGGCATGGCCTTGCTCAGCCCCGACCTGTTCCTGCTGGTGTTTGAGGTAGCATCGGTGTTATTGCTGGTGGCCCTGGTCGGGGCGGTCATCATTGCGCGGGAAAAGTAACCCGATGTCCCGTTTCGATCTGGCCCGGCTCTTTTTGGGGGACGCCCGGTTGTGCCTGGACAAGGGGCGGTCCGGATCGCCCGATCTCGGAAACACGGGCTGCGGAGCGGGTCAAACAAGCGCAGACAATTATCAACCTTATTTGTCCTGTCAAACCGGCGTAAGGAGTTGAGTAATGAGTGTCCCATTGTCCTGGTATCTGATTGTAGCGGCGGCTCTGTTCTGCATCGGGCTGTTTGGCGCTTTGGCCCGGCGCAACGCTATCGCCGTGCTGATGGGCGTGGAGCTGATGCTCAACGCGGTGAACATCAACCTGTTGGCCTTTTGGCGGCACATCGAAGCGGCGCGGGGCGCGCGGGGTGCACTGGCCGGACAGGTCTTTGCCATCGTCGTCATCACCGTGGCCGCCGCCGAGGCCGCCGTGGGCCTGGCGCTGATCATCGCCCTCTATCGCAATCGCCGCACGGTGGATGTCGAAGATGTAGACCTGATGAAACTGTAGAGGAACAAGCCTATGACAGAACTCTTTTTCAACCTGGTCTGGTTGCTTCCGCTTTTTCCGCTGACGGCCTTTGCCCTCATCGTCTTGTGGACCAACCGCAATCGGCTGCTCAGCACCTGGATCGCCTGGCTGGGCATCGGTTCGGCCTGGGTTCTGGGCTGGATCATCTTTGCCCTGGCCTGGGCCGACTCCCACCACCTGACGCCGCCCGCCGACAACCACCCCGTCACCCTGTACCGCATCCCCACCGGCGCGACGGCGTTGACCCTGGGATTCCAGGTGGACACCCTGACCGGCCTGATGCTGTTCATGGTCCCCTTTGTCTGTCTGATGATTTTCATCTACTCCAAAGGCTACATGAATTTCGGCACGGACGAGGTGGACTCGCGCTATTCCCGCTTTTTCGCCTATATCTCCCTCTTTGCTACGGGAATGCTGGGCCTGGTCATCTCCGATAACTTTGTCACGCTCCTCATCTTTTGGGAGATCATGGGCCTTTGCTCCTACCTGCTCATCGGCTTCTGGTTTGACAAAACCTACCCCGATCCCAAGCGCATCACGCCCAAAGAGGCAGGGCTGAAAGCCTTTTTGACTACCCGCATCGGCGACGTGATCATGCTGTCCGGGATGCTGCTCCTCTATTCCCAGGTGGGCACGCTGACCTTCAAAGAGATTTTCAACGAGGAGACGCTCCACCACCTGGCGACGACCTACCCCTTTGGCAGCGGCATCTCCTGGGCGACGCTGTGCGCTCTCCTGATCTTTGGCGGGGCGGTGGGCAAAAGCTCCCAATTCCCCCTCCACGTCTGGCTACCCGACGCGATGGAAGGCCCCACGCCGGTCAGCGCCCTCATCCACGCGGCGACGATGGTCTCTGCCGGCGTCTACCTGGTCGCCCGCTCCTTCCCCCTCTTTGTGGCCGGGGGGACCGGTGCGCTGTATGTGGTGGCCTTTATCGGGGCCTTTACGGCCCTCTTTGCCAGCACCATCGCCGTCGCCCAGAACGACATCAAGCGGGTGCTGGCCTATTCGACCATCAGCCAGTTGGGGTACATGATCGCGGCGTTGGGCATCGGAGCCTATGTGGCCGCCGTGTTCCACCTCATCACCCACGCCTTCTTCAAGGCCCTGCTCTTTATGGGATCCGGCTCGGTGATCCACGGTATGGAGCATGGCCATCACCATGTCCACCATGACCACCACGGCGCGGAAGATTTTGATCCCAACGATATGATGAACATGGGCGGTTTGCTAAAGCGGATGCCTCGCACCGGTTGGACCTTTATCATCGGTGCGTTGGCTCTGACCGGTATCGTGCCCTTTGCCGGGTTCTGGAGCAAGGACGAGATCCTGGCCGATGCCTGGAGGGGGTTTGTGCACGGCGGCGAATTCGGCGTCAGCGCAGGATGGGCCTTTTTCGTCTGGCTGTTCCTGACCGTGGCCGCTTTCCTAACCGCTTTTTACACCGGGCGTCAGATCTTTTTGACCTTTTCCGGCGAGCCGCGCACCGAAGCCGCAGCCCACGTCCCGGAGAGCACGCCCAGCATGACCTGGCCCCTCATCATCCTGGCCTTTTTCGCCACCGTGTTGGGCCTGGCGGGCACACCCTGGGCCAACCAGTTCTTTGCCCTCATCGGCCACACGGAGGTCATGGGCGAGGAGTTGGCCCACGGCGAATTCAATGCCCTAATCGCCGGTATCTCCCTGGGGGTAGCCGTTCTGGGCTGGGCTATCGCCTGGGCCATCTATGGCCGCCAACCGTTGACCGAGCCGGTGGACCCCCTGGAAAAACCGCTGGGGCCAGTCTATACCGTGCTCAAGAACAAATACTATTTCGACGAGCTGTACATGGCCGTCATCGTGCGCCCGGCCATCGGGCTGGCCGGGTGGTGCGCCCGCTTTGACCGGGCGGTGATTGATGCCATCGTCAACGCCGTGGGTGCTTTTGGCCGCTGGCTATCGAGTTGGCTGCGGCGGGCCGTTGACAGCCCCATCGTGGACGGTGCGGTCAACGGTGTGGGACGGGCCGTCACCTGGGGTGGCGAATTCATGCGGGCCACCCAGACCGGCAACGTGCAAAACTACCTGCTGGTTGCGACGGTAACGGTCATCCTGCTGCTGGCGTTGTTCCTGGTACGAGGGGGCTGATGGGCATCGAATGGCTGCGCATTCAAGGCTACCGTTCCCTGGCCGATGTGACCTGGGAACCGGGTCCGCTAAACCTGCTGATCGGTCCCAACGGATCGGGCAAATCGAACCTGTTGCGCAGCCTGCAACTGCTCTCCGACGCGGCCAACGGTCGCCTGGCTCAAAGCATCCGCCGGGCAGGGGGCATGGTCCCGTTGCTGTGGGATGGGCAAGCCAATACATTGGAATGGCAAGTGAGATTACGCCGGTCCTCCGCCTCGGAATACGGGCATCTTTACCGGCTCACGTTGGCCCGCTTGGGGATCGGCGGTGCTTACGAGATTGAACTTGAACAACTGGACATCGGAAGGGCAGAGGGCGGGCCGCTCAAAACGCTGCTACGGCGAGACATGGGCCACGCGGTCGGTGAACCGTTCATGAGCCTTTTGGAGGAAGCGATCGATCCGGCCCACATCCGCCCGGGCGAGACCCTGCTGGCACAGGCGACATTAAACCAGCCCACTTCCCTGTACGATGCTCGCCGGCAGTTGACCGACTGGCGCATCTACCATGACGTGCGGGTGGATGCCGAGTCGGAAATGCGTCGGGCGCAGGTCAGCCGCCTGGAAAAGCAGGTGGAGGCCGATGGCAGCAACCTGATCCCGGTACTGCACACTCTATACACCACCGACCGCAACTTCAAGAACGAAATTGACGAAGCAATGCGGGCTGCCTTTGGGCCGGATTTCGATGAGCTGCTCTTCCCGCCTGCCGAGGATGGGCGGATCCAGCTGCGGGTGCGGTGGCGGTCCTTGCAACGGGAACAATCGGCTGCCGACCTCTCCGATGGAATGTTGCGCTTCCTGTTCCTGATCACCGTCTTGGCCTCGCCGGAGCCGCCGGCCTTGATCGCCATTGATGAGCCGGAGCTGGGGCTGCACCCTAGCATGTTGCCCCTCATTGCCGAGTTCGCCGCCGATGCCGCCGACCGCACTCAGGTCATCTTGACCACCCATTCGCCCCAATTCCTGGATTGCTTCAGCGACCGGGCGGAATGTACAACGGTGGCCTTGTGGGAAAAAGGGCGAACGGTGCTCAGGCGGCTTTCGGCGGAGCGGTTGGACCGCTGGTTGGAACATTACCGCCTGGGGCAATTGTGGCTTTCCGGCGAGCTGGAGGACGCGGCGTGAGGATCGTGCTGTTCGTGGAAGGTTGGACAGAACGTGAACTGCCCGCATTTTTGAAACGGTGGCTCGATCCGCGTCTAGAAAAAAGGCCGGTGGGCCTCAAGGTGGTCCGCTTTGAAGGAGTGTCCAACTATTTGTCCGATGTCGCCCGCAAAGCGCGGCTGTATTTGACCGACGAGGACACGTTGGCGGTCTTTGGTTTGCTAGATTTGTACGGCCTGCCGCTGAATCTGCCGGACCTGGGCCGGGACGAAAAGATCGCCCGGGCACGGCAAGAAATTGAAGCCATGATAGATCGACCGTTCCGGGACCGCTTTCACCAACATTTTGCCGTGCACGAGACGGAGGCATGGCTGCTCAGCGCACCGGCTCTGTTTCCACATCCGGTGCGGGAGCGGCTTCCCGGCAAGCCGCCGGAAGACATCAACTTCGACGAGCCGCCATCCAAGCTGCTGGATCGGTTGTGGCGGCAGACGATGAAACGCAGTTACAAAAAGATCGTCCAGGCGCGGAATCTGTTTCGCTGCCTGGACCCGGAACAGGTATACATCCGGTGCCCTTATTTTAGGCGCATGATGGATGAGATGTTGCAAGTGGCAACACAAGGGCGAAGCAGATAATCTATCTTGCGAGGAGCTGACGGGCCTTTAGAAGATCCGTGAGACGCTAGAACGGTAAACACAAGAGGAGGAACCTAAATGGACTATCTTCTCACACTGATCACCTTTTTCCCACTGCTGTCTGTGTTGATCATCCTGTTCATTCCAGGGGATGACGAGCGGACCATCCGGCGGATGGCGGTGGGCCTCAGCTTCATCCCGCTGGTGCTGGCCGGTTACCTGTGGCTGGCCTTTGACAAAACGGCGGCGGGCTTCCAGTTCGAGACGATAGTCTCCTGGATCCCGGCCATTGACGTCAACTACCACGTCGGCGTGGATGGGTTGAGCGTGCCCCTGGTCTTTTTGACCGCCCTGCTAACCACGCTGAGCATGATCTATTCCTCTTTCGTTATCAAAAAGCGGGTCAAAGAGTTCTTTTTGCTCTTTTTCCTGCTCCAAATGGGCATGTTCGGCGTGTTCGTCTCCCTAGACTTGGTGCTGTTCTACGTCTTTTGGGAGGTCGGCTTGGTTCCCATGTACCTCCTCATCGGCATCTGGGGGCAACCCAAAGACCGGCCCCAGTATTCGGCCATCAAATTCTTCCTCTACACCCTGGCCGGGAGCGTGTTCATGCTGTTGGCCATCGTCGCCCTCTACTTCACCCACGGGACCTTTTCCATCCCGGAGCTGGCCGAAATCGGGCAGGCAGGCGGGATTTTCAACGGCGTCGCCTGGATGGCCACGGCGGCCTTTTGGGCCTTTTTCATCGCCTTTGCCATCAAGGTCCCCCTCTTTCCCTTCCATACCTGGTTGCCCGACGCCCACACCGCTGCGCCTACCGCCGGGAGCGTCATCCTGGCCGGTGTGCTCCTCAAACTAGGCGGCTTTGGCATGATGCGCATCGCCTTGCCCATCTTCCCTACGCAGTTCAAGTTTTACTGCTGGGACGTGCCCATCATTCCCATCCTGGCCCTCTTTAGCATCATCTACGGGGCGTTGGTGTGCATGGCCCAGTGGGACCTGAAACGGCTGATCGCCTACTCCTCGGTGAGCCACATGGGGTACTTTATGCTGGGTGTGGCGGCGGCGGCAGCGGCTTACGGTCAAGCGGGGCTGGCCGATGCAGCGGCCATGGCCTCCAACGGCGCGGCGTTGCAGATGTTCAACCACGGCATTATCACCGGCGGCCTCTTTTTCCTGGTCGGCGTGATCTATGAGCGGGCGCACTCCCGCGACCTGGCCCTCAAAGATGCCGACGGCAAGCCGCTCCGCGACGAAAACGGCAAAGTCATCCCCGCCTTTGGCGGCCTGGGCAAGATGACGCCCTACTACTATGGCCTCTTCCTGGTGACGGCCTTTGCCAGCCTGGGGCTGCCCGGCCTGGCCGGGTTCTGGGCCGAGTTCTTTGTCTTCCGGGGTGCATTCCAGATTATGCCCTGGTTCGCCGCCATCGGCGTTGTGGGCATCGTCGTCACCGCAGCCTATATCCTGTGGAAGATCGTCCAATACGTCTTCCTGGGCGACTTTAGCCAGGAACGCTGGGACAAGGTGACCCACGGAGCCAAGCTAACCGATGTGCTGGCCTTTGAGAAAGTGACGCTCTGGCCGCTGGTGGTATTCATGATCGGCTTTGGCATCTATCCTACACCCATCGTTGAGTTTTTCAACAGCTTTGCCCAGGGGCTCTTTGGGGGCTAGAAACTACAACGAATTGGGAGAGGAACGAATTGGGAGAGGAACGAATTGGGAGAGGGACGAATTGGGAGAGGAACGAATTGGGAGAGGAACGAATTGGGAGAGGAACGAATTGGAAGAGGGACGAATTGGGAGAGGGACGAATTGGGAGAGGAACGAATCGGAAGAGGAACGAATTGGGAAAGCAAATTCGTTTCTTTCTTCATTCGCCGTTGTGTCTCGGAGGTGAGTTTTGACTCTAGAAACGTTTCAACTGCTCTCACCTGAGTTGATCCTGCTGACGACCGGCATTGTGGTCCTGATCGTGGACTTTGTCTGGCGGGAGGATGCGCCCGACGGGCCGAAAAGCCGCTGGGTTCCGGCGTTGGCCCTGGTGGGATTGGGGCTGGCCCTGCTGGCAACCTTCTTGCTGTGGGGCACACCGCCGACGCCGGTGCTGGCCATGATGGCCGTGGACCCCTTTGCCCTGTTCTTCAAGGTCATCGCCATCAGCACCGTCATGTTGGTCATCTTGGCCGCCATACCCTGGCTGCGGGGCCGCACCCCCTATCGGGGCGAGTTCTATGCCCTGCTCGTCTTTGCCGCCCTGGCCATCTGCCTGGCCTCCGCCGGCACCGACCTGATCTCGGTCTACTTGGCAATGGAGTTTCTGAGCATCACTTCCTACGTGCTGGCCGGCTACCTGCGGGGTGACAAGAAATCCAACGAAGCGGGCATCAAATATTTTCTCTACGGGGCCGTTACTTCGGCGGCCATGCTCTACGGCATGTCGCTCCTTTACGGGGCGACGGGGACCACCGACCTTTACAGCATTTCTCGCTTGCTGTTGGTCGGCGGGACAGGTGACCGCCTCGGTTGGTTGGCCGTCGCCGCTTTGATCCCGCTGCTGGCCGGGTTCTCTTTCAAGATCGTCCTGGCCCCCTTCCACCAGTGGGCGCCCGACACCTACGAAGGCGCGCCAACGCCGGTGACGGCCTTTTTGTCGGTGGGGTCCAAAGCCGCCGGATTCGCCATCTTGATGCGCGTCTTGCTCACCGCCTTGCCCTACTTCCGCTGGGACATCGGTTGGATGGCTTTTCTCATTGCCCTGTCCATTATCTCCATGCTCTTGGGCAACCTGATCGCCCTGCGCCAGACCAACATCAAGCGCATGTTGGCCTATTCCAGCATCGGGCAGGCGGGTTATATCGCCATCGGGTTCATCTGCCTGACGACCAACACCGAGAGCGCGTTCCTGGGCATCAACGGTTCCCTCTTTTACCTCTTTGCCTATCTCTTTACCAACCTGGCCGTCTTTACGGCGGTCATTGCCTTCGAGAGCGCAACCGGCTCCAGCGAGATCTCCGACTATCGGGGGTTGGTCAGGCGGGCGCCGGTCATCGCCGGGGTGTTGCTCATCGGCCTGCTCTCCCTGGCGGGCATCCCCGGAACCGCCGGGTTCCTGGGCAAGTTCTTTGTCTTTGGCGCGGCCATCCAGTTCAACACCACCCAGACTCTGGTCCTGGCCGTGGTGGGTGTTGTGACCAGTGTGGTGGCTGCCTTCTACTATTTGAACGTTGTGCGGCAGATGTTCTTTGAACAGGCGGAGGAGGGGGCCGGTCCTGTCCAAGTGCCCTGGAGCTTGAAGGTGGGCCTGGCCGTGACGGCGGCGGGCATCCTGATCGTGGGCCTCTACCCCCAACCCTTTATCGAGTTCGCCACCCAATCGGTGCAGATGATCGGGATGACGTTCTGAGACCTGCGCCGCGGCGGCGGAATAACGGATCAAAAAAGGGCGGATCATCATCCGCCCTTTTTGTGTGCAGTTCCGGCTATTTTGCTGCCCGCTCATAAGCCCATGCCGCCCACAGCACCGGTGCCTCGTCAAAGGCACGGCCCGTCTGGGTTTTGGTCGGTTCCATGGGAAAATCCTCTGGAGAAAGAACCGTTCAGCGGCGCAGGAGCCGCCGCTGAATGCCGGTGATCAGCCGCATGATGCGGCCGTTCATGGCTGCCTGAAAGCGGGCTTCACTTTGCTGCCAGCGGTTGGTCAGATCGGCAATTTGCGCTTGTTGTCGCTCGATCTCCTGCTGGAGTCGCTCCGTCCGTTCTGCCCAGGTTCTTTCCAGGGGGGCATACAGTTCGCCGCCGTGGGCTGCGCGGTCGGGGGCCAGCGCCGGATTCTGGCAAAAGCGAACGATCGGTGCGCAGATATGCTCCCAAGTCAAGAGAGGACGGACCTGCTCGAACCCCTGGCGATATGCCTCCCGCAGGTTGGGGATGTCCAGCAGATGCAGGATCGCGTTGGCGATGGCCTCCACGTCACCCGGCGGGACGACCTGCCCCAGGCCGTAGCGGGCGACCAGCTCGCTGGTTTCGTCACCGCTGGACACAACCATAGGCAACCCGGCCCAAATGTAATCGAGTATACGGGTACGGAATGCAAAGTGCGTTTCCAGATGGTCGAAATGCAGGGAAGCGCCGATGTCCGCTTCCAGCAGGTAGTTGGGCCACTGCTCATAGGGAACCCAATCGCCAAAAAAGACCACCCGGTCTGTCAACCCCAGTTGATCGCTGAGGGCGCGAGTCTGGGCCAGCATGGGCATATCGGGCACGATAGGGTTGGGATGGCGTGTGGCGGGAAAGAGCAAGCGAACCCGGGGTTGCGTTTCGACGACGCGGGCGACGGCCCGTACCAGGCTGAGAGGGTCCAGCCATTGCCACAGGCCGCCGCCCCACAGGATCACCCGGTCGTCGGGGCCAATGCCCGGGATCACGCCTTTGACGGAGGGAGCGGTAGCTTGCAGTGGGCGTGAGGGCAAGCCAAAGGGCACTATATCGATCAGGCGGCGGAGGGTGGGATCGTCGGCATAGGTGTCGGGGTTGATGCGGCCCATGATGTCTAGCACACCCAGCCAGTAGTCGCGCTGGCGCCGGCTGGCGCAAAAGAAAAAATCGCCGGCCAGGGCTGTCCTGCGCACCAGGTCCAAGTTGTCATAAAAAGTAGGCCACTGTTCCTCACGGGGGAGATGGGCTTGTCTGTGAAGCGATTCAAAGGTGTATGGGTAGGTTGTCTCTAGAATTAATGCTTTACCGCAGGTAACCAGCGAAGGAAAGTTCAGAAGCAGGTGACCGGCTAGCAGTAGCACATCGGCTTGGGCTACAGCAGGGGCCAGGCTATCCCAATCGTCCAGGCTGTAGACGTGAGTTTTAAAGCCGGGGCCGGGCAGGCTGCGTTCCGGGGTGGCCAGGGTGACATCCAGTGTTTGAGCCAATGCGCGGGCCATCTCCCAATAGCGGACGCCCGGTCCGGCCATCTTGGTATCCACGACATCGAAACTGATAAGGAGCAAGCGGGTCACAATCACCTCCATCATGACAGGCCCAAGCGTGTACGTCAGGCTGCCGGGGTACGTATGAAACGTCCTTGCTCATAAGCAGGTACCAAACCCTGCAATCGGGCGTTTTCCCTTTGCAGAGCATCCGGTTGTGCTTGCAGTTCCGCCTGACGTCGCTGGGTTTCATATTGGATATGGGCCGGGGTGAACGTTTGCCCTTGATTGATCGGGTTGAACAGGGCGGTCAAAAAGCCCCAAGCGGAAGGCTCGAAAGGCGCATGATCGGGCTGCAAAAGGGAGAGACAAGGTTACCGACAGGTCTTTGAAGGGTAGCCACAGGAGGTCGTCTGATGCTTTGAGCATGGTCTACTCCTGACTCGGCCCATCGTGCCAATGCCAACGGCTGGGGATGTAGAAGGAGCCGTACCGTTCTTTGATCTGTTCGTTGGGCACAACGCGAAAGGTATAAGCCATGTGGTGGTGGTCATAAGCATGCTGCCCTTCGTAGTCATAGAGAGCTGCAGAAAAGAGATAGGTTCCTTCCAGGAAGGGAAGGTTGGGGATGATATAGTCTACGTATCCTTCGCCCTCAATGGCCTCAATCGGATAGTCGGCGAAAACGGTATTGGGGCCGTTAATGTGAAAGCCGCTGGCATGGTACAAAGCAATGCCGAACATCGGACGCTCGATCCGCCGATGGGCCAGGTAATGCATCCGGGCAATAAAGGTCTCGCCTGTGCGAAAAGCCCGTGTCTCTTGCCCTTCTTTGTTCAAGAATTGAACATGGACAAATTCTGCTTCCCGCGACCCCCAACGCCAGGGCGACTCGTCTTCCTCTGTGCCTTGCGCTTCTTCCATCGCTTCCCGTTCGGCTTCCAGGATCTGTTTCTGGTCCCGGGCCAGGACTTCTTCTTTATACCTTTCGAGCACCTGTTCCACCGCGCCGATGGCCTGGATTCGACCTTCTTCGAGCCAGATGGCCCGGTCGCACAGTTCCCGCACCTGCTCCAGCGCGTGGGTGACCAGCACGATGGTCACGCCCTGGCGTTTCATTTCGTTGATCTTGTCCAGACAGCGGAGCTGGAACGCCTGGTCGCCCACGGCCAGGACCTCGTCCACCAACAAGATGTCGGGGTCCAGATGGGTGGCGATGGAAAAGGCCAGGCGCATGTACATCCCGGAAGAATAGTGTTTGACGGGAACATCGATGAACCGCTCCATTTCGGAAAAGTCGAGGATGTCGTCGAAAATACGGTCTATCTTGGCCCGGCTGAAGCCCAGGATGGAGCCGTTGAGATAGATGTTTTCCCGTCCGGTCAGGTCGGGATGGAATCCGGCTCCTAGTTCCAGCAAGGCGCCCACCCGGCCCGCAATTTCGATCTGACCGGTGGTCGGTTCGATGATGCGTGACATGAGCTTGAGGATTGTGCTCTTGCCCGCCCCGTTGTCGCCGATCAAGCCAATGGTTTCCCCTGCTTCGATCTCGAAATTGACATCACGCAGCGCCCAATACTTTTCTTTAGACGCCCGTTGGCGGGGGTGGAACAGGGTCAGGAACAGTTCCTGAAAGGAACGTGGTTTCTGCCGGTGCAGGGTGAATTGTTTAGACACTCTTTCGAATCGAATGACGCTCATGGCAGGTAGGCTTTCCTTTGTGGAAGCTGTACTCGCCCAAATTATAGCACCTTTGGGAGGGGGTGCCAAATCGGAATACTGTGCTTGTAACTCTACTCCGGTAGAAGCACGGATTCTAGTTTGATACATCCGTTATCTGGCGTTTTCCCGCCAATCACGTCACCAAACTTGGGTACCTGACGCACTTTCAGGGGCGGTTTCAGCCGCTATTTGTGCCCATACCACAAAATCCATGCTGAGAATTGCCGTTTCGCCATTCCTCGGCCATACCTTTTGCCACCGGCGGGTAGATGTGTTAAAATGTCACGGCAATCCTTGAGCCGGGAGGTCCGTCTATGCAATACCGCACTTTTGGCAAACTGGAATGGAAGCCTTCGGCCCTGGGCTTTGGGACCATGCGCTTGCCCACCGTTGACGACGATCCGGCCCACATTGACGAACCGGAGGCAACACGCATGATCCGCTACGCCGTCGACCACGGCGTGAACTACATAGACACCGCCTACCCCTACCACCGCGGCGAAAGCGAACGGTTCCTGGGCCGGGCCTTACAAGATGGCTACCGCGAGCGGATCAAGCTGGCGACCAAGCTCCCCTGTTGGCAGGTAGAAAAACAGGCCGATTTTGACCGCTTCCTGAACGAGCAACTGGAGAAGCTCCAAACCGACCACATTGACTTTTACCTGCTCCACGCCCTAAATGCCCGGACTTGGCCCCAAGTGCGCGATCTGGGCGTGCTGAACTGGGCGGAAAGGGCCATCGCCGACGGGCGCATTCACCATTTGGGGTTCTCCTTCCACGACCAATACCGGCTCTTTCGCGAGATCGTGGATGCTTCCGATCTGTGGACCTTTTGCCAGATCCAGTACAACTTTATGGATGTCAATTTTCAGGCCGGGGTCAAGGGGTTGCGCTACGCCGCCGGAAAAGGGCTGGGTGTCGTGGTGATGGAGCCGCTGCGCGGAGGGCAACTGGTAGGCCGCATTCCCCCCGCAGTCCAGGCGATCTGGGATAGTGCGCCGATCCGGCGCACCCCGGCAGACTGGGCACTGCAATGGGTCTGGAACCAGCCGGAAGTGTCGCTTTTGCTCAGCGGCATGAGCACCATGGAGCAGGTCGTGCAGAACATAGAAAGCGCGGATCATTCCGGCCCCGGCACGTTGACCGCCGCAGAAATGGCCCTTTACGACCGGGTGCGAGAAACCTACCGCACGCTCAGCCCCATCCCTTGCACCGACTGCCAATACTGCCTACCCTGTCCCCAAGGGGTTAACATCCCCCGCATATTCGCCATCTACAACGATATGATGATGTACGGCGATGAGAGGCGGGCGCACACCATCTATAATAGTTTCCTAAAGCGGGAAGAGCGGGCCGACATGTGCGTTGAATGCGGCGAGTGCCTACCCAAATGCCCCCAACAAATTGAGATCCCGGACTGGTTGGCACAGGTGCACAAGGCCCTTTGCGATGAATAGAACGCCAAAAAGCGGCGGGGTTACCGCCGCTTTTCCAATGGGATCACAATCCACAGGATGAGATAGGGCAACAAACCGGGCAATCCACCCGGTAAAAGCAGGATGAAAAAGAGCAGCCGAAACCAAAAGGCGTTGATGCCAAAGAACTCGGCCAGGCCACCGCAGACTCCGGCAACCCAGCGATTGCGACGTGAACGACGTAACTTGTTCTCCATCAGATCATCTCCCCAACCGGTTTTCATCCCCCTTTACGTCGCACCGGGGCAAAGGTCGCAGCAAAGCGGCGGAGCCGGCTGCTCTGTAGGCGTTCGGGGGGCCGGAGTGTTACATCTCCGGCCAGGACCTTCCGCAGGCGGCCATCATCCAGGCGGACCAGCAACGCGCCGTCGGCATCCACCCCCTCGGCCAGGCCGTCGAACGTTCGCTCCCCTTCCGAGATGACAACCCTCCGACCTAACGTGACCAGCCGCCGTGCCCACTCCTCCCGCGGCGACCACCCCGCCCGCAGGGCCAGGTAACGCTGCTCCACCGCCTGCAGAAAGGCTCCCAGCAGCGACAGCCGGTCCACCCGACGCCCCGCTTCGTGGGAGAGAGCGGTCGCCGGGGTCAAGAGGTCGGCAGGCAGCCGGGCCGGATCAAGATTGACGTTGAGGCCCACCCCCACCACGGCATAGTCCACCGTCGCTCCACGCAAGCTCAACTCGGTGAGAATACCGGCTACCTTGCGTCCGGCAAGCACCACATCGTTGGGCCATTTGAGGTCCGCCCGCAGCCCCGTCTCCGTCTCTATCGCTTCCAGGAGGGCCAGGCCGCAGAGCATGGTCAGCCGTTGGGCTTGATGGGGGGCCAAAGGGGGGCGAAAGATGAGCGAAAGGAGCAAGCTGCTACCCGGCGGGGCCAGCCATCGTCGGTTGAAGCGTCCCCGCCCCGCCGTCTGATAATCGGCAATGACCAACGTTCCTTCCGGCGCACCCTGCCGGGCCAGACGGCGGGCTTTGGTATTGGTCGAGTCGGTTTCGGGCAGGTAAACCAGGTTGCGCCCCACAAAGCGGGTCGTCAATGCAGCACGGATCGCCTCTGCCGAAAGGTCCGCGTCCGTTGCCTTCCGACTCCCGTCGGACACCAAAGGGCTACTCCTCTTCAATGCGGTAATGGGTTGTGATGCGGGCCGTTTTGCCCAGCATGATCGAGGCCGAGCAGTATTTCTCCTCCGAAAGCCGGATGGCGTCCTCCACCGCCTTGGGCTTGATGTCCCGCCCGCGCACGATGTAGGTTACGTCAATCTCTGTGTAGACGCGGGGCGGTGTCTCGGCCCGCTTGGCCTCCGCCCGGACTTCTAAGCCGGTGACGGCCTGGCGTTTCTTTTCCAAGATGCTGAGCACGTCATAGGCCGTACACCCGGCCATGCCGATCAAGACCAGTTCCATCGGCGAGGGGCCGAGCTTGTCCGCGCTGCCGTCCACCACGAGGGCATGGCCCGACGATCCCTGCCCGACAAAACGACGATCCTCTACCCAGGTCACACGCGCTTCCACAATTCCCCCTTTTGCCAACGCCGCGGTTCGGATTTTGGAACCGCCAAGACGCCAAGAGCGCGAAGGTTTCTACTTTTCTTCCTTCCTTTGCGCCCTTTGCGCCTTCGCGGTTCGGGTTTTGGAACCGCCAAGACGCCAAGAGCGCGAAGGTTTCCTTTTTCTTCCTTCCTTTGCACCCCTTGCGCCTTCGCGGTTCGGATTTTGGAACCGCCAAGACGCGAAAGGCGCGAAGGTTTTTTTTACTTTTCCTTTGCGCCTTCGCGTTCCTTCAACGCCAACAGGACATCCTCCGCTTTGACCGGCAATTTGTTGAACCAAATGCCGGTGGCATCGTGGATGGCGGCCAAGATGGCCGGGGCCAACATCAGCATCGGCATCTCACCCAGCCCCCGCGCACCGTAAGGCCCCTGGGGGTCCTCAATTTCCAGGATCAAAGGATGAATTTCGGGGACATCGTAGACGGTAGGGATCAAGTAATCGGCGTAGCTCTTGGTGCGCAGGTATCCATCCTGCATGATGAATTCTTCCAACAAGGTCCAACCCAGTGCTTGGGCAATGGCTCCCTGAATCTGGCCCTCCACGTGCATCGGGTTGACCGCCCTGCCCACGTCGTGGGCAGCCCACACATTTTTGACCGTCACCTGACCGGTCTCGGTGTCTACCTCCACCTCGGCAACCTGGGTCCCATAGCCGTAGGTCACGTGGGGGTCACAGACTCCGGTCTCCGGGTCGTACATGCTCGTCGGGCGAGGGCGGTGGGTGCGTTCGGCGATGGCCGGTCGTTCGCCTGCCGCCCACATTTCCAGGGCGGCCTCACAGGCCAGCTTGACCGCATTGCCGCCCATGAACGTCCCCCGCGACGCGCTACAGCTGCCTGCCTCCGGGACCTCGGCGGTGTCTTCGGTGACGACGCGAACCGCTTCGTAAGGGATGCCCAACGTCTCGGCGGCGATCTGGCCCATGACGCCGATGGCCCCTTGTCCCACATCGGAAAGGCCGATCTTGATCACCGCCCGCTCAATCTCTTCATCGCCGTAGAGTTCACAGCGGGCCGATGCCTTTTCCGGAAAGCCGAAACTGTAGCAGACGTTCTTGTACCCGGCGGCCACTCCGATCCCGCGCAAGACGCCCGGCTTGGTCTTACCGGTGGGGCGGGGCTTGCCCTCATCGGTCCAACCGGCGGCTTCGGCAGCGTGCATCATCGTCTCCCGGATCGAGACCGAGGGGGGAACGATGCTTTGGGTGGCCAGCACCGAACCTTCGTGCAAGGCATTCTTGAGGCGAAAGACCATAGGGTCCATTCCCAGGGCATCGGCCAGTTTGGACATCTGCATCTCGGCGGCAAAGGTAGCCTGCAAAGAGCCAAAGCCCCGGAACGCGCCGCAGACGATGTTGTTGGTAAAGATGTTATAGCCGTCCACCTTGACGTTGGGGACTTCGTAGACACCACAGGCGATACTCACGGCATTGTTCAGCACCGCCGAGCTGGAGGAGCTGTAGGCCCCGATGTCGGCAATAAGGGTCGCTTCCACGGCCAGCAGGTTGCCCTCTCGGTCGGCGGCGTGCTTGATATGGATGTAGTAGGGATGACGTTTGTGATGGCCGCGCACCGACTCTTTGCGGTTCCAGACCAGTTTGACCGGGCGACGGATGCCCCGCTTGTCCAGGCAATAGGCGGCCAGGGCCAACAGGTGTTGGACCGACATATCCTCCCGTCCGCCAAAGGCTCCCCCTGCCGGGGCATAGATGACCCGCACCCGATCCACCGGCAGGTCCAGCATGTGGGCGATCTGGTGTTGGTCGTCGTGGCTCCACTGCCCGGCAGAGTGGACCGTCACCCGGCCCTCCTCATCAATGTAACCGATCCCGGCTTCCGGCTGCAAGTAGGCGTGTTCTTGGTGGGGTGTGAAATAGTCCGATTCTATGATCACCACATCGTCGCGGGCAAAGACGGCCTCCACGTCTCCTTTGCGGATGCGTTGGTGGCTCTGGATGTTATCGGGCCAGCGGTCGTGGATGGTCGGCGCGCCGGGTTTCATGGCCTCGCGGGGATCGGTGACGACCGGTAGGTCTTCATAGGTGACGCGGATCAGGTCCCGTGCCCGGCGGGCGGCTTTCTGCGTCTCGGCGATGACCAGGGCCACCCGGTCGAACACGGAACGCACCTTGTCCTCGCACAGGGCCGGCTGATCTTTGAAGATCAGCCCGTATTCGTTGACCGGCACATCCTTGTAGGTGAGGATGGCGACCACACCCGGCACTTTTTCCGCCGCGGAGGTGTCAATCTCCAGGATGCGGGCGTGGGGTCGGTCGCTGAACAGAATCTTCATGTGCAGCATTCCCTCCATGCTGAGGTCGCCGGGGAAGCGGGTCTGGCCGGTTACTTTGCCGACGGCGTCGGGTCGCAGCAACCTTCGGCCCAGGGCGTTTCCTTTCATGCTGAACCTCCCTCATGCCGTGCAGATTGGGTTGGGGGTATTATACCCACCAACGAACGGTTTGACAAAATGATTCAGATGCTACGTTGTGTTACACGCTTTTGCTATTCGCTGCCACAGCGTTTCCTCTTGTTCCGGCAAGACGGTGCGTGGATCAAAGACTAAGCGGTCGGCCTCTATGCGGGCGATGACCGGCGGTTCTCCGGCCCGGAGGCGCGCGGCCACGGCGTCGGGCGATTCGACGGACAGGGTGACCAAGCGGGTAGGCAGCGTTTCCCCCGGCAGGCTTCCTCCCCCTACCGCCGAGCGACCGGGAATGACTTGGGCGGAGACCCCCAATTCCTCCAACGCCCGGACCCAAGTGGCGGCCCGCTCCGCCAGGGCTTCTTCTCCTTGTGCAATCATGCGCCAGACGGGGACCTTTTCCACCGCTTCGCCCAGCAGGTAATGTCGCAGGGTAGCCTGCAGGCCCGCCAGTGTTGTCTTGTCTACCCGCAGGGCACGGGTTAGGGGGAACTTTTTGAGGCGGGCGATGAGATCGGCGCGGCCCAGGATGATACCCGCCTGTGGCCCTCCCAGCAATTTGTCACCACTACACGAGACCAGGGATGCCCCTGCCGCTACACTTTCCTGAATGGTCGGTTCATGGATCAAGCCGTAGGGGGCCGTATCCAAAAGTGTGCCGCTGCCCAAATCGTCCAGGAGCAAGAGTCCCCGCGATTCGGCCAGGGCTACCAACTCGGCCAGGGCCGGTTCGTGGGTGAAGCCCAGCAGCCGGAAATTGCTGCGGTGGACGCGCATCAGGGCCGCCGTGTTTTCGGTGATGGCCGCCTCGTAATCGCGGGCATAGGTCCGGTTGGTCGTCCCTACCTCCACCAACTGCGCTCCACTTTGGCGCATGACGTCGGGGATGCGGAAGCCGCCACCGATCTCCACCAGCTGCCCGCGGGAGATGATGACCTCCCGCCCCTGGGCGAAGCACATCAGCATCAACAAGACGGCGGCGGCATTGTTGTTGACCACCAAGGCGGCTTCGGCTCCCGTCAAGCGGCAGAGGAGCTCTTCGGCATGGACGTAACGCGAGCCGCGCCGCCCGGCCTCCAGGTCGTACTCCAGGTTGGAGTAACCGGTCGCCACGGCGTCCATCGCCGCCCGTGCTTCTGCGCTCAAGGGGGCGCGGCCCAGATTGGTGTGAACGATGACGCCGGTAGCGTTGATGGCCGGGCGCAAGGTGGGCCGCAGCGTGGCGGCCAGCCGGGCTTCCACCTCGGCCACCAAGTCTGTCTCGGCAGGAGCCGCTCCTCCGGCGCGGATGACCGACCGGGCCGCATCCAATGTCTCGCGGATGGCTTCTACCGTCAGATCGCGGCCCCAGCGGGCCGCCAGTGCGGCCACCGCTTCTACCTGTAACAGACGGTCCACACTGGGCAGATTGCGGAATGGGTTTGTGTCCATCATTCTCCTCTCGCCTGTTCCACAGAGGCGGTTTGAGCCGTCGTTCCCGCCACGGGGGCAGGGCGCGCCGGAAAACGGTCGGCTTGTTTCTCCCTGTGGTGAAGCCGCATCGGGAACGGTGCTCGCCCTAGCGGGTGTGGAAGGTCAGTTGACTGCGCCCGATGCGGATCCGATCCCCATCACGCAAGGGATGGTGGCGGATGCGCCGCTCGTTGACAAACGTACCGTTTGCGCTGCCCAGATCGGTGATGATGAACCGACCGCCCCGCCGTTCAATGCGAGCATGTCGCCGCGAGGCCAGGGCATCGTTGATCAGGATGTCGTTGCTGCCGGAACGCCCGATGGTCGCTCCACCGACGGGGATGGGATAGCGGGTCCCATCCATCTCCAACCAGGCGTCGACCTGTCCTTTTCCTTTGGCCTGGTAGGTGAGGGTCACATCGCCCAGTTGCACCCGGTCGCCGGGGCGGAGCACGGCCCGGCGCACCTTCTGGCCGTTGACCACAACGCCGTTCGCGCTGTCCAGGTCCTCTATGATGCACTGCCCTTCACGGCATTCAAGGCGGGCATGGCGGCGTGAAACCTGACGGCTGGTCAGAACGATGTCGTTCTCCTTGCTGCGCCCGATGGTGATCGGCCCCGGCTTGAGGGGCAACGGGGCAGGCCCAACACCTATCAAGACGCCGTAATCGGCAGGGGGCGGCGGGGGCGGGGGTGGAGGAGGTGCGGCCGCTTCCGGCATGATCGTCGGTGGACGGCTCACCTTACGCCGGGAAGAGATCTGCCAGACGACCAGCAACAGCAGGCCGCTGCCCAGGGCGACCACCGCACCGCAGATGCCCAATCCGCCCAGCAAGAGGAGCATTCCGTGGCGAACCTCGCCTTCGGTCGGCTCCGGCTCAACCGGCCCCGGCTCAACCGGCCCCGGTTCAACCGGCTCCGGCAGGGCGGCGACGGTCGTCGGTTCGGGAGGGGCGGTGGGCTGGGTGGGCAGGGTCGGCAGCGGGGCGGGGGTGGGAACCTGTGCCGCGGCGGCAGGGGGCGAAGCCATGCTCAAGCGGCCGTAGCCGTAGCCGTTGTCGGGACCGGGCGGTCCCAGGTCCAGGGCGTTGGTCTGCAGATAATCGCGCACTTGGGCGGCGGTCCAATCGGGGAATGCGCTCCACACCAGGGCGGCGGCCCCGGCCACGTAGGGCGTTGAGGCCGAGGTCCCGTCGAACCCATCGGGGCCGTAAGTTGCTCCAGACACGCCCGCCGGAGCCGAGATCTCCGGCTTTAGGCGGCCGTCGTTGCTCGGCCCTTGTGAGCTATAGTTTGCCAGGCTATCGTCGCGGTACTCGGTAGCACCGACGGTCAGCGATCCACGTGCATCGGCGGGGGACCCCAGGCTGTGTTCGGCTACGGCAAACTTGACATCGGCCCCCATGGTATAAAGATCAAAAATAGCAGGCCGTGTGATACGCCGCGCTTTGATGGCCACATAGTAAATGCCCTGGGGCAGGCCACGTCCTGTGACCACTTCGGCGGGAATCTGGCCGACGTTGCCGTCCTGCACATCCTCCGACCCGGCGAGGAGATTGCCGTCCTGATCCAGAAGATAGAGGTCATAATCTTCGGTCACGGCTCGCCAATCATCCCAATTGAGGACAACGGCCAGCTCTGCACCATAGACGCCGATGGGCATGGCCTCGCCGCCGTCGGGAAACTCGTGCAGACCGTCGCCGTCGTTGTCGGTGAACTGGCCTCGGTAGTGGGATTGGGCGTTGTTGCCTGCCGAGTTGACCCACAGGACACCGAGTTGGGCGACCCGATCCACCTGTTGGGCGGCTTCGTCGCTGCCGTCCATCGGTCCCAAGATGCCGGAGGTTGAGTTGCTGATGATGCGGACCCCTTGCTGCAACAGCCACTCCACGGCTTGCCCTTCGCTTACCCGTGTGCCGTCGTAATAGGCCAGGAACAGTTCGGCGTCCGGTGCCATCTCGTGGACGATCTCGGCGCAAGCGGTGCCGTGGACCTCACCGCTGCCGTCCGGTTCCTGGCCGTAGACAAAAGATTTGGCCGTCACTTGCTCCGGCAATTCTGTGCCCAGCAGGTCTTTGTAGCCGTCAAAGCCCAGGTCCAAGATGCCGACGCGAATGCCTTGCCCTCTGATCCCGGCGGCGTGCCACGCATCGGCCCCGGTGACGCGCACCCCTTCTCCCTCAATGGGGGCGGCGGCATCGATCCCCCGCGAAAGGGGCAACTCCAGCCGGATGATGTGTTCCATCTGGGTCAGCTGCTCAAAGAGGGTTTCGACCCCTTGCTGTTCGGCCAGTTGCTGGATCAGGCTCAGTGGAACACCGACGTTGATCCGGTTTTGGTAGCTCCCTTCGACGGTGATGCCTACCTTCTGCAGCTCCTCCACGATGGCCGGAACCGCTTCCGGTCGGTCCATAACCAGCGTGATGCGGATCTCATCCCTGTCGTTGAGCAGGCCCCGCTCTTCGGCCAGCTTCCGGGCGGCCTCGATGCCGCCACGCTCATAGGCGATGAGAAAATCTTTATAGACCGAGCCGAGGGCCGGATCGCCGAGGATGTCCGCCAGCTCCGGGTACTGCTGCATCAACTCATCCAGCGAGGGGGGTAAAGAGACCTGGACCGATGGCCCGGCCGTCGGTGATCCGGAGCCGCCGGTTCCCTTCCACAACAAAAAGCCGCTGATGGCCACCAGGACCACGCCTGCCACGACCAGGCCGATCAGCAGACCGCGCCGCTCCAGCAGGCGGTCCAACGCCGAAGGCGGTCCTTCTGCCATCGGCAAAGGCACGGGCGTCGGGTTTTCCCGAAAATCGTGTTCGCTCATGTCTGCCTACCTTTCCAGTGGGTTCGCCGTCAGAAAAAAATTGTTATCCGCATCCCGCAGCAAAGGCAGTGCGGCATCTTTGGCCGAAAGGATCGGCTCCGCCACGGGCCAGCGGATGCCGATCTCCGGGTCATCCCAGCGGATGCCCCGGTCTAGGTCGGAGGCGTACTCGGCCGTCACCAGGTAGATGACATCGGCTCGTTCGCTGAGGACGCAAAAGCCGTGGGCAAATCCGACCGGGATCCAGAGCATCCGCCCGTTTTCGGCAGAGAGGGTTTCCCCTACCCATTGGCCGTAGGTAGGGGAGCCGCGCCGGATGTCCACGGCCACGTCAAAGACCTCACCGCCGAGGACCATCACCAGTTTGCCCTGGGCCTGGGGGTGCTTTTGGTAATGCAACCCGCGCAACACTCCACGCACCGAGTGGGAGCGGTTGCTTTGCACGAACGGCCCGACGATGCCCTGTTCGGCAAAGGCGGATTGCTTGTAGGTCTCCATGAAAAAGCCCCGCGCATCCTCAAACCGTTGTGCCTCAATGAGCACCACTTCCGGAATGGTCAATCTTTGGAACCGAAATGGCATCCTCCCACCTCCCCCTACAATCTGTCCAAGATCGCCCGTGCTGCCACGATCCCCGAAGCCGAAGCCTGGACCAGCCCTCGCGTCACTCCTGCGCCGTCTCCGGCGGCGAACAGGTTGCGCACCTCGGTTTCCAGATCGCGGCTCAGCCTAAGGCGGGAGGAGTAGAATTTGGCCTCCACGCCGTAGAGGAGGGTGTGCCGCGATGCGACGCCCGGCGCGACCTGGTCCAGGGCGTCCAGCATCTCCAGGATGTTGACCACATAGCGGTAGGGCAGCACCAGGTTCAGGTCACCGGGGGTGGCCTCTTTGAGAGTGGGCCGGGTGATACAGCGGGCCAGCCGTTGTTCCGTGGTGCGCCGCCCGGCCCGCAGGTCCCCCAGCCGCTGGACCATGATCCCGCCGGAGAGTAGGTTGGCCAGCCGGGCGATGTATTTGCCGTAGGCGATGGGTTCCTTGAACGGTTCGGTAAAGTTTTTGCTGACCAGGACGGCAAAGTTGGTGTTCTCCGTCCGCTTGTCGGCGTAGGAGTGGCCGTTGACCGTCAGCACGTCCCCGGCCCACTCGGTGACGACTTCACCGTAAGGGCAGACGCAGAAGGTACGCACGCGGTCATCAAAGGCCCGTGAAAAGTAGAGGAACTTGGGTTCGTAGAGCAGATCGGTCAGGGGAGCCAAGACCTGGGCCGGGAGCTCCACCCGCACGCCAATATCCACCGGGTTGATGCTCAGGCGGAGGTGCAGGTCGCGGGCCAGCCGGGCCAGCCAGGCGGCCCCTTCGCGGCCCGGAGCGACGATGACGTAGGGCGCGGTTAGAACTTGGCCTTTGACCGTCTCTACCCCGGTCACCGCGCCGTTATCGGTCAGGACGCGGGCCACCTCGCTGCGGACGCGGACCTCTACACCCCGCTCCACCAGCTCCCGGTACATGGCTCCCAGGATGTCGCCGCTGCGTTCGGTCCCCAGGTGGCGGATGGGATAGTGTTGCAGGCGCAGCCCGGCCAGGGCGGCCTTGCGGGCCACCGCTTCGATGCGGTCCAGATCGCCGCTGTGCGGTTCGCCGTCGGCGCCGTAGCGCACCCACAGGGCGTCCACCTCTTGCACCAGGCGTTCCGCCTCCTCCTGTCCCCGGATGTCGGCCAACAGACCGCCGACCTGGGTTGTGAGGGTGAGTTTTCCATCGCTGAAGGCCCCGCTCCCTCCCCAACCGGTCATCAGGGAGCAGGTGGCGCATTCGACGCAGCGGCCTATCTCGCGGGCAGGGCAGCGGCGTTTGTCCAGGGATGGCCCTTTATCCAGCATCAGCACGCGGGGGCGGGCCGTTTCGGTCAGGGTCAAGGCAGCAAAGATGCCCGCCGGTCCCGCGCCGACGATGATCACGTCATAGTCATAGTTTGCTTGGATCACTGCATTTTCCTCGGAAACGGCAAGCCGTCCACGAAATGGGCACGAATACGCGAATGTGCCCGGTCCCGTGGCGCAGGCGCAAGCCTTCGGTTTGCGCTACTCATCTTCCAACGCCGCGATGGTTTCCAGGCTGTGCCTTGCAGCCTGTTCCACCAGGTCATCCACGCCGATCTCGGTCAGGAGCCGTTCGGCCAGGGGCAGGTCGGCTTCAACATGGCGGCGGTGGGCGACCAGGTCGGCTTCCAGAGCCGGGTCGTCAGGGGTATCGCTCACCCGGCCGTGGCGCAGCCAGTACCAACGGCGGCGGGTCATGCGCAGGTAAGGTTCCAAGCCACCGCCTTCCTGCACCTGGGGCAGGACGATGCGGTGCATGGCGATAAGGCAGTTGCCGGGGGCAAAGGTCCAGGTGTCTGCCGGGATGGAGGCTTTTTCCAGGGCAGAGATGATGCCTTCCGGGTCGGCAGCTTGAGTCCACAGGCGGGGGTCAATGGCCGTCAGCAAAGAGTCTATGCCGGGCAGGGGTTGGCCCCTGGCCGCCAACCGCTCCCGCAAGGTCAGCCCCAGGCGGCCCGTGACCTCGTCGGTGGCGATGTGGCACAGGTAACCCCGGACGAAGACCTTCTCCTCCGGCGTGAGACGGTGGAAAGGCGCCCGCAAAAAGTCGGTCTGGTGCTCCAAAAAATAGCCGGTGTGCCGTCGCAGCGGCGCGTTCTCGCGGTCTTTGGGCAAAAAATGGGTCGTGCCCTGCTCCAAGCCGTCGCAGAACTTGTCCACGTCGGGGGCCAGGCAACCGAAGAGAAAGGTCCCATAGTCGGTGGGGGACCGCTGCCCATTCAAGGCGGCCCACACCCGCTCGCCGACGACCAAATGGGTGAGAAAGGGAGCCATGGTCTATTTGCAGCCTCCATTCACCGAATCGCGTCTAGCCGGCGGTCGGTTCCAATCCCAAAATCTTGCGGGCCTTGCGGACATAGCGGGCCGGGTCGGTGTATTTTTCCCAAAAAGCGCGGACTCCGCGCCGCACCCGGTTTTTGAACAGCCGTTTCTGGCTGTAATCCCGCGCCCACTTGAGAAATTCGTAGTCTTGGCCCTTGATCTTCGGCTCGGTAGGGTTGCGGCGGTAGCTATCGTAATCGGTGATGAGGCTCAGGTCATGTTCAATGCAATAGTCGTACAGGTCCGTACCGGGGTGGGGGGTGAAAAAGGCGGGGCTGTAGTAATCCGGGTCTATTTCGCGGATCATGTTGACGGTGTCCATGACTTCCTCTTTGGTTTCGGTGGGGATGCCCAACATGTAGTTGGCCCAGATGGTCAGGCCGTACTTGCGGCAGACGCGGGCTGCTTCCCGGTTGCGCTCCGGTGTGGTCCCTTTGCGCAAAAAGTTGAGGACGCGGGCGTTGCCGCTCTCAAAGCCGATAAAGTAGCCTTTCAGCCCGGCTTTGGCCATCATCTCGACCATGTCGGGGTGCAGGGCGATGATGTCGGCGCGGGATTGGCAGAAGAAAGGTTGGGTGAACCCTTCCTCCCGGTAGCGGCGGGAGAACTCGGCCACCCAGCGGCGGTCCTCGGTCAGGCAGTCGTCGTGGAACATGAAGCTGGCAAAGTGGTATTTATCCTGCAGCTCCTTCAGCTCGGCGATGACGTTCTCTACCGAGCGGCGGCGTACCCCCCGGCCAAAGATCAGGTCTTCGCCCGGTTTGCAAAAGGAACAGTTGTAAACACAGCCCCGCCCGGCAATGATGGTTAGGAAAGGAGGCGGCAACTCTTTGACAAAGGGCACTTCGGGGCTATCTAGATCGTATCCCCATTTGCGCCACTCATTGAGGAAGAGATCCCGGTCGGCGAAGGGGATGGCGTCCAGATCGGGTGGCTCACCGACGATGACCTTCCGTTCGGGAGGATGGCCTTCCTCGATGGCCCGCAGCATCTTGGGGAAGGTGATCTCGGCTTCGCGGGTGACAAAGTAATCCACGTTGGGCATTTTGAGGGCATCGTTCAAGGCCAGGGTCACGTGCGGCCCCCCCACGATGGTGACGGTCTCCGGCTTGACCTCTTTGATGATCTGCAACGCTTGACGGGTGGGGTTGTAATCCACCGACATCATGCCGATCCCGACCACGTCGGGATCGCGTTTGAGAAATTCCTCGCGGAAATGATCCCAGCTGCGCAGGGCACGGAGATCGATTAGGTCTATTTCAAAGCCCTGGGCTTTGGCCGCCGCGCTGATGGAGGCCAAGCCGTGGGCCACCCACCCGGCATCCATGCCCTGGCTTAGGCTGTTGAATCCTCTTCCGGCAATGCCGGGGTAGATCAAAGTTGTTTTCATCGGAAACGACCTCTTGTCGGTTTACAGTTCTTGCTTTTCCATCTCCCGCCGCAGCTCGGTCTTTTCCGCCTTTGGGAAGAAGGTGCGCAGGGCGATACGGATGTTGCGCGGCAGGTTGAGCCAAAAGCCCCGTGATTTGAGGCGACGCCAGATGGGGCCGGGGCGCAGGTAGAATTGGCGGTAGGCACGGCGGTACATCTCTTCCACCAGCTCGGCGGTCATTTCGCCCATTTCGTAGCGGGCTTTTTGCTCAAAAAAGACATAATCTTCCCAATCCTGGATGAGCAGGCGGCCTTTTTCTTTGACGATTTCATAGACGCGGGTTCCGGGATACGGCGTCATCATGCTAAAGTTGGCGATGAGAGGGTCCAGCTCAATGGCAAAGTCAATGGTGCGCTGCATCGTCTCCCGTGTGTCTCCGGGTAGGCCGATGATGAAGAAGCCGATGGTTTCAATGCCGACCTCTTTGGCATTGCGGAAGGCTTGGCGGATCTGGTCGTGATTGAGTCGCTTGTTAATGCTGATCAGCATATCCGGATCGCCGGTTTCCACGCCAAAGGCGGCGCGCTTCAACCCGGCAGCCTTCATCTTGGCCAACAGTTCTTTGGTGGCCAAGTTGGCCCGGATGCCGTTGACAAAGATCCAGGGCACATGGTTCAGGTGGTTGGCAATGAGCAGGTCCGAAAGCTCCATGAGGCGGTCCATCCGGATATTGGCCGAATCGTCCAAGACGCCGATCTCCTCGGCTCCTCGGTCACGAACGAGATGACGCCACTCTTCCAAGACGTTTTCCGCCGACCGCGCCCGCCATTTGACCGGCATGATGGATTGGGAACAGAAGGTGCAACGGTAGGGGCAACCCCGGCTGGTCATGATGGAAAAGGATCTCGCCCCACTGATGGCGTCGGTAGCCGGTTGTAAGCTGGTGTAACGTTCCATCTTGAACAGGTCATAGGCAGGCCAGGGCAAGGAGTCCAGGTCGGCAATAGGAGGGCGGTCCGGGTTGCGGTGTAGTTCGCCGTCGCCGGTACGGTAACTGATGCCGAGGACGTCGCGCCACAGGCCGACCTCCGGGGCGAAAAGCCGCTCCGTGGAATGATCCGATTGATCCCGCTTCCACTCCTCCAGGCGATCCGACACCTCAATCCAGGTCGCTTCGCCCTCGCCCCGGACGATCATATCCACCCCCGGTTGACGGAGCGACTCAAAATCCAGGTCCTCCGAAACGACGCTGACATGGGGACCGCCCAAGACGATGGGCACGTCGGTCACCTCTTTGATGGCCGCCGCCGTGCGCCATGCCTGCTTGACCTGGGGGGTGTTGGCCGTGATGCCCACCAGGTCGGGCTTGAATTCGGCAATGAACTCGCGCAGAGGTTGGTCCTCCACGTCGGCGTCATAGACGCGCACCTCGTCGCCTCGCCGCAAAGAGACGGCGGCCAGATAGGCCAGTCCCAGGTGGGGGCTGGTCCGGGTGTCAATGGGCAGGCGGAATCTGGGGTTGATCAAAGCCACACGCATCGGCTCTCTGCATCTCCTCTCCAGGTTTCGGCAGACGGTAGATCCAAACTCCAAGCGCGCGCCCCCCGTCTTGGCGGCGGGGGAAGCCTGCTACTTACCGGGTCTGCCATTTGAACGGAACCCGTCCACCGAGAGGGCTGCGGGGACGGTGCAGGATCTGCAACGGTCCGTCGCGTCGCCCCTCGACGATCTGCACCGCCCAACGGTACGTTCCTGCCGCCCGCCCCGTCAGGTCCAGGGTGTAGGTGGGTTCCGTGAGTAGGGTGAGAAAGCAGGGCGTTCGCTGCTCTTCCCACCACAGGTAAAGGGCGAAATAGTCTCCCGGTTCCAAAGGCTGCTCGCTTTGCCAGGTCAGGGTGATGGTTCCATCGGGTGCAGGTTCGGGTTCGGAGGAGGGGACGGGGGCGGGCAGCGGCAATGCACCCGGACCGGTTTCCCGGCTGCCGGTGAGGGCGGGCGTCGCGGCCAGGGCTTTCTGGGCCGAAGACAAAGGAACCAGCAGTATCTGCCCCCGGTAGACGATGCCGGGATCGTCCAGTTTGTTGGCAGAGACTATATCGGCTACCGTCGCGCCGTACCGCCGGGCAATGCGGGCAACAAAGTCGCCGGGCTGCACGACGTGGACTGTGCTCCAGGGCAAGGCCGCCGCCGGGGCCGCGGTCGGCGTCTCGGTCGGTATCGCGGTGGGGGTGACGGTCGGGGCCACGGTGGGCGTAGCGGAGACGGGGTGTGCGGCGGCGACGGTCGGCGTCGGGGGAAGAAAGGGAGTGATGGTCAAAAGGAGGGTGGCGGTCACCGGGGAAGCAGGTGCAGGGATCTGGGTCGCCGTAGGCGGCACGGGGATGGCGGAAGCCGTTGGCAGCGGGGTGTCCGTGTAGGTCGGCCGGACCGTCGGCGAAGCGGAAGGGACCGCCCGCGCTGCCGGGGCAGCGGACGGAGCCGGGCCGGGAAACGGCCAATAGTACCAAAGTGCGGCGGCGATCAAGGCAATCAAGGCCAACAGGCCACCGCCGATAGATAAGGCGATCTTGCGTTCGCGGCTGCGCCGGGCCTGGGCTGCGGCGACCAGGGACGGCGGGGCGATCCGTTGGGATCGCACCGGGTTGCTGTAACGCGGACAATGGGTCCAACTCCCACTCAAGCATGTTTCACTCTGGAATGTCAGTTCAACCGGTTTCGCACGCTCCTGGGCGTAGCAATAGTTGGCCGCGTGAGGATAGGCAAAGTGGCTGTCGGGATCGTGGCGGCATCCCAAATAAGGACACGCTTTTGAGAGCGAATCCGGGTTCACGGCATCAATCCTTTGTCGGCAGAGCTGCTGGCCCACATCCTAGACCGGACGGCGCCCGGTGCCATCCGGTTGCGGTGCGAAACGGTGAGGTGCATTATAGGCCATGTTGGGAGAGATGTCAAAACGCCGTCCGCCACAACACCGGGGGTACGGGTCGGTATCGGCTCTTCCCGCCTTGCCTGGTGGCCCTACAGCCCCAGGGCCAGGGAAAGGCCCAGTACCAGGATCATGACCGTCACCAGGGTACGGAACTCTTTGCCTCCGAGTCGGCGGTCCACCCGCGAGGCGGCCAGGATGCCCAGGGCCAGGCCCGGCAGGGCGCACAGGTAGTAGCGCCACACCCGGTCTGTCAGGTGGCCCGCCACCAGGTGAGAGGCCACGACCAGCGCGCCGCTGATGAGAAAGAGGGTTTGCATTGCTGCCCGGAACTCATCGCGGGGCCAACGGCGCAGGGAGCCGTAGACGATGGCCGGTGGCCCCGGCGTGTTGTAAGCCCCACCCAGGCAACCGGCCAGAAACCCGGCGGGGTAGATCCATAACGGCGAAGGTCGGCGGCGGGCAGTCGGACGGAACAGGTTGTAAAGGGCAAAGGCGATCAGCACGCCCCCCAGCCCCCGCGTGACCAACGCTTCGTCTACATTACCGAGCAGCCAGACACCCACCGGCACGCCCAGGGCCGCCGCTCCTCCCAGGCGGACCACCGCCCGCACGTTGAGGGACCGCCGGAAGCGCAGGACGTTGATGCAATACACCGTCAGGGCGATCAGAGCGACCGTCGGTGCGGCGGTCCGCAGGCCGAGGGCCAGGGTGAACAGGGGCATGATGATCACCGCAAAACCGAACCCGGCCAAGCTTTGCAAAAAGGCGGCCATCATGACGAGGAGGGCCAGGAGTAGAACGAGCATTTGTTGACTCCGCTTTCGGAACCGCCAAGACGCCGCGAGCGCGAAGGTTTTTTCTTCCTTCCTTTGCGCCCCTTGCGCCTTTGCGGTTCGGATTTTGGAACCGCCAAGACGCCAAGAGCGTGAAGGTCTTTTCTTCCTTCCTTTGCGCCCTTTGCGCCTTCGCGGTTCGGATTTTGGAACCGCCAAGACGCCGCGAGCGCGAAGGTTTTTTCTTCTTTCCTTTGCGCCCCTTGCGCCTTTGCGGTTCGGATTTTGAAACCGCATCAGCGCGCAAGGGCGGTCATATTGTCCAGCACGTCCAGCACCAGCTCATTGAGGTCGCCCCGATTGGGCAGGGAGGCCATCATGCCGTACATGGCCGCCGAACGCCGGGGCACGGCAGCCCCCCGCAGGCCGGTCAGGGAGGAAGCGCGGCCGGTCAACGCGCTCATCCAGGCAGGAGGCAAAAGCCGGGCCGCCGTCCGGGCCGCTCCCACGACGAGGGCATGGGACAGGCGGGGCAGGCTCAGGCGGCGGGCGTGGGCCACCGCCTCTTCCAGGTCGGCCAGGAATCGGTCGGCGACGCGGGCATGGGCCGGGGTGACGGTCAGATGCAGGCTGGGCGGGAACTGCTGGCGGTCCAAATGCCAGCCGCGCAGGGTCAGCTCGTCGGCGATCTCGTAAACGTTCAGCCGGTCGGAGCCGATGGCTAAAATGCTCATGGCCGGATCGCCCAGGATGTGCACTCCTTCGATGGCCTCCACCCCGGCCCGCAGCCGGGCGACGGTGCGCATGACCTGGTCGGCCAATTCCAGGTAGCCTTCTTCGCCCAGGTAGTGGAGGATGGCCCAGGCGGCGGCGATGGGGCCGGCGGGCCGGGTCCCGGCCATGGTCGGCGAGGCATAGATGCCGCCCGGCCAATCGGTGTAGACAAAGAATTGGTAGCGGCGCAGGGCGCGGTCCCGGTAGAGGATGAGGGACGCGCCTTTGGCGGCGTAGGCGTACTTGTGCAGGTCCGCCGAGATGGAGGTGACGCCCGGCAGCCGAAAGTCAAAGTCGGGCACGGGGTAGCCCAGCTTGCGGACAAAGGGCAGCATGAACCCGCCCACGCAGGCGTCCACATGGCAGAGGATACCCCGCTCGTGGGCGATCTGGGCCAATTCGCCCACGGGGTCCACCACGCCTTGGGGGTAGGAGGGGGCAGAGGCGACCAGCAGGACGGTGTTGGGTGTGATGGCCGCCCGTGCCGCCTCCACATCGGCGCGGAAATCGGGACCGACGGGAATATGGACCGCCTTGACGCCGAAATAGTGGGCAGCCTTTTCAAAGGCGGGGTGGGCCGTCACCGGCAGAACCATCTCCGGAGCCAGGATGCCCTTTTCGGCCCGCCCCCAATCGCGGGCGGTTTTGACGGCCATCAGCAGGCTTTCGGTCCCGCCGGAGGTGATGTTGCCCACCGTCCGGGCGTCGCCGCCCAGCAGCCCGGCGGCCATGGCAACCACTTCGGCCTCAAACTTTTGCAGGCTGGGGAAGGCGATGGGGCTGAGGCCGTTTTCGGAGAAAAAGAGGTTGGATGCCTGCTTGAGAAAGTCGGTCACGTCGTCGGTGATGTGGTAGACCAGGCTCCAGGTCTTGCCCTCATGCCAGCGCACATCCCGGTCGCGGGCCTGCTGCATGGCGGCCAGGACCTGCTCGGCGGGGGTGCGGTGGCGGGGCAGGGGGTAGGCGGTGGAAGGAGGGGCCTCCTCGGCGGGGGGAGGGGATGGCTGCGGTGGGCCGGAGGCGGACCGCACGGGCCGGTGTTCCGGTCGGCGGCGGAACCGCCGGGCGGCCAACGCCGCGGCGCCGGCGGCCAATCCTGTTGCCAGAAGGAAACGACTGCTTTTGTTGTTCATGATGGCCTCCTTGCCCGCGTAGTATACCCGAAAAGGAAAGGAGGAGCAAGTCACACAAAAGGCCCCCACGCTGCGCGTGGGGGCCAACGTCGTGCCGATCTGTGCCGGGTCTATTTGTGACCGTTACCGCTGCCGTTCAGTTCCCCTTTCAGATAAGCTTCCATCTTGGGCATAAAGTAGGGGATGATCTCCGGCAGCATCTTGGGCAACAGGTTGTCCATGGCGGCAGGCATCAGGTCGGGCATCTGTTCTTTCATATAGTCCGGCATAGGAACGGCCTTTTCGACGGCGGCCAGCATGTCGGGCATGACCTTGGGCATCATGCCGGGCATCATCACCGGGAACATCTTGGGCATGATGGGCCGCATCATGGCCAACATGGCGTTGCGCACCCCCGGCGAAGTGTTCTGAATCCATTTCATCATGCCGGGGAAGGGACCGGGCATGGCGTCGATCATCTGCGGCATCAGCTCAATCATCAGGTCGGCCATGGCCTCCGGACGGAGCAGCTCAATCATGGCCTCAAAGGTCCGCCATTGCTCCAATGCATAATCGGTTGAATCGCGGTAGGGGATGCCCATTGCCTGACAGACGATGCCGCCAAAGTCCATGACCGGCAGGTCGCGCCCCGTCTTGTCCACCGAGACGCGCAACTGGACCTGGCAGCAGGGGCAGGTGGAGACAATCGCCTCGGCATTGACATCTTCGGCCTCCCGCAGACGCATATCTCCGGCGATCTTGGCCGCTTCGGGATTGTCAATCAGGCTGAGGACACCGCCGCAGCAAAGACCTTTCTCTCGGTTGTGCTCCATTTCCACCAGCTCCAGGCCGGGGATGGCGGTCAGTACCTCGCGGGGCGGTTCGTAAATGCTGCCCGCACGGCCCATGTGGCAAGAATCGTGCCAGGTGACGCGCATGTTGACCTCGTTCTCGAATTCCAGCTTGCCTTCGCGGACGCTTTCGGCCAACACTTCGGAGATGTGGACCGTCTCAATGTCATATTCGACGCCCAGTTTTTCGGCCCACTGTGGATAGTAGGTATGCCACACCAGCCAGCAAGCCGGGCAGGTAGTGACGACCTTTTTGACGCCGTGCTTTTTCATGGCGGCTACGTTGTGGCGCAGGATGTCTTCCCAAACATCCCACCTGCCGGAGACCAGCATGGGGATTCCGCAACAGGCTTCCTCTTCGCCCAAGTAGGTGAACTCAATTCCGGCTTTTTGCAACATCATGGCCGACGACTGGGCGATGTCCTGCTCCACATAGGAAGCGGTGCAGCCGGGGAAGTAGGCGATCTCGGCCCGGTCGGGGAATTCAATGTCCACCCCTTTGGTCCACCCGGCCCGGTCGCGGCGGTAGGCCCCCCAGATGTTGTTCTCCTTGCGGGTGCTGGCGGCCATGATCTCAAAGGGCGGCAAGGTGAGGCGATCCTGCTCGTGGATCAGTGTGCCGCGCATATCCATCCAGGACGGTTCAATGGGTAGCTCCAGGGGACATTCAACGTCGCACCGCTCACAGGTGGTGCAGGCCATAAACTTGTTTACCCATTCCTGGGTCATCTTTTCCCGGCCTTCCATCACCTCCCGCAAGAAGAACCACTTGCCCCTGGGCGACGTGGATTCCCACTCCCGGCTGTAGTACTCGGTGCAGGTATCTACGCAGTAGCCGCATTGGGCACAGGCATAGGCGTACCAGGCCACGTTGTCGGGGATGCCCCGCTTGCCCTGACCCTCGATGCGTTCCTCCGTGGGGCTGGGGAATCTATTGCCGACCACTCGGATCACCGGCTCGAAGGTCCGGGCCAGGCCCATAAAGATTCCGATCAAGCCGTTGTCCGTCACCTTGCCGGGGTTCATGATACCGTTGGGGTCCACCTGCTCTTTGAAGGAGCGGAGCTTTTGTACCCGCTCGGTCCCCAGCACCTCGTTCGCTTTGCGGGCAAAGTAGCAGCCGGTCGCATAGGGCCGCCCTTTGTACTTTTCGGCGATCTTGCACACCGTCAATGCCAGGCCGAAGGCCATGTTGTAGCCGAATTTGCGCTCGTCATGGGGGATAAAACCCAACAGCGTGACTTCGCCGTTGCCGTTGACCATAGCCTCCATCGAAAGGGGCAGCTTGACGGCGTTTTCAATCTCCTCCAAAGCCTGTCCCAGCCCCTCGACGGGCACGACCACCTCGGAGGGGAGCAGGCTCGGCCCCAGACGCTTGACGTGCATCAAGCCGAACCGTTCCTCCCATTCGTGCTCGGCGAGTTCTCGGTCCAACATCTTGCCGCCGTGGGCCTCGGCGACTTGTCGGATGAGGGTTTGGGCCTGCGACTCATCCTCCGGCGTGGCTGCGACCAGAACCATGATGTAGCCTTCCGGCATGGTGGGGCGGTCGTAGACCGGATGTCCGTGCTCCAGACGGGGCGGGAGGTTGTTCTTGAGGCGGACCATGGTGGGATTGATGAAGCTGACCGACCACAAAGGAGCCTTTTCCCGGAGCAGGTCCCGGACCGCCGCGGCCACGTCCTGGGCCGAATCAAAGAGCACGGCCCAAACCCGACCGGGCGCGGTGGCGCGAACCCGTAGCGTGATCTCGGTGATAAAGCCGGTGATTCCCTCGGCGTCGCTGATCAGGTCTAGGTCGTCGCCTTCAAAGGTGCGCACCTCACCGCTGGGCAACACGACGCGGGCCGAAACGACGTTTTCGCGGAATGCTCCATATTCAAAGCAGCCGTAGCCCACGCCGCCCTGGGCCAGCCAACCGCCTACGGTAGAAGAAGGTGCGCTGGAGGGATAGGTCCGCAAGGCCAGGCCCTTCTTCTCCAGCTCGTATTCCAGGTTGCCCCACACCACCGCCGGTTGCACGCGGGCGGTCAGCCCCTCCGGGTCGATTTCCAGAATGTTGCGCAAGCGGTGTAGGTCCACCGAGAGGCCCCCCTTGACCGGCAGCACGCCGCCGTAGCCGGAAGTGGCCTTGGCCCGGGGCACAAGGGGGACCTTGTGCTTGTTGGCCCACTTGACCAACTCAACCAGTTCCTCTTCGCTTTCGGGCTGGACCACGGCTGCCGCGACGGTGTTGCCAAATACCGGCTTGATCAGCTTCGGCAGTACCCCCACGTCGTGGCTGTAGATTTTGCGCTCCATCCTGTCGAAGCTGACGCGGGAACCAAACATTTGGCGCAGTTCTTGTTGCAACGAATCCGGCAAGTTTTTCATCATTCCTCTCCTATCTCGGTACATTGACCGATCCTGTGATTTCGGCAATGCGTTGTAATCGCCCCAATAGGTTCAGCCGCTCCTCACCGATCTTGGAAAAGGTTTCGGCGACGCGCCGGAGCAAGCGGGGGACCTGTTGTCGGCGGGTTTCATCCAACACGGGGACGCGCTGCAAAGCATCGCGCAGCTTATCCTCTTCCACGCCGGTCAGGGCCGAGAGCTTTGCAATGCGGGCCGACCAGTCACCGTTGGGCGATTGATCCAGGAACTGCCCGGCGTACGTGGCGGCTACGAACTCCCCCTGGACGATGATTCGCCCCCAGACGTAGCGCAACCCGGCGTGGCAGGTGGCCAACTGTGGCGTCGTGCCGGGCCGCCGGGCCGCTGCTTGCCAAGAGGTGATGCACCGTTGCCGCCCGGCCTCGGTGTTGTAGATCAGGTTGCAGAACTCGCAAGAGTTACTTAGCTCGGTCAACGGTTCGCCGTTTACGGCGGTGGTGATGGTCCCCAGACCCAACGCCTCGGCAAAAACCGACTGGATGGCCTGGATGCAGGCCAAGGGGAGAGTTTCCGGGGAAGGACGCAGCTCGGCCCCGGCCTGAGGGGGTTCTGCGGCCTCCCAACCGACCTGCTGCCCCTGGAGCCACGCTTCAATCTCGCGGCGGGAAAACCGCCATTGCCCGCCGACCTTGAAGCCCCGCAACCGACCGTCCCCCAACATGCGGTAGATCGTGACCCGATCCACCTGGAGCAGGTCCTGCAACTGTTTTGTCGTCAATAGTGTATCCATCTCGGTCATGGGGACATTATAGCACCATAGGTGACGTGTGTCAAGTTTAGGTGACGTCATGTTAGGAAAAATTATGTGTTGTTATAGCAAAATTGGCACGGAGAGAGTTGGAATACACCGAGACTTGGGGGAGGCGATGTTTGACTTATCCCCTGGGATCGGCTATAATGTCCCCGCATTCTGATAGGAAAGGGGTAGGAGCGTTGGCAAATACGAAATCGGCAATCAAAAATATCCGCCGTTCGGAGCGACGGCGTCGGATCAACCAGGTTTACCGCTCGCGGGCACGCACCTACATCAAAAAGACCCGCAAGTTGATCGAAGAAGGCCGCCTGGACGAGGCGGAGATGATGGTCCGCAAGGCGGTCAGCGCGCTGGACAAGGCGGCCCAAAAAGGCGTCATCCACAAGAACAATGCTGCCCGGCGCAAATCGCGCCTGATGCAAAGGCTGAACAAGGCCAAAGCCCAAGCCCAGGCCGCCTAACCGGCGTGCCTCCTTTTGCTCCTGGGGTTGCGCGACCACAGGGGCGTGTCCCCACCGCCGAGTGGGGCTTTTCCATTTAAACGACAGATTCTTAAGAGGGAACACCCTTTGCCAAGCAAAACGGGTCCGCACGGTACACCGTAGCGGAAATCAATCCCGGAACAACCACAGCCCGAATTTGCAAAATCCCCGAAATATGGTATAATGTGCACCGCGTGGGCGATTAGCTCAGATGGCTAGAGCGCCACGTTGACATCGTGGAGGTCACAAGTTCAAGTCTTGTATCGCCCACCAAAAATGCATAAGGTAAAGGCGATGACCAGGACGAGTACCCAACATCGCCGCCACAGAGAGGGGGAGCCGGCGGCTGGAAGCTCCCCCGGTTGGCTAGTTGGGGAAAACCACCTGCGAGCCGTCCCTGGAAAGCGACTGCACCCTTGTAGTCCGCGAGTAAAGGGTTCCGGGTAGCTCCCGTTACCGAGCCTGGAGGGTGACGGTTGTCGCGGCGACCGTTGCCGAAATTGGGTGGAACCGCGTGAGAAAGCCTCTCGCCCCATGGGGCGAGAGGCTTTGTTCAATTGGAAACCATAGGAGGTAACAATGGCCCAACATGCCGACAACGACAAACTGTACAGGCTGCGGCACTCGACGGCCCACGTCATGGCCGAAGCGGTACTGGAAATGTTCCCGGAGGGCAAATTGGCCTTTGGCCCGCCCATCGAGAACGGTTTTTACTACGACTTTGACCTGCCCCGTCCTCTGACCCCCGAAGACCTCACCGAGATTGAGCGGCGCATGAAGGAGATCATCAAGGGCAAGTACCCCTTTGAACACAGTGAGGTCAGTGTGGAAGAAGCACGGGCCATGTTTGCCGACCAGCCCTATAAGCTGGACCAGATTGAAAAACTGGCCTCCGGCCAAGAAGATGAGCATGGAGAAGCCGGAGCTGCACCGGTGGACCGCCTTTCCATCTACCGCCACCACAACTTTGTGGACCTCTGCGCCGGGCCGCACCTGGACCATACCGGCCAGATTCCGATCAACGCCTTCAAATTGCTCAACATTGCCGGGGCCTACTGGCGCGGCGACGAAACCCAGCCCATGCTCCAACGCATCTACGGCACGGTCTGGCCCGACAAAAAGGCCCTCAAGGCCCACCTGGCCTGGTTGGCCGAGATCGAAAAGCGGGATCACCGGCGGCTGGGTAAGGAACTGGACCTCTTTAGCTTCCACGAGGACGCCGGGGCCGGGCTGGTCTACTGGCATCCCAAAGGGGCGCGGGTGCGGGCCATCATTGAGGATTTTTGGCGGCAGGAACATTTCGCCGGGGGCTACGAAGTGGTCTATTCGCCCCATATCGGGCGGGCGCGGCTGTGGCAGACCAGCGGCCATCTCGACTTTTACCGAGAGAGCATGTACGCCCCCATGGACATTGACGGCCAGGACTATTACATCAAACCCATGAACTGCCCCTTCCACATCAAAATCTACCAGAGCAAACGGCGCAGCTACCGCGAACTGCCCATGCGCTGGGCCGAGCTGGGGACCGTCTACCGCTACGAGCGCAGCGGCGTCCTCCACGGCCTGATGCGGGTGCGCGGCTTTACCCAGGATGACGCCCACATCTTTTGCACGCCGGAGCAGATCGAAGATGAAGTGCTGGAAGTGCTGCGCTTTTCCCTGCGCCTGCTGCGGGCCTTTGGCTTTGACGAATTCAAAGCCTACCTGGCCACCCGACCGGAAAAGGCGGTGGGCGAACCGGCCCGCTGGGAACAGGCCATCGAATCGCTCAAACGGGCCATCGCCGTGGAGGGCCTGGCCTACGAAATTGACGAAGGGGGCGGCGCGTTCTACGGCCCCAAAATAGATCTCAAACTCAAGGACGCCCTGGGCCGCGAGTGGCAGACGACGACCATCCAGTTTGACTTTAACCTGCCGGACCGCTTTGACCTCAAATATATCGGCCCCGACGGCCTGGAGCACCGGCCCTACATGGTCCACCGCGCCTTGCTGGGGTCCATTGAACGCTTTTTCGGCATCCTCATCGAGCATTACGGCGGTGCATTCCCCGTCTGGCTGGCGCCGATCCAGGCGGCCCTCATCCCCATCGCCGACCGGCACAACGACTATGCCCACCGGGTCGCCGCCCAACTGCGGGAAGCCGGGCTGCGCGTGCAGGTGAACGACTCCGGCGACCGGATGCAGGCCAAGATCCGCGACGCCCAACTGCAAAAGATCCCCTACATGCTGGTCGTCGGCGACCGGGAGGTGGAGGAAGGGACGGTCGCCGTGCGCCTGCGGAGCGGCAAGAACCTGGGTGCCCGCCCCGTCGCCGAGTTCATCGCCCTGGCCCAACAAGCCGTCGCCGACAAGCGCGAGCTGTAGCCGATGGGGCGTTTGCCGTGCCCCTTGGTGAACCCGACGACGGAGAGCGATGATTGATTGGTGGGGCCTGTTCTACAACACGCTGTGGGTGCTGGGGCTGGCCGTGGGGCTGGCCGCCCTGAGTATGGCCGTCTACCGCGCCCGCACAACCCCCGCTCCGCTGCGCCGGGAGCTGGACGCGCCCTCCTTCCGGCTCCCCCTTGACCTGGGCATGACCCTCTTTTGCCTGGGGCTGCTCTTTGCCGCCCGCCACTGGTGGGAGCGGGTGCTGTGGGGCTTGTTGGTCCTCCTCTTTGCCGGGCAGGGGGTTCTCCTGTGGCGGAACCGTCCCCGCCCGGCCCCGCCGCGCCGTCGGGCAGAGGCGGGCCGCCGGGCAGCCGGGGGCCGCTCCTCCTCCCGCCTGGCCTGGGGCCTGATCCTCCTGGGCCTGCTCATTCTGCTCATCGGCCTGGTCGTCATCGGTTTGCAGCTGCTGGGCCATGCGCGCTCCCTGCAATCCCACCTCCGGCAGCTGGAGCAGATGGCCGCCGACCCCGCCGCCCTGGATGCCGCCGGGCAGCACCTGGGCGGGATGCGCCGCGACCTGGAGGCCATCCAATCGCTGGCCGGGCCGCTCCTGCCCGCCACCCGGCTGCTGGGCTGGCTGCCCACCTACGGCGGCGACCTGGCCGCCGCCCCCGACCTGCTGGACCTGGCCGTGGCCGTCTCGGCTGCCGGCGACCGCACCTTCTGGGCGTTGGCCCCGGCCCTGGACCTACTGGACGACCCGGCTGCCGAAAAAAGCGTGGGCGAACGGCTGCTGCCGGTGCTCATCGCCGCCGGGCCGGAACTGCAAGCCGCCCGCCGGGACCTGGACGCTGCCCAGGAAGCCAGACAACGCATTGACCCGGAAACCCTTTCCCCCCGCGTCGCCGGGCTGCTGGACCGGCTGGACCGCTACCTGCCCCTTTTCGACGCCGCTTTGGACGGCGCGTTGCTGGCCCCCGACCTGCTGGGCGCCGATGGACCGCGCACCTACCTGATCCTGGCCCAAAATAGCTACGAACTGCGACCCACCGGCGGCTTTATCAGCAGCGTGGCCGAGCTAACCGTGGACCGGGGCCGATTGGGAGACATGCAATTCAGCGATAGTTACCGGGTGGACAATTACAAAGTCCCCCACGATTTTACCCCCCTTGACCTGCAACGCACCCTCTACGGCGAAATGTGGCTCTTCCGCGACGCCAACTGGGACCCCGATTTCCCCACCTCTGCCCGAAAAGCGTTGCAGATCTATGCCAACGACCGGGGTGTCCGGGCCGACGGCGTCATCGCCCTGGATCTGTCGGCGTTGGAAGCCCTGGTGGATGCCCTCGCGCCGCTCACCGTGGAGGGCATCGAAGAACCGGTTACGGGGGAGAACGTCCTGCGGCTCATTGAAGAAGGGTGGAACGCAGCCTACGCCCGGCGGGAGGAACTGGGCCACCGTTGGCAAAGGGAACGCAAGAGCGTAATGGGGCAGATCGCCGGGGCCGCCCTGGACAAGGTGCTCGGCGGGGACGTGTCGCCGGTTCCTCTGCTCTGGGCGGTGAAACAGGCATTGGACGAAAAACATATCCTGATCTACATGGACGACCCCCAAGTTGCCGCCTTGCTCCGTCGTCAAAACTGGGATGGGGCCTTGGTCGCCCCGGCAATCGGCGATGCCCTCCTGGTGGTGGATTCCAACGTGGGATTCAACAAGGTGGATGCCAACGTCTCCCGCGCGATCCGCTACCGGGTGGACCTTTCCGCCGCCGATGGTCCCCAGGCCCAACTCACCCTGACCTATCGCAATCACAGCCGACGGCAAATTGACCAATGCATCCAGGAATGGAAACTGGGGGACACTTACCAAGACCTGAAAGAACGCTGCTACTGGGATTACGTCCGCGTCTATGTGCCCGCCGGCAGCCGCCTGCTGCGCGGGCCGGACCTGCCCTTGCCGCCGGGCAGCCTTCTGGCCCGCATGGAAGTAAACCCGCCCGACCCACCCGTCAGCCCGACGATGCACCTGAAGGATTGGGAGGTATGGACCTCCTTCTTTGCCCTGGAGCCCCAAGCTACACTGACCCTCACCTTTGAGTATGCCTTGCCGGAGCGGGTGCTGGTGGCACAGCCCAAAGGCGCGACCGCCTACCGACTGCGCGTCCAAAAGCAGCCGGGAACTGTGGCGATCCCCCTCCGCGTGGAGATCGCCCTACCGCCGGGAGCAAAGGCTCTCGCAGCAGAGCCACCCGACCTGCCCTCCGCCTCAACCGACCTGCGCACCGACCGCACATTCCTATTTGTGTTTCAACAATAAATTTGCTATACTCATACGACCGTCATCCTTCCGACGGTGACCGGCGATGGAGACCTTGTGTCCTGCGGCACAATCCGTCGGACGGCGACTCCGAGGACCGCCAGCGTATCCGTGGAGACAGGTGGGTTGCAGAGGAAACAGACGATGAAAGAATCAAACCTGCGCGCATTGGCCTGGATCATCCTCCTTGTGGCCACCATCCGTTTGCTGGCTTGGGGAACGGCAGGGGATCCGGCACATGCGGCTGACGCCGTCAATCAGACCATCCCTACCTTTACTCCGACGCCGGAACCGCCCACTCCTACCCCCCCCCCCTCCGCC
>Ga0256914_1000272_pt1 | contig 50107 bp, 49 predicted proteins | sample HulkmetaG_FD_191571 | JGI IMG/M metagenome (GOLD analysis project Ga0256914, IMG submission 191571) | Hydrothermal chimney microbial communities from Main Endeavour vent field at the Juan de Fuca Ridge, Pacific Ocean - Hulk | ecosystem: Environmental > Aquatic > Marine > Hydrothermal vents ...
GAGGTAGCCAAGGGGCTACAGGCCTTAATAGAATAGTAAGTTCTGCACTTAAAATATTACATCAGTCTGGTTTAAAATTTCAGGCCATTCATCAGACAGGTCCTGCTGAAAAGGATGAAATTTCAAATGGTTATAAATCGAGTGGCATGAATGTGAAAGTAGAATCATTTATTGAGAGAATAGGGATTGCATACTCATGGGCTGATCTGATAATTTGCAGGGCAGGGGCTACTACCTTGGCAGAGATTACAGCAATTGGCAAACCTGCAATATGTATCCCGTTTCCTTATGCGGCCGATGCTCATCAAGACCTAAATGCTAAGACATTGTGTGATGCAGGTGCTGCTCTTTGTTTTAATGAAAGGGATCTTGGGGCGGTGGCCTTGGCCTCGAATATAGAGGCGCTTATGACCAATCCTAGCCAGTTGCTTGAGATGGGGAAGCGTTCAAAAGGCCTTGGAAGACCCGAGGCAGCCAAGGCCATTGCATTATCTATATTGAAACTGTGCAATTGTGATGGTGAAATTTTTTCTAATATAAGTGAAATGGAGGGGGAACAGCTTAAGGGTCATGTATAAGAAACAGCATATTCATTTTGTTGGAATAGGTGGAATCGGTATGAGTGGTTTAGCCCAAGTCCTTTTGACTCTGGGCTACTCGGTTTCTGGGTCTGATCTTAGGAGCACCATGATTACCAAAAGATTAGAGGCAAAGGGTGCCACAATTTATAAAGGGCATCGTCCTGAAAATATAATCGGAGCAGATGTGTTGGTAGTTTCTTCAGCAATTCGTTCTGACAATCCCGAGCTTGAGGCTGCACGTGCTGCAGAGGTTCCTATAATACCCAGGGCTGAGATGTTAGGGGAGCTAATGCGTTTCAAAAAGTTTGGTGTGGCTGTTGCTGGAGCCCATGGGAAGACAAGCACCACGTCTATGATCGCTTCTGTCTTCCAGGCCGCAGGCCTTGATCCAACCGTTATAATAGGCGGCCAGGTCAAGGGGCTTGGAACAAATGCCTATTGGGGCAAGGGGGACTTTCTTGTAGCTGAGGCCGACGAGAGCGATGGTAGCTTTTTGAGATTAACACCAAGTATAGTAGTGATTACTAATATAGACAGGGAACATCTTGATTTTTATTCTGACCTTGAAGAAATAAAGGATAGCTTTTCAAGATTTATTGATAAAATCCCCTTTTATGGCGTGGTCATAGCGTGCGGTGACGATCCTGTTGTAAGACAGGTGCTTGCAAAGAATCGCAAAAGGCACATTGTTTATGGAATTAGGGAAAATGCAGAGTTAAGGGCTTGTGCCATTAGAAACACATCCATGGGAATTTCCTTTGGGGTTGAACATAATGGCGCCTTTCTAGGACAAATCAATCTTTCTGTGCCAGGAATTTACCATGTAAGGAATGCCTTGGCGTCAGTAGCCCTTGGTATAGAACTTGGGCAGGAATTTGAGGTCATCCGTAATGGTCTGGAATCTTACAAGGGCGTTGGAAGAAGATTTGAGATTCTAGGTATCGAAAGAGATGTTACTGTTGTTGATGACTATGCCCACCATCCTACAGAGATAAGGGCTACCCTGGAGGCTGCCCGAGAATTGTGGCCAGAAAGACGTATTGTTGTGCTTTTTGAACCCCATCGATACAGCAGGACCCAGGCTCTTATGGAGGAGTTTGTTTCGTGTTTTGATAAGGCTGATGACCTTTGGCTCACTGAGATATACCCAGCAAGTGAAAGTCCAATTGTGGGTGTAAGTGGCCAGCGTCTTGCAAGGCTTATTGAAAAGAGAAGCGGCAAGGAAGTGCACTTTGTGGAAAACGTTATTGATTTTCCTAGAGAAGTAATTCCATTTTTGAGAGCTGGAGATGTGGTTTTTACCATGGGGGCGGGTGCTATCGGGAAGATGGGTCCTAAAATAGTACAAGCCCTTAGAGGTGAGAGAGTTGCGGCAGTTTCTTAAGGATATCTGTAAGATTAACGGGGTCATATGCAAGGAGGACGTACCCCTTGCCCCTCTTACTACTATGAGAGTTGGGGGAAAGGCCAAAATTTTTATCACACCTAATACTGTTGATGCCTTGGAGAAACTGCTTCGGTTTTTCTATCGTCACCAAATCAGTTACAAAGTACTTGGAAACGGCAGCAACCTTATTGTTGAGGATGAAGGTGTGGGCGTGGTTCTTAGCCTTTCGCATCTGAATGGAATCTGCAGAACAGGATACGATAATGTGTATGTTGAAGCGGGTTGTAGTCTGTCAGGATTTTTGAGGTGGTGCATAGATAATGGATATACCGGCATGGAACCACTTGCTGGAATTCCAGGCTCCTTTGGTGGCGCTGTGTTTATGAATGCAGGGGCTAACGGGGTTTCTATAGGTGATTTTGTTAAGGAGTTGTTCGTTACCACGGCTGCTGGCAGCACATGGCTAGAGACAGGAAAGGATATTTTCAACTATAGAACCAGTGCTATTCCTAAGGATGGTCTTGTATCGGCTGTTAGACTTCGCATTAGAGAAAATGACAACGTGAAACATTCTCAAGATAGGCTTGGAAGGCAACGAGCCCTTGCTTTGTCTAAAAGCTATCTTGTACGTGACAACATCAGGCAATTTATGAGGAAACGGCTTTCTTCCCAGCCTCTTGGCCAAGCCAGTGCAGGATGTGTCTTTAAAAATCCTTTGCCAGGGTGTTCTGCCTGGTCTCTTATAGCTGCATGTAGCCTTCAGGGCTTCAGGATGGGAGATGCTCAGGTCTCTCCAAAACATGCCAATTTTATTGTCAACTTAGGTCATGCAAGCAGTCATGATGTGCTTTCATTAATTGGACTCATAAAGAAGAGAGTTTGGGAGAACACAGGAGTGGTTTTGAAAGAAGAGGTTGTGGTGTGGCATCATGAAAAAGAATTTTGGTAAAAAGAGACGTCCGATAAAAAGGCCTGCTGGAGAAGGGAATGGCAAAGGCCTTTTGTCTCGCATTTTTCTTTTTATGGCCCTTGCTTGCCTTTTAATGGGAGGAATTGCTGGCACAGTTTATGGAATCAAGAAGTGGATGAGCTGTTGCCCTTATTTTTTTGTTTCTGATGTTGAGGTGCAAGGAGTCAAGCGTATTCCCAAGCAAGACATAATCGAGTTAAGCTCTATAAAGAGTGGAGATAACATTTTTAGTTTGAATTTTACCGCTATAAGAAACAGAATATTTACTAATCCCTGGGTGAGGGATGCCTCTATAGAAAGGCGTCTTCCAGATAAGATTATTATTCATATAGACGAAAGGGAGCCCTTTGCGTTAGCAAAAATAAATGATCGGATTTATATGGTTGACCGTTATGGCGAGCCATTCAAGCCCTTAGAGCCAAAGGAAAATTTTTCTGCACCAATTATAACAGGGATAGAGTTAAAAAAGGGGACGAGTGTCCTAAAGGCCCCTTTGCCAGTTGATGAGGACAAGATGCACGTGGCTATAACTATAGTAAAGATGTCCAAAAAGGGAGTAAGGGCTTTGGGTTTTAACAATATCAGCCAGATCGATTTTCCAAACGATAGTAACGTGGTGGTTTATACGGCAGATAAGGCAGTGCCTTTTGTGCTTGATAGAGACAAATACAAAAAACAGTTCTATCAGGCTGAAAAGATACTGGTTCAACTGTATAATTCAGGGCAATATCCCAAGGTCCTCAGTGTGAAGGTTGGTTATGGTGAAGACATGGCCCTTGCTAGACTCAAAAAGAGATAGATGATAATGGTGGAAAGCAGTTGCGATATAGTAGTTGGCCTTGATATAGGAACCACCAAGATATGCTGTGTGGTTGGTGAACTTGCCGATGACAAAATCGAGATCATAGGTGTTGGCACTCATCCATCGGTAGGGCTTAGAAAGGGCGTGGTGGTGAATATTGATAGCACCGTCAACTCCATCAGAAAGGCAGTGGAAGAGGCTGAACTGATGGCAGGTTGTGAGATTACTTCTGCCTTTGTTGGAATTGCTGGAAGCCATATAAAGGGGTTTAATAGTCATGGAGTCATCGCAGTCAAGGGGGAGGAAGTTAGCGAAGAGGACGTTGAGCGTGTTATTGATGCAGCCCGTGCAGTTGCCATACCTTTGGATAGGGAAATAATCCACATCCTGCCCCAGGAATACATAGTTGATGATCAAGATGGAATTCTTGATCCGGTAGGTATGATGGGAGTGCGGCTTGAGGCCAAGGTTCACATTGTAACAGGAGCTGTCACGGCAGCCCAGAATCTGGTGAAATGTGCTAACCGGGCCGGTCTTGATGTAGATGATATTGTATTGCAGCCCCTTGCCTCTGCCCATGCGGTAATTACAGACGAGGAAAGAGAAATTGGGGTAGCCCTTATAGATTTTGGAGGAGGCACCACCGATCTGGCCCTTCTTTGTGAAGGTTCTATTAAACATACTGCAGTGCTTGGTCTTGGAGGCAATAATTTAACCTATGATATCTCTGTCGGACTTAGAACGCCTATGAACGATGCAGAGAAGATAAAGATTCGTTACGGCACCTGTCTTGTCTCCATGGTTAGAAGGGATGAGATGATAGAGGTTCCAAGTGTTGGGGATAGGCGTCCCAGGCAGTTATCCAGGCATATATTGGCAGAGATATTAGAGCCTAGAGTGGAAGAGATTTTTTCCCTTATAGATCAAGAAGTCCAGAGAACCAAACTTAAGGAATTATTAGCATCTGGAGTGGTAATAACAGGTGGATCTGCTCTATTGCCAGGTGTCTGCGAGATGGCAGATCAGATATTCCAGCTTCCTGCAAGGGTGGGATACCCGAGAAATATTTCAGGGCTTGTTGATGTGGTCAACAGCCCCATGTATTCAACTGCGGTTGGCCTTGTCCTGTATGGCTTTCAGGATAGACCGCAAAATCCCAAAAGATTCAAGATGCGTGGGGATAACATCCTCAGCAAGGTTACAGGTAGGATGAAATCTTGGTTTGGTCTTTAACGACATAGATAGGAGGAGGGTCGCATGCCCTTGGAATTTGTAGAACAAGAGCTTCAGGCAAAGATAAAAGTGATTGGTGTTGGCGGAGGGGGAGGTAATGCCATAAATAATATGATCGCCTCCGAGCTCCAAGGGGTTGAATTCATAGCTGCTAATACCGATGCCCAGGCCCTAGAGATGTCTAAGGCTGATAAGAAGATTCAACTTGGCAGGAGCCTTACAAAGGGACTTGGTGCAGGTGCAAAACCGGAGATAGGCAGAGAAGCTGCAGAAGAGAGCGCTGAAGAAATAAAGGAGGCCCTTGAAGGTGCTGACATGGTGTTTGTCACGGCTGGTATGGGCGGAGGAACAGGGACAGGAGGGGCCCCTGTCATTGCAGAAATTAGTAAGGAGCTTGGGGCTCTTACTGTTGCAGTAGTAACACGGCCCTTCAGCTTTGAGGGTAAGAGGCGTGCTCGTCAAGCTGATGATGGTATAAAACGTTTAAAAGAAGTGGTTGACACCATAATTACCATTCCTAATGACAGGTTGAGAAGTCTGGCCCAGCCCAATACCCCATTTCTTGAGATGTTTAAAAAGGCAGACGAGGTGCTCTACTATGCCGTGAGGGGCATCTCAGATCTTATTGTGGTTCAGGGCTATATAAACGTTGATTTTGCAGATGTGCGTACTGTTATGGCTGAGATGGGGATGGCTCTTATGGGTACAGGTGTTGCCAAGGGTGACCGGCGTGCCCTGGAGGCAGTCCAAATGGCTATAGCCAATCCCTTGCTAGAAGATATATCGATTAGTGGGGCCAGGGGTATACTGATGAATATAACAGCCAGTGCTGCAACCTTAAGTATGGAGGAGGTGGATCAGGCCTCCACTCTTATTTACGAAGAGGCCCATGACGATGCCAATATTATTTGGGGAACCGTGTTTGATGAAAATATGGGTGATGAAATAAGAGTTACTGTGATTGCCACTGGAATTGGCAGAGAAAACTCCTTGCCCATGGAAGACCCGGTTATCGCAAGTCTGGATGAGGCTCGTCAAAAACGTGTTCTAGAAGAACCGCATCCGGACGAAGAGCTGCCCATACATAAAGTGAAAAAAGGCAAGTTAGGTTTTGCTTCAAAGGCTTCTTCTCAGAAATCAGGAGAGTTCACGGGCTTTGAATCTCTTGATGCAGAAGAGCTGGATATTCCTGCATTTATGAGAAAAAAGGCAGACTAATCCTTTTTAAAGAGGGCCCTGTGAAAGAGCCGGAGCCCTCTTTACCAATCTTTTATAAGGTCCTTTTTTCTTGCCTGTTTTATTTTGCTCCTGTGGCGTTTTTCTGCCAAGCGTTTTTCTTTGGCGGCCTTTGAAGGTGCAGTCTTTTTTCTTGCAGGCCTTTCCCTTAAAGCCCATTGTAATAGATCAGCAAATTTTTCCAGCACGTCTTTCCTATTTGCCTTTTGAGACCTGAATCTATCAGACCACAAGGTCAAGATACCGTTTCTTGTAATACGAGCTGCAAGCCGTTTTTTAATCCTTTTCTTTTCTTCCAAGTCAAAGGCCCTTGACTTGTTTATATCAAATCTTAGAGTGGCCTTTGTGTTTAATTTGTTAACATTTTGGCCTCCCGGACCGCTCGATCGGGAATATGTTAAGCGAATTTCCTTTTGGGGAATGCAGATTTTACTGTTAATCTTTAATGACTTTCCCAGCTTTTTCATGAGAGATTGCAGTTCCTTTGTTTAAAATCTAACCTTATCTAATAAACAGAATTTTTCTAAAGGATAAAACTGATAAGACTGAGGGGTCTAAGCTGCGTTTTGCAGTTGCAGATCTATTTGTTTATAAACAAACTCCTTAAAATGCAAAAGGGATATGTTCTATCATCGGCTTGGCTTGTTTTGGAAACGTGATGGCTATTACATCGAATCTGAGCATTTTTTGCTCGAGCCCCTTTTTTTGAATAAATGTTTGGGCCACCTTTTTTATAGCCTGTTGTTTTCGAGTGGTAACGGCCTCTTGTGGAAGGCCGTAATTATAAGATCTTCTGGCCTTTACCTCAATAAAGACTAAATAGTTGTCCTTTTGAGCCACTATATCAATTTCCCCCAACCTGGTCTGAAAGTTTGTTTCAATTATGGTGTAGCCTTGGTTTTTTAGAAATCTACAAGCAAGTTCTTCGCAAGACCTGCCAAGTTCTTTGCCCCTCTGTTGAAACAGTCTTCTCATTCTAAATCACACCCCTAAAACTTTTTCTGTGAATAGGGCAAGGTCCAAATTTTTTAAGCAACAATCGATGTTCCTGGGTAGGATATCCTTTATGCTTGTCAAATAGATAGTGGGGAAATTTTTGGGCATAACGTGTCATAATATTATCTCTATAGACCTTGGCTACTATAGAGGCTGCTGCAATTGAGCAAGAACGGCTATCACCCTTGGTAACAGTCTTTTGTGCAAGAGAAATGGGAATTTGCTGGTTTCCATCTACAAGTATTGCCTTAGGCTTTAGGCTAAGCCCTTCCACTGCAAGTTTCATGGCCTCAAGGCTCGCCTGAAGTATGTTTATTTTATCTATTCTTTGGGGTTCGATTTGGGCGACAGAGACGGCCAAGGCAACAGATTCGATAAGTTGTGCCATCTTTTCTCTCTGGCTGGTGGAGAGTTTTTTAGAGTCTGTAACACCTTTTGAAGAAATATCATGCGGAAGTATTACTGCTGCAGCCACCACTGGACCGGCCAAACAACCCCTGCCCACCTCATCCACACCTGCTATTGGCCAGAGTCCTTGGTCTTTAAGTATGGATTCAAAATGCCAAGCCCCCTGTTGATCTTTATAGAGATTTTTGTCAAACAGGGGCCTGGTCAATCTACATGGTCCTTTTATTTCTAATCTTTTGCCTCATAGCCTTACCACGCAGATTACGCAAGTAGAAAAGCTTAGATCTGTTATGGCGACCAGTTTGAACGATTTCGATCTTTTCTATTCTTGGGGAATTAACCGGAAAGATCCTTTCAACACCAACACCATAAGATATCTTTCTGACAGTAAAGGTCTCGGAAATTCCGCTGCCCTTACGGCTGATGACCACACCTTCAAATACCTGAATTCTTTCTTTTTCAGCACTTTCTCTGATCTTTACATGCACCTTTACAGTGTCTCCTGGCCTGAAGGGAGGGATATCCATTCTCATTTCTTCAAAGGCCAGACGGCGTATCACATCCATTTTATTGCCTCCTGATTCCTGAGATTCTGTCAAGTGTAATGGCAACGGCGCTTCTTACAGAGAGATGGTTGTAATCTGTTGGTCCATAAATAGGGCAAATTACACCATCGGACTCCTTGAAACAATCTTCATGGAGTCCTGAGGCCGTTCCAAAGAGCAATAATATACATTTAAACTCTGGTTTGTACACCATTTTTTCAATTTTTCTCCAACTAATACACCTTGCAAATGGACGTGCAGAGGTTGCAAAGATCCCAATATGTTGTCTTGGTACATTTATGGAAGTTACAGCCTCTTGTATGGAATTCACAATCTTGATCTGTTCAAAGGCCTTTTTTCTGTCTGGGTTAAAAGACGCTCCTGCTCCATTAAGCCAGTGGTCTATAACCCTACGGGCCAGGGCCTTTTGATCTCTGGACGGAGTTACTATAAAGAAGCCTTTGGTTCCGTAGGTGGTGCAAGTACGGGCAATATCATGAATGTCCAGATTGGTTACGGCAGAACAGATTTTTTCTCCCTGGCGATTTATTACTGGATGGTGTACCAGGGCAAGATAAACGGCCGCCATGTTCATTTTTTTCTATCTCCTTTAAATCCAAGTTCAACAAGTAATTTCACATCTTCCGGAGACAGCTTGGCCTTTTTGAGGAGTTCCGGCCTCCTTTTAAGGGTAAGTTCTAACGATTTTTTGCGCCGCCATCTTTTTATCTTTTCATGATTGCCACTCAACAACTCCTCTGGAACGTTCATTCCCATAAATGTCCTTGGCCTAGTGTAATGAGGATGCTCAAGAAGTCCTGTGGCAAAAGAGTCGTTAGAGGCAGATTCGTCTGACCCTAATACACCAGAAATGAGTCTTCCCACTGCATCTACGATCACCAAGGCGGCAGGTTCTCCGCCAGTTAGAACAAAATCGCCAATGGAGATTTCCATGTCTACAAAGCTGTCGATTACCCTTTGGTCAACTCCCTCGTAACGGCCACAAATCAAAATCAATTCTTTGTGTTGAGAAAGCTCTTGGGCGAGTTCATGATCAAAAAGTTGGCCTGCAGGGGAGAGAAGGATTGCAGGGATTCCTTCCCGCCCCTTTTTAATGGCTGTAATGGCTTTGGCCAAAGGACCCGGTATCATTACCATGCCAGCTCCGCCACCGTATGGGCGGTCGTCTGTGGTCCTGTGTCTGTCGCTTGTAAAACATCTAAGATCTACTGGGCATACCTTTATAATACCTGATGATATCGCCTTTCCTATTACTCCATGCTTTAGAGGAGATTCAAAGTAGTCAGGGAAAATGGTTATTATGTGAAATGTCACTTCCTGTGCCTCTTTTTGTAGGATGTAGAGGTGGCCTCTTTCAGCCCTGGCGGAAGATCAACGTGGCAGCTTCCTTTTTCTAGGTCTATCTGTTTGATGAATTCATCCACCATGGGAATTAATATCTCATTGTTGTCGTTCCGGATAACAAGTACCTCTTGTGCTCCTGCATCTATAATGGAATATACGGTTCCGAGCTTGGAGCCATTTTGATCAACTACACTCAGGCCTTTTAACTCATACCAATAGTATTCATTGTTTTCGTTTCTAGGCAGGAGCTGTCTGTCCTGATATACTTCTAGGCCGCTTATAGCTTCAGCCATTGTCCTGTCTTTGATACCCTCAAACAGGCATACTACCTCTTTATCCTTTTTCTTTCTTGTGCGAATGATGTCAAGCCGCTTAAAATGACGGCCAACCTTAATGAAAATGCAACCTGGTACGACAATGCTGTCAATGCTGGAGTAGAGTTTTGTCAGCACTTCTCCCTTTAGGCCAACTGCCCTCTTTATCCGGCCAACTGCCAGGTATCTTTGTCCCATTTTACCGCAGGAAGCTAAAGTGGAAAGCCGACTGTTTTCTGACAGTCGGCTCAGAATTTGTGCAAACCGTGTAGCTAAAAGGTTCTTTTACTCGTGTTGTTTTGTTGATCGCAGTCTGGTGCTACTCTAATATTTCCAGTACAGCCCTCTTTTTTAGTTTTGTGGAGGCTGCACTCAAGATGGTTCTCATTGCCCGGGCTGTTCTGCCCTGCTTGCCTATTATTTTACCAAGATCTTCCTTGGCTACCTTGAGTTCGATAACAGAGGTCTGCTGACCTTCAACTTCATTCACTTCGACTTTATCCGGATAGTCAACTAGAGCCTTAGCAATGTGTTCTATCAATTCCTTCATTTCACTTACCTCCACATAACCAGCCAACAGTTACTAAATAAGAACAGGTAATGCTTACGCGGCGCAACCCACCTTTGACATGAGAGAACGGACGGTTTGGGTGGGCTTGGCGCCCCTTTCCAACCACTTTTTGACCTTGTCGGTATCAAGCCTTATTTCAGCCGGGTCCTTCAAGGGATCATAAGTGCCAAGCACTTCAAGAAAACGCCCGTCCCTTGGTGACTCAGAATAGGCTGCCACAATGCGATAAAAAGGCCTTTTTTTCCGACCGCCTCTTGCCAAACGAATTCTTACTGCCATTTATTCCTCCATGTTAAATTTTATGCATTTTAGTCCCTTTTGGGAAGTCCTTAGATACTAATTTTATTTGGTGGTTTCAAGTCGTTTTAAAATGGGAAAAGTCCCCTTGGCATCTTTTTAAAGCCGCCCTTTCCAAATTTTTTGAGCATCTTGTTCATCTCAGCATAGTTTTTAAGCAACTGATTTACATCTTGCACTGTAGTGCCGCTTCCCTTTGCTATACGACGTCTCCTGCTTGCATTTATAATGGTGTATTTGCGTCTCTCCTCTGGAGTCATAGAGTTTATTATGGCCTCTATCTTAACCAGCTCCTTTTCATCAGGCATCATGCTCTTAAACTGTTTCATCTTGTTGAGGCCGGGGATCATAGATATTATTTGCTCCAGGCTACCAAGTTTTCTGACCTGCCGCAGCTGATCCCTAAAGTCTTCTAGGGTAAAGGTGTTCTTTTTCAGTTTTTCTTGAAGTTCCAAGGCCTTGTTTTTGTCAATGGTATCTTGGGCCTTTTCTATTAGGGTCAATACGTCTCCCATGCCAAGGATTCGGTCTGCAATTCGCTTTGGATGAAAGACTTCAAGGGCGTCGATTTTTTCACCAACACCCACAAATTTTATGGGCGTTCCTGTAACAGCACGTATAGATAGGGCAGCTCCCCCTCTAGCATCGCCTTCCATCTTAGATAAGATTACACCTGTTATTGCAAGGGCCTTGTTAAAACTGTCTGCGATATTAACTGCATCCTGACCAGTCATTGCATCTGCCACTAGCAAAATCTCTTGGGGTTCCACTTGATCCTTTATGGCCTTAAGTTCTGCCATAAGGGCATCATCCACATGCAATCGTCCAGCCGTGTCAATTATTACGGTGTCCAAGGCCTGCATATCCGCCTGGGCCACAGCCTGTCTGGCAATATCAGGCGGTGGAGTCCCTTCTTTAGTTGGGAAACAAGGGCAATTAAGCTGGCGTGCTAAGGTTTCAAGCTGTTTTATGGCTGCAGGTCTATAAATGTCAGCTGGCACCAGATAGGGTTTTCTTCCCTTTTTTCTAAGCCATCTGGCAAGTTTAGCTGCAGTGGTCGTTTTCCCAGAGCCTTGAAGCCCTACAAGTACAATTACTGCAGGCTGACGTCCTGATAGGTTTAGGCCTTCATCATGACTTCCAAGCAGCTTTATAAGCTCTTCATGGACTATTTTTACCACCTGTTGGCCAGGGGTGAGACTTTCCATCACCTCATGACCAAGGGCCCGTTCCTTAACCGTCTTTATAAAATCTTTAACGATCTTGTAATTTACATCTGCTTCAAGAAGGGCAAGCCGTACTTCTCTAAGACCCTGATCTATGTCTTCCTGGGATAATGTTCCTTGGCCTTTCAGTTTCTTAAAGATTTTGGATAGCCTATCGCTAAGATTTTCAAACATGTTTTATGGCCTGCCAACAATAAAATTTATTGGCTCAGAATTTTGAGCCTAAACCGTCTAAAGATACTTGCGGCCACAAATGCTGTCAACATTATACTTTCCTTTCGTATTTGTCTTGCTTGTATTTAGTATAATGGAAAAAAGACGTCATATTTGAGAATTCGGACGTTATTTTCTTGGGTCAAGAATATCCAAATTATTGGAAACAGCCTTGTCAACCCGCAAAATCAATGGCTAATACTTGACGCAATATAATGAAATTAATTATGTTGCCAAAATCAGGCTCATATTACTGGACGATCTAAAATCAAACATGTAGGGAAAGGGAGAGATAACATATGGAAATAGCCAAGGTAAGAAATTTTGCAATAGTTTCCCAAAGTGGCAGTGGTAAGACTTCTCTGGCCGAGGCCATCCTTTATTCGGCCAAAGCCACTAAAAGGTTTGGTAAGGTAGATGATGGAACCTCTCATCTGGATTTTGAGCCTGAGGAGGTAAAGCGTAAGATTACTATAAGTACGGCATTTTACTCATTCAGTTGGAATAAGCACGCCTTTTTTCTGATGGATACTCCGGGAGAAGACAATTTTTTGCATGAGACCATCTCTGCTTTGAGAGTGGCAGATAGTTGTCTGTTCGTAGCAGATGCGGTAGATCCGGTTAAACCACAGACGCAGAAGATATGGTCTTTTATTGCAAATGCAGGAACCCCGGCTCTTATGTTTCTCAACAAAATGGATAGGGAGAGGGCAAATTTCAATGGAGCGCTTGAGGCGTTGAAAGATGCACTGGATCTTAGGCTCGTACCAGTAACCCTTCCAATAGGTAGTGAGGAAAATTTTAAGGGTGTTGTAGACCTTATTCAGATGAAGGCCTATGAATTTGGTGAAGATGGCAAGAAGAAGCCGTTGGATATCCCATCTGATATGGCTGATGAGGTAGAGGAGGCCCGAAACAACCTTATAGAATATGCTGCAGAGTCAGAAGAGGAACTGTTGGAAAAGTTTCTTGAAGGCGAGGAGCTTTCTTCTCAGGAAATTTTATCAGGTCTTAGGCAAGGTATTTTGGATGGTGGTTTTGTGCCTGTGGTATGTGGCTCTGCTACAAAGAATATTGGCCCTTCCGTTTTGTTGGATTTGATTGTCAGCTTTTTGCCGTCTCCAGAGGACAGAGGCGAGGTCGTTGGTGAAGATCCAGAGAAATCAGAGGAGATTATTAGGAAGCCCAGCATAGAGGAGCCTTTTTCTGCCCTTGTCTTCAAGACCCTTACAGATCCTTATGCTGGCAGGCTTTCCATAATGCGCATTTACTCTGGCATCCTCAGGCCAGATGGCATTGTGCTAAATGCCAACAAAGGCGAAAAGGAAAAGTTTGGCCCCTGTTTTGTTCTAAAAGGGAAGCAACAGGAAAATATAGACGAGGCAGGACCTGGTTGCATTGTAGCCCTTGCTAAATTGAAATATACAGAAACTGGAAACACCTTGTGTGACCCGACCGCTCCCATTGTATATCCTTTTGTGGAATTTCCGTCTCCTGTCATAACTTATGCCTTGAAACCAAAGAGCAGGGGAGACGAAGAGAAAATTACCCAGGCCTTGTCCCGTTTGAGAGAAGAAGATCCAACCCTACAGGTTACTAGAGATTCGGAAACAAACGAGCTTCTTATCTCTGGTTTAGGCCAGATACATATAGATGCTACCATAGAAAAGATGCAAAGAAAGTTTGGTGTGAGCGTGGATCTTACCACTCCAAAGATTGCCTACAGGGAGACCATTAAGGCCCCGAAGAAAGGTGTTATATATCGTCATAAGAAACAGACTGGCGGAGCAGGGCAGTTTGCAGAGGTACACTTTGATATAACACCTCTTCCAAGGGGAGAGGGATACGAGTTTGAGGAGGCCTTGGTGGGCATGAATGTGCCAAGGAACTTTGTCCCTGCTGTTGAAAAGGGTATTCAGGAGGCTATGCAGGCAGGGCCTTTGGCAGGTTATCCTGTAACGGATATAAAGGTCCGTTTCTATGATGGAAAGTCCCATGAAGTAGATTCATCTGAAATGGCCTTTAAAATTGCAGCTATCCAGTGTTTTAAAAAGGGAGTGCTCGAAGCCAAACCCACCCTTCTTGAACCTATTGTAAAGCTGGTGGTTACTGTGCCAGAGGATAACGTAGGAGATATTATTGGAGATCTTAATGCCAGGAGAGGCAAGGTTATGGGTATGGAGCCAGGTAATGGGGTGCAGACAGTTACGGCCTTAGTGCCGCTTTCAGAGGTTCAAAAATATGTGTTAGACCTAAATGCTATGACAGCCGGTCAAGGTACATTCACTGTTGAGTTTTCTCATTATGAAGAGGTCCCTCCAAATCTTATTGAAAAGATTGTTGCCCAGAAGAAACAGGAGGAAGAAAAGTAGTTGTTCAAAGTAGGGATTCTTACTGTAAGTGACAGTTCATACAAGGGCCTCCGGGAGGATACTGGAGGCCCTTTAATATCTGATTATCTCAAAAATACAGGCCAGTTTGAGGTAGAGTGTAGGGAGATCTGTCCTGACGAGGAAGGAAAAATTTGTGAAATTCTTGTTAAATGGGTGGATGAATGCGGGCTTGATCTTATCTTTACCACAGGAGGGACGGGGCTTTCTCCAAGGGATGTGACGCCAGAGGCCACATATAAGGTGATCGAAAGGCTGGTGCCGGGAATTAGCGAGGCCATTCGTGCTTTTGGTCTTAAAAAAACTAGCAGGGCAATGCTTTCTAGGGGAATTGCTGGAGTAAGGGCTGGATGTCTTATCATAAATCTTCCAGGAAGTCCAAAGGCTGTGCAAGATGGTCTGGAGGCAGTTGCAGATGTGCTGGTTCATGCCATTTTGAAACTTCAAGGTGATACGAGACCTTGTGGCGATTCTTAAAAGTCTATTGTTAACGAAACACAAATAAAAAGGAATGGGTCATGGAGATAGGAATAGTAGGCCTTTCCGGTGCTGGAAAGACCACCATTTTCAATGCGCTTACAGGAAGCGAAGCGGAGGTGTCTGCCTATTCAGGCGGAAAGAAAGATCCAAATATAGCACAGGTCAAGGTTCCTGATACGAGGTTGCAAAGGCTTAGCCAGATGTACAAACCCAAGAAGACCAGTCCGGCGATTATACAGTACGTTGATCTTGGCGGCGGATTGGCTTCAGGGAAAGAAAAGGATTCTGTAGAGACCATATTACGTCTTTTGAGACCCTGTGACGCCCTTGTCCATGTGGTGCGTTGTTTTGATTTTGCAGGCCAGCCATCCAGGCCTCAGCAGGATCTTGAAGATTTTGAGGCAGAGCTTCTTCTTACAGATCAGATGATAGTTGAAAAACGCCTTGAACGTATGGAGAAGGAGCTCAAAAAGGGGAAAAAGGGCAATCCTAGAGAGTTTGAACTCCTTAAAAAGGCTTATCAATTCCTTGATAGCGGCCGTGCCCTTAGAGAAGATGAGGAAATAAGAAGCGCCCCTGAGTTAAGAGGCTATACCTTTCTTTCTGCAAAGCCCTGCATAGTCGTATTGAATTTAGGAGAAGATCAGGAGCCAGAAGGCATTAAAGTAAAACTTCCTCCTGGAGTAGTAGCCGTTAAGATAAAGGGTGCTCTCGAGATGGAGCTGTCTCAGCTTCCTGCAGATGAAGCAGAGCTTTTCCGTAAAGATATGGGTATAGAGGAACCTGCTACCCATTTGCTCATAAGGGAGTCTTATAATCTTCTCGGCCTCATCTCTTTTTTCACTGTTGGTGAAGATGAGGTAAAGGCCTGGACTGTTCAAAGGGGTACGGTAGCCCAAAAGGCAGCAGGCCGTATCCATTCTGATATCGAAAGGGGTTTTATTAGGGCAGAAGTGGTGGCCTTTGAAGATTTAATATTGGCAGGAAGCTACCACGCTGCTCAAAAGGCCGGTAAGGTCCGTCTTGAAGGAAAAGATTATGTGGTGCAGGATGGGGATGTTATAAATTTCAGATTCAATGTATAAGGCCCCTTCTAAGAAGGATTTAGGAGTTTTGCTTCAAAAACAAGGGGCCTGAAGAAAAATAAACGTAGACATGTTACCAGTATCAAAGATCATTTTTGGGGGGAGGCAAGCCGTTATCGAACAAAAAACGGTTTTTTGTAGGGCAGCCATAAGAAATTTTTTAACGCTCCAGCTCTTACAGGCTATATGTTTAAAGGCCCACTTCCTTTTTAAATTTCTCAATTCCTATCTTTTTTATGACCCTGTCAAGCCTTGACTTTATCCTTACATTTTCTCTGAATAGTTTAGCTATCTTAGAGACAAGCTCCACTGCCTGGTCATGGGTGGTTATCAAACCCATCTTTTCAGCAATTCGTGGTTTCGCCCCTCCATGACCGCCAATAAAGACCTGAAAACCGCTTTTAACGCCAACAAATCCAATGTCAAGAATGTTCGCCCAAGAACAACAGGCAGGGCATCCTGCGATCCCAACCTTAATCTTTCTGGCAATAGGTTCTCTGGCAAGTTTTTCTACCAGCGTTTCTGCAAGTGGAAAGGTCTCTTGCAAGGCAAGCTTGCAATAAGGTTTTCCAACGCAGACCCTTGGCTGTGAAAGGTCCATGGCAGTCTTGGCGTAAAGGCTGGTTTGGGAAAGATATTCTAACGCCTTTTTGCCCCTTTCTTCGTCCAGGTCCAATATCATAAATTTTTGGGCAGTGGTTAGATGCACCTTGCATTCGAGCTCATTCATCATTTGAGCCAACGTTTGAAGGTCATTGGCATGGGGACAAGCACCTTTAGGAACTTCAACATATATGGCAAATGAGCCATCTTTTTGGGGAATTAGACCGGGAACTGCAACTTGTGACATATTGCTATAAATCCTCCTTAAGCTCTATTAACAAATATCAGACAACATAATATTACCTAGTCTTTGTAATCGTAGCCTTGACTAATATCAATATTATTATCAAAGGTTGGCCGGGGGCAAAATATTTTGCAACAGTGAAAATGATTGATTAAGCTTGTTTATATGATGAGAAGATATGCATGGCCTTATATATTATTATCCATTTTTTTGTTTTCTTGTGCAATGTTTCCCCGTAATCAGTTTCGGCCGGTGGAAAAGGGTGATAACTGGCGGGTCAGGTTGATCAAGTACGAATCTGGTTCAGATCTTGTAACCAAGGGAGGCTTTGAGCATCCCTATCAGTTTGGCCTCCTGAAGTTGAACCGGATACTCGGGGCTATTTACTATGAAGATTCGGATGTCCTTGGAGAAGCAAAAAAGGTTCCTGTATTTAGTAGCACGGTTCGAGCAAGGCTTCTAAGACCGCTTAAAAAGGCCTTTGAAATAGCACAACCAGATGAGGTGATAGACTTCTCATTTATGTTAAAAGAACAGGTGCTGGTATTTTTTTCCAATGATTTTTTCACAAGCGGTATAATGTTTATAAAGGATGGAAAACTTAATATTGTTTTTAGAACTATAAACTTCAAAGGGGTAAACTATTCAGAGGCGATTCGTCAGTTTATTGGAGATCCAACCAACAGGCCAATTGCAAATCCATGGAAACTGGTTCCAGGTCCTGGTATGGCCCTGAAAAAGGTGGAGAGGTCGACCTTTTCCTTGTTTCAGCAGCCTTTTTATACCAACTGGCTTATTATTGATCTAGATTATGATTTTAGGCCTGCTCCTATTAGAAAGAGACACAGGATGAAAAGAGATCAACAAGTTGAGGAATTAACTCCTCAAGCAGAGGCACCAAGGATAAAGTTTGAGTCGCCTGGAGTGAAAAGACATCAGACTATACGCAGGGGATCGAGTGCTTTAGATGATCCAGAGATTAGGAGAAAATTGCGGATCCTCAGGGAGCTTTACAACAAGGGCGATATTAGCAGGGCCACCTATGAAAGAAAGAAAGAGGAGCTTTTGTCTCCCTAAGAACTAAATGGTTTCTTTTGGATTTGTTAATAAGTAACCCTAATAATTTCTTCCATAGTGGTGATGCCTTGCAGCATCTTTGTGCAGGCATCGAACTTGAGGGTCTTCATTCCCTCTTTTAGAGCTCTTTTTTTTATTTCCGATTCTGAATGTCCTCGATGAATCATTTCTTTAATCGCAGGAGAAACAGACAATACTTCGTATATTCCAATCCGGCCCAAATATCCGGTTTTTCTGCAGGCATTGCATCCTTCACCGTAATACACCTTGGCCTTTTCCTGTTTCAATTTGCATCCAAAGGCTTCAAGTTCTTGGGATGCAATCCAGGTCTGGCGTTTACACTCTGGACATATGGTGCGCACCAGCCTTTGGGCAACTACTCCGAGAAGGGTTGAGGCAATTAGATAGGGTTCAAGGCCAAGGTCCAGAAGTCTTGTCACTGCTCCAGCTGCATCATTGGTATGCAGGGTTGAAAAAACAAGATGGCCGGTAAGAGACGCCTGGACTGCATAACGTGCTGTTTCTGCATCTCTTATCTCGCCTATCATGACTATATCTGGATCCTGTCTGAGGATATTTCTCAAAATTGTGGAAAAGGTGACGTCTATCTGGGGCTGGACTGCGATTTGATTGAAATCTTCATAGACCATTTCAATAGGGTCTTCTATGGTCACGATGTTTACTTCTGGCCTGCTGAGATATCTAAGCGTGGAATAAAGGGTTGTGGATTTCCCAGAACCTGTTGGTCCGGTCATTAGGATCATGCCATTGGTGTTTTGTAAGAATTGATTATAAGTTATAAAGTCACGCCTTGAAAAGCCAAGGCTATCCAAGTCACTCATAAGTATCTGGGCACTCTGTAAACGGAGCACCACCTTTTCACCAAAGGCAACCGGTATGGTTGAAACCCTAACTTCTGCATCTTCCCCCTTCCAAGATAGTTTGATCCGTCCATCCTGAGGTCTTCTTTTCTCTGCAATGTCCAGTCTGGAAAGGGCCTTTATACGGGTACAAAGGGCCTCGTGTACGATTCTAGGGAGTCTGTATATGGTGTGCAGTACCCCATCAATACGAAATCTGACTACGGATTCCTTTCTTTTTGGTTCTATGTGTATGTCGCTGGCCCTTTCGTTTAATGCGTACTGAAACAGGTGGTCTACCGCCTTGTTTATATGCTTGTCATTGGCCTGGACGTCTTTGCCAGAGAGTTTAACATATTGTTCCAGGTTGGAGATGTCCACTTCTGGGGCGGTGAGGAAGTCTTGGGCAGCTGCGATAGAGGTTCTGAAATCAAAAAATTCATGTATAACCCGTTCAATATCGGACTTTGGTGCTATTACAAAGGCTACAGATGCCTTGCATACCCTTTTTATGTCTTCCTTGATTTCTTCCTGTTCAGGATAATAGGAGGCAATCTCTAGAATGTTGCCGTGCCATTCTATGGGAAGAACAAGCCTTGTTTTGGCAAAAGATGAGGGAAGGGTTCTAGTAACAACCTCCATGTCCAGGTTGAGAGGATCTAACCGTTTAAACTCCCAACCTTTTTTGTGACAGAGGAGTTCCAACAGATCTGCCTCGGTAATGAACCGTTCAGGCTTGTCAGCCCTTTTTAGTCCAAGTGAGTCTATCCATTGGATAAGATCTATTCCCTTTCGAAAGGCAATATGATGTTTTTCTTCTAAATATTTTTGGTCGTCTTGGGAAATCCAACCCTCGTTCTTAAGTAAAGTGAATATAAAGTCTTTATCTGAATAGAGATCATTCATGAACTTGCTGTTGTAATATCCTTTTTTAAAGAATACCTTGTAATTAAAACAAAATTGCAGTTAATGTGCTTTTCATCAATGTTATCGGAATATGATTATTTTATGATAAGCATGGGGAAAGAGAAGAAACTCTGGATAGAGCTTTGCATAAGATCTGAACGAAGTGTTGAAGATGTCTTGGCGGATTTTCTTGTTTCTGAGCTTGGAAGGGGAGTTGTGATTGAGGATGTCCCTGGCAACGAAGAACTGGTTCGCATAAAGGCATATCTTAGCAGGGAAGACCTCGAGTCAGGGGCTTTAAGGGCCATAGAGACCTATATTGAAGAACTCGCTGCCATTCATCCGGATATCCAGATCACGTTTGAAGAAGAAAAGATAATCGAGGAAGACTGGCATGATAAGTGGAAGGAATATTTTAAGCCTTTGAGGATTGGCAGGCGTATTGTGGTAAAGCCTACATGGGAACAGTACGTTCCACAGGTCGATGAAGTAGTGATAGAGATAGATCCTGGTCGCGTTTTTGGTGTTGGAAGTCATCCTTCAACCAGGCTTATACTTGAGAAGTTGGAAGAACTTGCAGGACAAGGCCTTCTTGATTCAGCCTCGGTGCTTGATGTTGGTACTGGTTCGGGTATTTTGGCTATTTGTGCCGCTAAGCTTGGAGCCAAGAATGTTATTGCGGTAGACAACGATCCAGATGCTGTTGAAATAGCGAGGGCAAACGCTAGTCTTAATCATGTGCATGACAGGATTTATGTGAGCACCACCCCTGTTTGGAATGTAGAAGGTCCCTTTGATATTGTGCTTGCCAATATAGATAGAGACACCCTTCTTGTCTTGAGTAAAGATATTAGCAAGCAGGTGGCGAGAAGAGGAAGGCTTATCCTTAGTGGCATACTTGATGACCAGGCAGCTGCAGTAAGTGAGGCCTATTGTAGTCTTGGTCTGAAAATGATGTGCAAAAGGCCGGACAGAAAAGACAGCCGATGGGTGTTGTTGGAGTTTCAGAACAGCAGTGGCTTGATCTGCCCCAGTTTTTGATTCCAAAGGACCAGTTCCATGTCAGGGGAACTGTTGTCCTTTCTGGCAAGGAGGCCTTGCATCTTGGCAGGGCAAGGAGGCTTAGAAAGGGACAGCGTGTTCGGCTTGCGGATGGTTGCGGGAGGGTGATGATCGCAGAGATCGCAAGTGTGGAAGGTGCAAGAATCATCCTTAATATTCTGGAAACACTCGATATTAGGAATGATGTCGTGCCTGTCACCATCCTCCTTTCTGCAATTCGCTTTGAGCGGTTCGACCTGGCTGTATCAAAACTATCGGAGATGGGGATTGCCTATATCCAACCTGTTGTAACTGAAAGAAGCAGGTTAACCGAATCTGATATCAAAAGAGTGGAGAGGAGGAGGAAAAGATGGCAGGGGCTTTGCCTGGAGGGCTTGAAACAGTCAAGGGGTTTTGCAGCCACCAAGGTCAAAAGTCCCCTTTGTCTGGAAGATGCCCTTGAGGCAGTTGCAAATGTTAACTGCAAGGTTGCTCTTTTGACAGAGAGAAGAGGTGCAGGCCTTTTGCATGTGTTACAGGAAAGAAACGTTTTGTTTCCTGCTGCTCTTGCAGTAGGGCCTGAGGGCGGATTCAGCGGTAAAGAAAAAGACCTTTTGAGGGATATGGGTTTTATATTGGCAGGCCTTGGAAATCGGATACTTAGAAGTGAAACGGCCGCCATATATGGCGCTGCTATATTTTCTGAACTTTTTGTACATAAGGACAAGGACTTATGAGAACGCAAAAACACGCCCTTATCCTTGCAGGGGGGATAGGAGCAAGGCTTTGGCCCATGAGCAGGCTTCAAAGGCCGAAACAGTTCTTGCAAGTTGAAAGTGGACCTACACTTCTTGGAAAGACCATGGAGCGGGCGAGGCTCCTTTTTGACAGAGACAGTATTTGGGTGGTTTGCAAACCCTACCAGGTTGATGAGGTCAATCGTCAGTTGCCAGATCTTGACAGCTCAAAGATTATTGTAGAGCCAGTACCTAAGGGCACTGCAGGAGCTGTTATCTTGGGTGTTATGACAATTTGCAAAAGGTGTCCGGAGGCAGTTGTTTCAGTATTCCCCTCGGACCATTCCATTAAACCAACGGACAGATTTGCCAATATAATCGAGGCGGGTATGGAGTGGGCCTCTGCCAATTTCTCCATAGTAACTTATGGCATTAGGCCAGACAGCCCTGAAACATCCTATGGCTATATTGAAGCAGGGGGTACGGTTGGTCAGTGCAGCAACTGGAATTGCATGGAAGTGACTAGTTTTCATGAAAAGCCAGACCCAAAGACGGCCAATGCCTATTTCCGTTCAAACCGTTTTTTGTGGAATAGTGGAATGCTCTCTTTCTCGGTTAAGGTCTTGGATATGCTTCTAAAAGACGATGCCTTTAGTGTCTGGGAACCTCTTTATAGGATATGTGCAAGCAGAGATGAGATATCTTTAGATGAAGTGCGTCAGATTTATGATTGTCTTCCAGAGGACTCCTTTGACACGGCTATTTTAGAGAAGCTTGCCAGATGTCGTGGCATTGGTGCATCTGGTTTGGATATAAATCTTGTAGTATTTCCCTGTGATTTTGAGTGGTATGATCTTGGGGTATGGGAGAGTTTTTACAGAATGCTCTCAAAGGATGAGTCAGGGAATGCATTGTCCGGCAAGGTAGCTACTGTTGATTGCCGGGGGAGTCTTGTTTTTTCTAAAGGTGATGTTCTTGTAGGTGCTATAGGGCTTCAGGATATGGTTGTTGTCTGTGTTGATGATGCGGTGTTGGTCTGTCCGAGAAGGGAACTTGACAGAGTGAGGGAGCTTGTGGAGGTTTTGGCTAAAGGAGATTACAAGGATTATGTCTAACGATTCGTTTTGTAATATATAATTTTTGAGGTATGAGATCTGATGGCCGTAATAGGTTTTGATACCACAGTATTCCCGAGGCTTGATTATAAAAATCCCAAAGAGTTTTGGGGGCAAATAGAGGGTTTAAAGGAATTTTTTTTAATTTACAAGAAAGATCTTATCAAAGTTATAGAAAAGGTGCCGGCTCTTAAAGCAGCTTTTGCTAAACTAGATCCCCTTATTCAATCTTATACAGCAAAGGTATGTCCGTATTGTGGTACGGTTTGTTGCGCCAACAAGTTTGGATTCCCTGAATTTGCAGATGTAGTGGGTTTTCTTGCTATGGGTTTGGAGATTCCAAACTACGATCTCGATGTGGATGAGGAGGCCATTTGTCAGTTCATTGGAGAAAAGGGATGTGTGCTTCCCAGGATACAACGGCCATATAGGTGTACTTGGTATTTTTGCGATCCCCTTCTTGTTCAACTTGAGATTGGTCCGGCCCGTCACTACAGGGACTTCATTGCCGATCTACAGAGGCTTAGCATGGCTCGCGGGGAGTTGTTGGAGGCCTTTTACGATATCTGGATACAGAGGAATAACACTGTCCGATGAAGATTTCTGCCAACCAAATAACTACTCTAAGGATAGTGCTTTTGCCCTTGCCCTTGTTTCTCATCTATGGAGGTACAGCCTCTCGGGTTGCGGCATTGCTGATTTTGTCTGTCCTTGGACTGACAGACTATCTCGATGGATTTCTGGCCAGAAAGTACGGGGTAACGTCTCTTGGCAGACTCCTTGACCCCATAGCAGATAAGATTTTTGTTGCAGTAACACTGGTTCCTTTGGCAGATCTGCAGATCCTCCCTATGTGGATAGTATGGCCTATATTTTTTAGAGAGTTTCTTGTTACAGAGATGAGACGGTTTATGACCCCTGAAAGAAAGGGACTCAGAGTAACAGAGCTTGCAAAAATCAAGACAACCCTTCAAATGATAGGAGTAGGCCTCATTCTTTTAACTAATACATTCCCTGATAAGACGGTAACTATTTCGTTTTTGGCAGGGCTCTTCTTGGCAACGGTTTTTTTGTCTGTTGCTGTCCATGCAAAGAGCGGGGGGCTTACATCCAGGCTGAAAACGGCCTTGGCACTTGAGGCCATGGGATTTTTTATTGCAGCAACCTTGCCAGCAAGACAGGTGGAATTGACTTACGGAATAGTTGTTTTATTAGTAACTCTTGTCTCGGGCGCCCAGTACGTGGTTGCCTGTCTGCCTGGTTTATGGCAAAGAGGGCCAGATGCCCTGTTGGACTTGTTGATTTCACTGGTGAATCCCTTGCTGGGTCTTTCCCTTTTGCCATTGGCCCCAGACAATGCCCATCTGATTGTTGTGCTGATACTCGCAGTTGAGTTCGCAGCCCAGGGGATTGATATGTGGGCTGTCCAGGAGGGGAAGATAGATATTTCTTTTTATAAAAAGAGATTTTTTACTCCGTTTCTTATAATGGTTTTTATAGGTATGCTTGCCGCAGGGCAGGGACCTGCAGCCGCTGCTACGGCCTATTTGGTTCTCTGTGGCGCAGGTTCCACACTTTATCTTATTGTTGATTTTTTTATTCACAAGGAGCTTTTCAGGGCGGGAGAATTTTTCCAATAGTCCTTTAGACTATTGATTGCAACTTTTATTAAAGTTATAACAATCAGCATGTATATCGATTCTGGAACAGGCTTGAAGGTCAATGGCACCCTTACAGTAAGGGACGAGCTTGAACTTCGTGAAAAACAGATACTAAGTCCCCATGCTTGTCTTAGCAGTGAAACAAAGGGTAGACGTTTTAAGACGAGCCCGTGTTCCATTAGAACGGCATTTCAAAGGGATAGAGACCGCATAGTCTATTCTAAGGCATTTAGAAGGCTCAAACACAAGACCCAGGTATTTCTATCTCCTATGGGAGATCACTATCGGACAAGGCTTACCCATACATTGGAAGTTGCAGAGATTTCAAGGACAATTGCAAGGGCCCTTCGTCTGAACGAAGACTTGACCGAGGCGATAGCCCTTGGTCACGATCTTGGGCATACTCCCTTTGGACATGCTGGAGAGACCGTACTTAATGAAATTGTTCCAGGAGGATTTAGTCATTGCCGTCAGAGCCTCAGAGTAGTTGATGTTTTGGAGAATGGAGGCAAAGGGCTTAATCTGACCTATGAAGTCAGAGATGGTATACTTAAACATTCAAAGGGTTTTGGAAATATAATTCCCAAAGAACCAGGTGAGTCCGCTAAGACCGTTGAAGGCAGGATAGTACGGATTGCAGATGTCATAGCCTATCTAAGCCACGATCTGGACGATGCTATAAGGAGTGGGGTTATAAAACAGTCCCTGGTTCCAGAAGAGGTGACCAGGGTCCTTGGAGAAACCCATAGTAGCAGGATTTCTTCAATGATCAGAGATGTTATCAGGACAACTAGGGTGACTCACAAGGGAATTGAGCTTGATATAAGTCCTGAAATGCTGAAGACCATGCTAGGTCTGAGGGCCTTTCTCTATGATAACGTATATCGTGCTCCCCAAGTCCATAGAGAATTTGAAAAGGCAAGAAAGATACTGTTTGAACTCTATGAATACTTTATAAAAAATAAAGATGCATTTCTCAGTGAAAGGAAGCGGCTTTTTGAAGAGGAGAGGGTGATCGAAAACGAGGGAACCCCTTACGAAAGACATGTATGCGATTTTATTGCAGGTATGACAGACAGATATGCCCAGAACCTTTACAACAAGATATTCATGCCTTCGTCAGTGGTGTGAGCATGTTTATTGCCAAGAGGGATAGGGGCTACTTTGTTTTTTTAGGATTTTTGGTGGTCCTGTTGATATCTTTCTTGTCTTTTTCTGCCTATGCCAGAGTAAAAGATGGAGGCGGACCTTGGGATATCAAGGCACAAAAGCTGGTTTTTTTCCATAACTCTAGGGCAGTGATAGCCCAAGGTTCGGTAGAGATCAAGAGAGGTAAGTTAAGGGTCTATGCAGATAAGATTATTTATGACCAAGGCACTGGAAGGATATATGCAAGCGGGCATGTGGTAATTCATCTTGGCCAAGACGTGCTCAAGGGTTCCAGGGGAATTTTAGATCTAAAGACATCCACGGGTCGAATGGAAAATGCCTTTCTTTATCTCAAGCGTAACAATATTCATCTTACTGCCAAAAAGCTGGAAAAAACAGGACCTGAAGAATACCACGCCCAGGATGCCACCGTCAGCACCTGTCCAATGCCAAATCAAGATTGGAGGTTCAAGTGTAAGGATCTTACCTTGACCGTTGATGGAGAGGCCAAGGCCAAAAATACCTTTTTCGAGATCAAGGATGTGCCAGTTCTCTATACACCCTGGCTTTATGTACCTATAAACCGTTATCGTAAGACAGGTTTTCTTATTCCTGAATATACATCCTCTAAAAGAAATGGTATTGGCATAAACATCCCCTTTTTTCTGGCCTTAAACGACAGTATGGATTTCACTTTTTATCAACATCCAATGTCAAGCCGCGGTTGGATGGAGGGTATAGAATACAGGCATGTTTTTTCCCAAATAGACAGGGCAATTGTCAGATACAATTTTTTGAGCGACAAAAAAGACGATAACGATTTCAATGGTGATGGTCACAACAGGGGTAACGATTTTAGGTGGTGGGTTAGAGGCAAGCTGGACCAAAAGTTACCCTTTGGTTTTATGGGTAAACTCGATGTAGACCTCATGAGCGATATGGACTATTTACAGGAATTTGATACAGGCCTTATGGGGTTTACGAAAAGTGATGAGGCATTTAGAAAGTGGTTTCACCGTAATCTGGCAGAGGATACAGACAAGATAAGACCTTCAGTTGCCCAAGCTACTAAGGAGACCGAAGAGATGTTCATTGGTTTCCATGGCAGATACAATGACAATCATTTTTTTGGACAAAGGGGATTTACAGTTCAGACGTTGCCAAGCGTTTTTTTTCATTCCTTTAAACAGCCACTGTTGAATCGTTACCTGTACTATGCCTTTGACTTTGATTACACAGATTACTGGCGTGAACAGGGAACAAAGGAGCATAGAATAAGGCTAAATCCGTCTCTATCCGTGCCTTTTGATCTTTTAGATTGGGCAGATCTTGTTGTTACAGGTTCAGTTGAAGATACTGTCTATGTTGCATACGGACGGGAGGAGAATCAGGATGATCCTGATAGTACGGCCAACAAATTTAGATACTCTATAATGGCTGATATGACCAAGACCTTTGCCAGAAATTATTCACGCGGCAGTAGCAGCCTGTGGCGTCACTACATCACTCCACGTATTAGATATGTTTACACACCCCATAGAAGTAATAGAGATATTCCAAACATTGACACCCGAGACTATTATGAAAAACATAACAAGGTCATTTTTACCCTTTTATCCTTTGTGAGCAGTAAAAGATGGTTGTCCAAGGACAGATATTCCTATTCGGATCTTTTCAGGATCAAGCTCGAACAGTCTTACAATTTTCATAAGGAGCCAACGGTACTTTCTGCCCAGGAGTTTGAAAGGAAGAGATTGTCTGATCTGTATGGAGAATTTGATTTTACTCCTTTTTCTAAATTTTGGATACGTTACGATACAAAGTATAATTTTTATGGTGATGGATTCCGTACCCATAATGTCAGATGGAGATATGTGGGATATAGAGGGTCTACATTTGATCTAGATTATAGGTATCATAAGCTTGAGGATATAAACGAGCTGAATTTTGATATGAATGCCATACTTACTGCTGCCTGGTCCTTTCGGTTTCATATCAAACAGGATTTTGAAAGGAATAGGCAGATAGAATCCAAGTATGTGCTTCGCTATACTTCAAGTTGTTGGGCTATAGAAGGTAAGGTAAAGACCGATTCTGATGATACCTCCATATTGGTTAATCTGGAGCTTCTTGGAATAGGAGGTTGGACTCCAAGATAGATTCTAGAATAAAGGAAGGTGGCGGATGCGTCTAGATGACGAACGAGAGAGCCAAAATGTAGAAGATCGTCGTTTCAGGCGAGGTGGTCCAAGGGCCTCTCTTCAGGGTCTTTTCATGATATGGCCACTTATAAGGGTGCTTCTGCAGACAAAGTTTGGTTGGGCAATTATTGCCATCGGTGTTGGAGCTTATCTTATGGGATTTGATCCTTTTGCCTTGTTGCAGCAAGGACCTCCACAAACTGATGTGCATCAGGTAAAGAATGATGGTCAGGCGGTTTTCATTAAAAAGGTCTTGGCAACAACAGAAGATGTATGGACGCAGATACTGCCCAAATATGGTACGCGGTACCGGCCCCCGGTATTGGTGCTTTATAGAGGCGCTACTCATAGTGGATGCGGTTTTGCTAGTGCACAGGTTGGTCCCTTTTACTGTCCTGCAGACCAGAAGATCTACCTTGATTTAGGTTTTTTTGACAACCTTGCCCGCAGATTTAATGCTCCAGGAGATTTTGCGCAAGCCTATGTCTTGGCCCATGAGGTAGGCCATCATGTGCAGAATCTGTTGGGGATCCTTACAAAGATTCGTTCTCTCCAGCAACAGGCATTGAGAAAGGGTGACAAGGTTAAGGCAAATCATCTCCAGATTCCCGTGGAGCTTCAGGCAGATTGTCTGGCTGGCATCTGGGGACACTATGCCAGGGGGCATCTCGAACCAGGAGATATTGAGGAGGCCCTGAATGCAGCTAGCCGAATAGGAGATGATACCCTGCAGAAGGAGACGCAGGGTTATGTTGTTCCAGATAGTTTTACCCATGGGACATCCACGCAGCGGATGAACTGGTTTCTAAAGGGATTTAGGTCTGGTGACATGAGCCAGTGTAATACATTTTCGCAAGTTAATTTGTGAAAATTGCGGGGATAGATTCATATGACAACCATATTTGCTGGTTTGTTTTTTGGCATTGGTGCTCTAGTAGCCCTTTGGGCTCTAGCATGTCTTGTTTCTGCATTAATACAAAATGGACCAATTGATCTTGTAAGAGGCTACTGGGCGGCGCTTTTCGGGAAAGATACGCCAAAGCGAAGATAGCAGGTTTTTTTAGATTTTTGTTGTGCAGGGTGTTTACAATTGCGTTTTAGGGCTGTTTTTTGTTTTTGTAACCAAACCGTATTCCGAGAATAATCTTTAATATTAATGAGTTGCTTACAGCCATTTTCCTCAAGCATTTTATTTTTTGGAAGCAAAATTCATAATTGTTAGAGGCGGATCGAAATGTTTTTTGATAACAAATCGAAAATTTCATATTGACTGCATTAAAATGGTGGTCTAACCTCCATTTTTGTTAAGCAGGGAGAGGAAATAGTGAAAAATGTCATAAAGATAGGTAGCTTCTACCTCGCATGTAACTATTCAGTTTAAGGAGGGAAAATGGCTATTGTTCTTGCATTCTTGGCGATCGGGCTCAGTATTTTTGGTATCCTTGCATACCGAAGACTGACTGCCCTGCAAAAGGACATCGAAGAGATTAAACAGGCATTGGAAAGTGGTAGACTTCGTGGTCCAAAGGGAGATCCTGGACCTCCAGGGCCTCCAGGCAAACCAGGACCTCCGGGTCCGCAGGGACCTCCGGGTCCGGAAGGGCCGCAAGGTCCACCAGGAGAACCAGGTCCGCCAGGGCCAGAGGGTCCGCAAGGACCACCAGGGCCAGAGGGGCCACCGGGTCCAAAGGGAGACAAGGGTGAACCGGGTCCGCAGGGACCTCCGGGTCCGGAAGGGCCGCAAGGTCCACCAGGAGAACCAGGTCCACCAGGGCCAGAGGGGCCAAGAGGCCCGAGAGGACCAAGAGGACCCAAGGGAACGTCTGGAACCAAGGCCTCTAAATCAAAGAAAAAGAAGGAATAGCTAAATCATCTCTAATGATGGCAGGCGGTGGATAAATTAACCCTGCCTGCCATCATTTTTAAATTTTTAAGGTCACACCAACAGAGGCGTGAAAAAATCGTTCTTTTAGTCGACAAAATAAGCGGGCCGAGTTTGTTAGGCCTGTGCAATGTGATGCCCCAATTCTTTTTATGTCAAATTCCCTAATTGCCTCCACTGTACGCTCAAACTGTTCATCTGTTGCAAAGCCCAGGTGTGTGCCACCTATCACCGTATGAATTTTCTTGTTCGGCAGGTGTGAACGGATATGTCTCAGTATATTTATAAGTCCTGCATGTGCACAGCCAAGTATTACAATTAGGCCTGAGGGGGTGTCTACAACCATTGAAAGGTCATCTTTCAATGGATCTTGTTTAGTAATTTTTTCTCCAGCCTCTTCAATTTCTATCTCCATATGCGGATCTGGCAGTTCAAAGTCAGTGGTTCGCGGCACTTCTCCTGTAATATAAATACCTGGTAATATTTCTGAAAAAGAGGTGTAAAAACAAAACTTACATCCCAGCGACTCCAGATAGTCCCTGTTGTGAAACATTCCAATAAATCTCCTAACATTGTCTTTGCGCCAGTAACGAGGAACAAAGACATCAGGATGACAGATAACGGGTAGAAATGCCTTTAAGGAAAGAACCTGTGGGATTCCAGATGCGTGATCGTAGTGTCCATGACTTAGGACCAGCAGGTCCACCTTAGACAGGTCTTTGCCCAGTCTCCTGCTGTTATTTATAATTCCAAGTCCTTGGCCAGTGTCGAACAAAATAGTTCGTCCTCTTACCTCTATTAACACTGACCATCCATGCTCTCCAATAAGGCCAAAAGGACCAGCTACTGAGTTTTCGCAAAGGACAGTGAGTTCCAGGTCATTTTTTTTCATGTTGTTATGCTCCTTTAAGACCTTCTATCCGCCTATGACGGATGGTATCAGAAGTTAGATAGATCGGGCTTTAATTTAAACAAGATGTAATTTTTTGCTGATTTTTTTAACATTGAAATAGACGAGAGGTGTTACGTATAATTTAAAAGTTTCAATGGCCAAAAAGGCTTGATTGTCAAACCAGAGAAAAAAGAAAATTATTCAAGGTTGCTACTTATTGTTTTTTTATTGTTATTGTTATTGGCCTGTTTTTCTTTGCGTTCTTGTTCCTTCTGCATGAAATAGATTATACAGGCGGTCCTATGGCTACAGAAATCGTTTGGGTGCAGACACCCTTTACTTGCATCTGTTTGGCGGTTATCCTTTGCACAGAAGAAGTCCATTTTTGACTGACCTCACAGTCTGATTTTGAATTCCATTTAGTATTGTGAATGCAATGTTGTCAAGGAGGAATAAGTGAAACCAAAGGAAAGAATGGCAATTCCTCGGCAAAGGCCCAGAGAACTTTCGGTATCTGAGAGGATAGACAATTTTAAAGAGATAGTATTTGGATACGACCACGATACAGCAAAACTGGAGGCGGAGAGGTGCCTTCAATGTAAAAAGCCTGGTTGTGTTCAAGGCTGTCCCCTGCATAATGATATTCCTTCCTTTATAAAGCTCTTACGGGAAGGCAAGATAGAAGATGCTTACTGGACTATTAGAAAGACAAGTTCTATCCCCGCAATATGTTCAAGGGTTTGCCCCCAAGAATTTCAATGTGAGGGTGGTTGTATTCGTGCTAAAAAGGGGGAAGCAGTGGCCATTGGGATGCTCGAGCGCTATGTGGTGGATTGGATGGTAGAGCATGGCAAGGAGCTTATGAAGCCTTGTGCTCTTCCTACAGGTCAAAAGGTTGCGATTGTAGGCTCAGGGCCAGCAGGGATGACAGTAGCATATAATCTTGCCCATAGGGGCATAAAGTGTACAATTTATGACAGCTTACCAATACCTGGCGGTATGTTGTCGGTAGGGATTCCTCCGTTCAGACTCCCAAGAGATATAATAAAGGCAGAGTTTGATGCACTTCAAAGTTGTGGGGTAGAAATTATAGATGGCGTTACTATTGGAAAAGACAAGACATTAAAAGAGATCAAGGATGAAGGTTTTGGGGCTGTCTTTGTTGGGGTTGGGGCCCATGAGAGCAGAAAGCTTGGTATTCCAGGAGAGGAATTAGATGGAGTCCTTCATGGAGTCGATTACTTGCGGGATGTAAATCTTGGAAAAGACGTAGATCTTGGTCAGAAGGTCGTGGTAGTTGGGGGAGGAAATGTGGCTATAGATGTTGCACGAACTGCTCTTAGGCTCGGTTCAAGGGATGTGTTCATACTTTATCGCAGGACCAGAAAGGAAATGCCTGCCTCAGAGACAGAGATTCATCATATGGAAGAAGAAGGGGTGCGGGTGGAATTTTTGGCAGCCCCTGTTTCAATTCATGGTGAGGCTGGAAGGCTGAAAAAGATTGAATGCATCCGTATGGAGTTAGGGGAGCCAGACGAGTCTGGAAGACGCCGTCCTGTGCCTATCCATGGCTCCAATTTTTTTATTGAGGCAGATGCAGTTGTGGCAGCAATAAGTCAGAGGGTAGACTCAACAGTTATTGCTGGCATGGAGATAAAGAGGACTTCTTGGGGGACTTTTGAAGTGAATCCTGATAGCCTGCAGACTTCTGTTCCGTGGATTTTTGCAGGAGGGGACGATGTACTGGGACCTCAAACCGTGGCAAAGGCAGCTTATCAGGGAAGAGTTGCTGCCGAGTCTATTGAGAAATTTTTGAACGGTGAATTATAATAAAAAGAATAAGCATGGCCCTGGAACCCCAGGGCCTTTCTATGGAGCCCTTTCTTTATCTAGATAGCCCTGAGAAAGCACGTCTTTTTTCCCTAGTTTTAACAGCAAGGGGGATTCCTCATGAGTTGAAGGATAACAGGGAAAGCACCAACCAGGGAAGATATGTTCTTTGGGTAAAAGAAGACCTTCTTGATATTGCTGAAAAAGAGATTGAACTGTTTATCAAAGAAAACATTCACTATTTTCAGCAAATCTCACCAGGCCAGCCCCCCAAGCCTTTTATCTATTTGAAAAAAAGCCTCTTGACCCTGGTTTTTTTTGCATGTCTTATGTCTATAACGTTTAGATACGAAGTCAGGGACTATCTTCTAAAAAATTTTTCTGCAGATACTGAAAAGATCCTGAATGGAGAACCTTGGCGTTGTTTCACTGCCCTTTTTCTACATTCAGATCCTGCCCATTTTTTTAGTAATATGTTTATGGCTGCTGTGTTTTTCAGCGTGTTATTTGAAGAAACTGGGGTCTTAATTGGCTGGATTACGGTTTTGCTATCAGGTGCCATTGGGAATTATCTTAATGCCTTAACCTTTCAGTACGATCATGTGTCTATTGGGCTGTCCACATCAATTTTTGCAGCTATAGGGGCCTACTGTTCTATAAAGATATGGAGGCAGAGGATTAATGGTGTAAGGGAGGCCTTTAAAGTCTTCTTGTCTGGCCTTGCTCTTTTGGGTTTACTTGGTACAGGTGAGGGCAATATAGATATATTGGCACATTTTTGGGGATTTATCTCTGGACTGTTATCGGGTCTTTTATTTGTTTTGGCATTGTCCTTTCAAGGAAGGCACTGATTTTTGCCTATAAGAGGGGGTGTCCTATGAAGAGATTATATCACTTGTTGTTTTTTCTTCTGTCTTTTGGAACCTATGCCTTAAACGCGGTTGTTTCTTGGGCTGTTTTAGGGGCTGACTATTATGACCAGAGGGCTCGGCAGTCTGCTATTCAGGCTATAGCCACAGTGACCAAAGTCGAGATCGTCGGCAATTCAGAGCATTTTATGACAAAGAGAGTCCGTTTTCGCTTAGAGAAAGCCTTTACCAAAGGTGTGCCTGATGAGTTTACAGGCTTTTGCACTTCTTTTGACGCTAGTCAACATCAGTTAATAATAGGGGGTAGGATACATTTTTATCCATATGTAAATCAGAGGGTGTTTGTAACTATTACTAGAGATAATGGTGACATAACAAGTTTTACGTCCATGACGCCGGAGCTGGAAAAGGAACTCGAATGTAATGGTATAAAAAACATCAAGTTTATGGGAAGCGCCTGGATCAAGAGCAACTATCAATACAATAGAGGATCAAAATATCCAGGCTTGCATAATAAACGTTAAAGATTTCTATTGCTAAGCTTTATAAAAATATTTTGTAAATTTTAATTCTCTTCAAATGGAAGGTATTTTTGACATACTGAAGCAGACCAAAAAGAACAACTGCGGAAAATGTGGTTATCCTACGTGTCTGGCCTTTGCAGCAGCGGTTCATACTGGAGGGGTCTCAAAGACGTCTTGTCCTTATATTGAGGATCATGAGGACACCTCTTCCGAAATTGTGTTGAAAGAGGATCCAGAAACGGCCCTTGTGAAGGATTTGAAGACAAAGGTAAGAGGGCTCGATTTGAAAGAAAGGGCCGATGGACTTGGTGGGCAGGTTGTTAAGATCGCAAAAGGCCCGGCTATCTGTTTCAGATATCTTGGTAAGGATATATTTATCAGCCCTGAAACTGTATTTTTTGAGGATGGTACAGAGTTAGAGACAAGGGATCAGATACTTCTCTATAACTATCTTTTCTTTGGGGGCAAGGGAGAGTTAAGTGGCAAGTGGGTAGGGCTTGAATCGTTTCCAAATTCTATTTCAAAGGTTGTAACATTAAAACGTTATACCGAGGAAAAGATAGCCAGAAACTTTGCAGGGATGCCCCAAAAGTTCCTTGCAAGTTGTATAGGGCTTGGAGGTGATGAGGTGTCTCAATGTCCGGCTGATGTCTGTGTAATCGTTCCAGTGCTGCCAAAGGTGCCGGTCAGGCTTAATTTTTGGGATGAAGATCCTGACGATGGCCTCCCTGCCGAGGTTAAGGCGCTTTTTGATAAAAGGGCCCTTGATTTCCTAGATATTGAATCCCTTATTTTTTGTGCTGAAAGGCTTGCAGAGACTATTACCAGGGAGTAGCCTTTGAGAGTGCCTGCCGGATTGCCTTTGGAAGTCGGCATAGTAATCTGTTTTTTTCTAAAAGCAGGCCGGCCCCTAAAAAGTGCCCTTCCACCTTGACCATTACATATCCTGGCAGCTCAAGGCCTTTGGATGCAGGATCAACAACCAGCTCCCCTTCTTTGCAAAACCTTATCGTATCCTCCATAGTCAAATTTAGCACATTTTTGGCTGCCAGATGGCCAAAACGTTGGATAAAGACCGTTGTTGGCTTTAGATAGCCGGCTACATTTCGCAAGAAGGGAAGTCCGCATCTGACAAAGGCGCCTTCAGGCCATTTAATGGCCTTGTTTTGTTTGCTAAAGAGAAAGACCTGTCTGGAAAAGGCGAACATGTCAAATGGTTCTAGGCTATTATAGGATATACGGAATCTTGTCCATAAAAATTCAAGCAGGACCGTTCTCTGGGCCTGGTTTAACAGCCTTGGCAATGAAGAATCCCACCGAGTCGATCTTATGGGGGTAAAGACGTCTTGCAAACTGGATTTGTCTGTCATATTTTTTCCCTTTAAAGCTGGTAATACCTGGAGATGATTCCACTGGAAGTTGAAATTGGATCAAACGTCCCCTTCTCCTTTCTAACAGAAACTGTATTACTTCTTCGTTTTCCTCAACGTTTAGAGTGCATGTTGAATAGACCAAGATGCCACCTGGCCTGAGTAGGTCATAGGCCCTTTTTATCAAGGCCTTTTGTATGGCAGGTAAATTTGTTTTACCCTTGACAACATGCTTTATATGTCCAGTTTTGGGATCCAATCTGTATCGTCCTTGGCCGCTGCAAGGAGCGTCTACTAATATTTTGTCAAAAGAATAGGGTAGGCTTAGGTGTTCTCCTCTTCCTTGGGTCACAAGGGTATTTGTGATTCCAAGCCTTTTTATATTTGAAAGGAGGGAAGTTATGCGATTTCTTTTTCTGTCGTTGGCAACTAAGAATCCTTTGTCTTCCATCTGTTGTGCGATATAGGTGGCCTTGCCTCCAGGTGCAGCACACAGATCTAGTATCCATTCTCCAGGCTTAGGGCCAAGTGCCAAGACAGGTAGACAGGATGACAGGGCCTGAGGATATATATAACCGAGATGATAGCTCAAAAGAGGCCTTTCATGCCGGTATGATAAGATCTTGACAAGTTCAGGAATTGCTGTGTCTTGAAATTTGACCTTCTCCTTTTGTAAAAAGCCCCGTGCCTCTAATAGGTCGATTTTGATGGTGTTGAACCTGAAATATACAGGAAATGGTTTTTTAAGGTGTTCAAGTAGATGTTGAAAATCAGGAATAAAATCCCTGTAATCTTTGAGTAATTCAAGGAATTGGCTCATAAGAAAGCTAGATGCAAGTAAAGGTTACTTATGACTGGTCCTTTTTCTTTTGGCCTTGTTTTTTTTTGTTTTGGACAGGGCTGGGCAAGGGCCTGCAAGAATGCCATTTAGAAAAAAGTGACTTATTTGTTTCGCTGCAGTCCTTACTCCATATTTTTTCTTAGGTGAAAGGACCCAAAATCGAGACATCTCGTCAAGTGCTCCAAAAAAGGCCCTTTTGAATATGCCAGGCATAACATCTTGCCGAAATAACCCTTTTTCTTGCCCTTCTTTTACAATATTAGATATTATCTGGAGATACTCGGCAAACTTTCTATTCCGGTACTCCTTCATAAACTTGCTGCTCTGGCGAAGTTCAACCTGAATTATCTCTGCAAGGTCTTTATTCTTCTCTACCAGGCTTAGATGCTGAAAGGCAAAGGCCTCCAGTTTTTCACAGGGATTGTCTATTTTGGCGAGTTCCTGTTTGACGCTGGCAATGATCTTACCCATCTCTTCCTCAAATATGGTTATGAGTATATCATACTTGTTGTTAAAGTAGAGGTAGATGGTTCCATCGGCAACATGGGCCTCTTTTGCTATCTCTGCAATCCTAGAATTGAAAAAGCCGTTTCTTGCAAACACCTTTATTGCGGCCTGAATTATACGGCCATGTTTATCTGCCACCTTCATAAGGTATTTTTCCTCGTTGAAAGATTAATTAGGAATGGAGGCAGTGAGACCTCCAAAGCCGTTTAATCAACATTTCTGATTGCTTAACAAATGAATGCGTATTCATTCAGATATTATATTTCACCGTATGTTGTCAAGGGAAAAAAGTCACACAGTAAAAGAAAATTGAGTTGCGAATTGTTCAATTGTATATTTTTAGCCGTTTTGTTTTAAGGTTTGCAGGAATAATGCATGTTTTTTCAAAAAAGGCCTTTAATCTTTTTCTCTTGCAGTCGATAAGGATAATGACCAAGCCAATTTAAAAAAGCAGGAGGAATGCAATGAAATTCTCTTTTGGCAGTATCCAAGGGAAGATAGTCTTGGTGATGGTCTCCCTGTTGTTGATTAATGTTATCACCGTGGCTGCTACTTTTTACAAGCTTTCCAAACAGGAAAAAGATAGTATGTACATAGACATGGCAGGCCGCCAGCGGATGCTAACTCAAAAGATGACTAAAGAGGCCTATCTCTTTGCCCTAACCAAGGATAAGAAGTGGCAGGAGGCCTTGTCAAAGACCGAAGCCTTGTTTCAAAAGAGCCTCATGATACTCAAAAACGGTAGCACTGATCTCGGCATGGATCCCACCATTAACGAAAAGGTGGTTGTAGAGCTGGATAGGCTTGCCTCCCTGTGGAACGAATTTAAGAGCAGGGTAGAGCAGGTTGCTACGTCCGAAATAGATTCTAATGCAGGTAAAAGGGCCTTGGATTATTTATCTAAGTACAATATTCCCCTTTTAAAACAGGCGAATGTTGTCACCCAAGCCTATAAAAAGATGGCCATGGAGTCTATTAAACAGCTAAAAGAGATTGAGATCGCCCTCTTGATAGCCGGAGTTGTTATCTTCTGTTTCTCTGTATGGTTCATACATGTACAGGTGCTCCGTCCCCTTAGCAGACTCTTCCCAATGATAGAAAGCATAGCAATGGGGGATCTGAAGGCAAGGGTAAATATCAAGGTAAAAGGTGAGTTAAAGGAACTTGGCGATGCCCTAAATGGCATGGCTGAAAAACTAAACAGGATGGTAAAGAAGATCCAAAAGGATTCTATAGAAATTAAGGGCTCGTCAGAAAAGCTTGATCAGATAAGTCATACTGTCTTTGACAGGGCCACTTCTATGGATGAAATAGTAAATGAGGTGGTGCAGGCCGCTGAGTCGGTTGATGACAGGATCATGTCTGTTACCAGGGCCTCGCAAGAGCTTACCGAGGCAACTACAGAAATTGCCCAAAGTGTCGCCCATACTGCAGCAATTACCAATGATGCCCAGGATAAGGCATACAAGGCAAACGAAGTTATCCAGCGCTTAGGAGAGAGTTCGGACAAGATAGGAAGTATCATCCAGGTAATCAACACCATTGCAGAACAGACCAATCTGCTTGCCCTTAATGCCACTATAGAGGCAGCAAGGGCAGGAGAGGCGGGTAAGGGGTTTGCTGTTGTCGCTAACGAGATAAAAGAACTCGCAAGGCAGACAAGCGAGGCAACCGACGAGATTACCAACATGATTCAGGCTATTCAGGCAGAGACAGGGGTGGCTGTTACATCAGTTGAAGAGATTACAAATATTGTTGGTCAGATTAACGATCTTGCAAATACAATTGCCTCTGCTGCAGAGGAACAGACAGCAACAGTGTCTGAGATCAGCGTGAATATGGAAGAGGCAGAGACAGAGGTTAGGGGTGTAAAGGAGAAAAGCACAAGTACTGCAGACCTTGCAGGGTCGGTCAAGTCTGTTGCTGAAGAGACTGCCAACTATTCTAAGAAGTTAAATTCCCTTGCAAACAGTCTAGAAGAGATGATGAGGAGTTTTAAGACCGCTTAAACCGCCATCTCCTTAGAATAAAAGACAAAAAGGGGGGGACATATGGCCCCCCTTTTTTAGTTTTTGGGGGAATTTTTATGTTGGCCTGAAGGCAAAAGCAGCTGATCTGCCAAAACAAGTAAATGAGACACGTCGGCCTGTAATTATTACTCAAAATGGTGAGCCGCGAGCAGTACTGCAAGATTCATAAGGTTATGAAAAAATGAGAAATGCTATTGGGTTGTTAAAAATTTTTGCCATTTCAGAAGAAGAAATAAAAACAGGTGACGTAATTCCAGATGATGCGGTCTTAAAAAAGCTCAAGACAAATTGTAGTGTCCGATGGATGAGGAATACAGGGTAGCTTGGACCAGGTCTGCTGTCTCTGATCTCGAAAGCATTGAGCTATTCACCCCAACGTGGTCGTTATATCCCCGAGTTACAGGAACAAGGTATTTTTGTGTACTGTGAATTAATAATTTCTCCCTGGAGGGTAATGTATAGAGTTCATGAAAGAAATGCGCATGTAATGGCAATTATTGATTCCAGGAGAAATGTAGAGGATATCTTATTGGAAAAATTAATTAAAATTCAAAAATGGGGGATAACAAGTGGGGTCAGTTGCCGCCAAGGGGCCAACGGAATGGTGGCAACTGACCCATGCGTTAGCCAGCAGATTTTGGCCTGAAGCTTTTGGGCACTATCATTATAAAACGCTCTTTTGCGTTATTCATAATTTTTTCTACTGCCTCTGCCTCTTCCATCTGAAAGGTTGAACGAAGCTCCTCAATGTAAAGTCCAAGCAGCTCTCTGATGTCTTTTACGCCTTCATCAGTAAGTTTTTCCACCTTTACTATCGCACCCCTTGCCAGGCGTCTTTTAATAGAAGAGACATCAAAGTTGTACTCCGGATAAAGACACTGATATATGACCCCACCCGTCATTCCTGCACACATCCAAGGTCCAGGGTCCCCTAGAACAACTGCCCTTCCTCCTGTCATATATTCAAAGGCAAAGCCCTTTAGAAATGCCCTGTGGGCAATGTTGCCCTTGGAATCATCAACAGGCTCGGTGATTCGTCTGCCAAAGACCACATCGGCCCCTGAAAAGCGGATGCAGGCCCTGGAATCCGCCATATTTTGAATGAGAAAGGTCCCTTTTATTGCACCATAAGCGAAACTTTTACCTGTGGAGCCATCTACTCTGTTGCCAAGGTAGTTTATTCCCTTAAATACTCCGATTATACCGCCGTAACTGCCTTTTACAGTGCCGTCTTGTGCTCCACCTATAATGCTGGCATCAACGGCTGTGATGTTGAAGGCGCAAAGTCCATTACCTGGTACAGATGAGGTCAGCCTGATCTTGGCCTTTTTGTCTGTAGAGATGCCATAGCGCCTGACAATCTCTCCTGAGAGATATGTTGCCATTGCCCTGTCCGTACTTTTTACTCCCTGTTCCTTGAACTTCACTACCTTTTTACCTTGCTCAAACTCATCAATTATCAAGTCACTGATAAGCTTGGTGAGGTAGTTGAGAGGAAGGCGCATGCTCTTTTCCTGATCAAAGTTGTCGGGAATGTTTGATAGATCCGGTTTGGCAAGGACACCTGATGCGTCAAGCCTGTCTTGAAATCTGTATTGTTGCAGCAGATCAGTCCTGCCAACCAGGTCTTGGAGATTCTTTTCTCCCATGTCTGCCAATATTTGGCGGACCTCATCTCCAAGGGCTCTCAACAGCCTTGCAAGGTTTTCTGCTTCTATATCAACCTTTCTTGGAGAAAAGCCCTTTACACCCCTTGCCTCTGCCTGCTCTTTGGTCTGAAGTTGAGTGGATATTCCACGAGGGCATTTATCAAGGTGGCACCTGTGGCAGCTTATGCAGCCGACTCCCATGAGGGCTACTGTCCCCATGCCGACCCTGTTGGCTCCAAGCAGAATCATCTTTACTATATCGGCACCGCTTCTAAGCCCTCCATCTGCCCAAACCTCAACCTTGTCACGGAGGTTTGACTCGCAAAGGGCCCTGTGGGCCTCTGACACGCCAACTTCGATCGGAACCCCCACATACCGTTTGGCGTGTTCTCTTGCTGCACCTGTTCCGCCTTCAAAACCGCTTAGGTTCACAATGTCTGCACCTGCTTTGGCAATGCCTACTGCAATGGTTCCCACACCACTGGTAACTGGTATTTTTACCGAAACCTTGGCATAGGGATTGGCAGTTTTGAGTTCTGTAATGATCTGGGCTAGATCTTCAATAGAATAAATATCATGCTGATTTGACGGGGAGATAAGGGTGATGCCAGGCTTGCAGTGACGGGCCTTTGCCACCTGTTCTGATACCTTTTGGCCTGGCAGGTGGCCACCTTCGCCAGGCTTTGCCCCCTGGCCTATCTTTATCTCAAGATAGTCGGCAGAGTTTAAAAGCTCCATGTAGACACCAAATCTGCCAGAGGCGATCTGCTGGCCCCTGTTCTTCCGGTATTTTCCAAGCATATCGGGGATCTCGCCGCCCTCACCGTTCATGCAAATGATGTTTACCTTCTTTGCGGCCTCTGCATAACTCCTGAAAGAATTTTCTCCCTGGGAGCCAAAGCTCATGGCTGCAATGACAATTGGCATGTCATGGTAGCCAATAGATATGTCCACTTGATCCATAGTGAGCCTTTTTTCCTCTTCAGGGAAGACAGGCTTTAAAAGGTGCCTTATTCCAATGGGCATCTGCTCGTCTATCTTCGCCAGGCCCTTTGCCATTTCAAGATAGCCCTTTTTGCCCTCAGCAGTCTGTCTCAATATACGGCCAACCTTTGCGTTCCTGTTTGGTTCACCATAAAGTGGTATTTCTTCCGCTTCCAAGGCCCGCTTAATGCGTTCCATGCCGAGCTTTTCCATTAAATGAAAGCCAAGCCCTACATCCTTTGATTTGCAAAAGCAGGGTACCTTAAATATCTTTTCAAATTCTTCGGTTACGCCAATGCCGGCAAATATGCGGCCATAGCCGCAAAGTTCATGTATACCCATGGTGGACATGACCTTCTCCATACCCTTTTGGAATACGTCTATAGTGTTTGAAATGGTCTTGGGCTTGTCCACCTTGTCATTGGCAAACGAAGTAACCGTCTGCCAAAGCTTATACGGATTTAGCGCGTCCGCCCCCATTCCTAAAAGAAACATGATGTCATGCAGGTTCCTAATGGCTCCAGAGCGGACTATAACGCTGCAGCGGCGTCTAAGATGTTTTTCTTCCAGCTTTTGATTGAGATAGGCCACTGCCAGTGCAGGGTCAATGAAACATTCGTCTTGGACGAATGCGTTGCTATCGTCAAGAAGCACTATGACAGCTCCATTTTTAACTGCATCTGTTGCTTCCTTGCACATGGCCTCAAGTTGGCTTTTTAGCTCCTTGGCCGGGGTGAATACGCAACTAAGCATCTTGACCCTTGAGGGATCGAGGCCGTTTCCTGAAAAGTACGAAAGGATATCTTCAAGCACTACTGAGCCATGATTCCTTGCCAGCCCGTTGATTTTTCCTTTGTCAAGGATATCTTCGAGGCTTTGGTAATCCAAAAGGAGGGGACAAAGGATCTCAAGGCCGGTAGGGGCCTTATCTTGCTCAACAAGTAGACATGGTTTGTCCCCCAGGATGACTCTGGTTGTGAAGTGTTCGGCTTCTCTTTCCCTATCGATCGCAGGGTTTGTAACAACTGCCACGTTTTCCTTAAAAAATTCTGAACAGTTTGGAAGCGCCTCTGGCATAAGGGCAGCCAAGGGGCCAGTGTGTCCCATAGATCCGATAATGTCTATGCCCTCAAGGGCTACACGTTTTCTAAGATCCATATCATATTTTTGCCAGCCAAAGGCCCCTAGGAGATTTATTTCCTTATATTTCTTATGTGGCGATTTCAGCTTTAGCCCTAGGGAGTCTAAGGATGCGGAATCCTTTACCTTTACAGAATCAGACCGGACAAGGCCGTCCAGCAGGGCCAGTTTGGTCCTGCGCTGATGCATGAGTTCCTTTAGCCTTTCCTGAAATTGGGTGTGTCTGTACACCTTTGCCTTTTGGCCAAGGTTGGCCTCTATGGCTATTTTTTCTCCAGGAGCCAATGGAATCGGATCGGTCATGGTATTTTTTATATCTACCACACCCTTTTCAGACGAGAGGAAATACTCATAGTCGCTTTCGCCAAACCATAAAGGCCTCAGCCCTAGAGCATCTACGCTTCCCATGCATATGTTGGCATATCTGGCAACTACGGCTGCAGGGCCCTGTGCAGAGCTGGGAAAGAACCAACGGTAGAAATCAAAGACCTTTTGTAGGTCCTTTTCATAATATTCGACCTCACTGTGTATGGCAGGAAACACCATCTCAAGGGCCTCCATTGGATCAAGCTGGTACATATTGATGAGACCCTCGATTATGCGATTGAGATCCTGGGAGTCGCTTCCTCCCGGAACCGGCTCTATGCCAAGTATCCTTCCGGTGCTTCTTAGGCGTTCGATAGTGTTTATCTCGCCGTTATGGCAAAGCACTGAAAATGGCTGGGCACGTTCCATCGTGGGCAGGGTGTTGGTGGAGTACCTGCTGTGGCCAAGGCTGATAATGGAGGTCAGATTTTTGTCCATCAGCTCTGGAAAGACCCTCGGAAGGAGATCAGGCGTACCTCGCAGCTTGTAGACCACCGAGTCTGGGCTGAGAGAGGCAATGTGGATTTCAGGTATTTCCTTTTCTATTTCCATCTGGATCATAAAAAGGCTTTTCTGTGCCTCCTGGATTGTGGAAAATTCCAGCATTCCTGCTACTTGCCAAAACAGAGGAGCTTCAGCCAAGGCCCGTGGTCCAAGCTCGTAGTTTCTTGTGTTACCTTTTACCTCCAAAAGGAGTTTTATGGATTCCTTTTTAAATATTTGTCTTATCTTCTCAAGGACAGACTTTTCATCTTTCACTATTGAGCATGGAAGCAGAAAGTGGCCCACAAAGAAGCTTCTACTATCTGCAAGATGCCGGCTAAGTCCATCTTTTTCCAGGCGTTTTGCCCAAATTTTTCTTGGTATGTCACAAAGTATGCCGCAGCCATCTCCTTCTCCATCAATATCTCCTGAACGGTGCCCCATCTTTTGAAGGGCCTCAATGGTTTTTGCTATATTTGCATGGGTGCTCCGGCCCCGTTTGTCAACAAAGGCTATAATGGCGCATGCATCTTTTTCCCGGGGATTATTATAGGTTTCCATAAGAAGCAGTATCTCCTTATCATGTGAATTTTTATGGCATTCAGCCAACCCTGAAAGCGTAATTCCCGTTTAGGAAGTCAGGGTGAATATTCGTTCAGACAGCAAGAAAACATATACTTTTCCATCAAATATGCCAAGAGGCATTGGGCAATGGGCGTTTTTGTCACCCTTGGCCAAGGTAGGCCGCAATCACCTCTGGATTTTTTTGGATCTCCTCAGGAGGGCCTTCAGCCAAGAGCCTTCCATAGTTGAGTACCAACACCCTTTGGGAGATCTCCATTATAAGGCTCATGTTGTGCTCAACAAGCAATACAGTAATGCCAGAATCGCATATCCTTTTAATAAGTTGGCAAAGCTCTGCAGTTTCCGTATCGTTAAGTCCAGCAGCAGGTTCATCCATAAGGAGCAGCTTGGGCTTGGCAGCGATGGCCCTTGCCACTTCGAGTTTTTTCAGGATTCCATAAGGAAGCCCTCCTGCCGGCCTGTTGGCATAGTCTGAAAGCCCACAGAATTTTAATGATTCAAGGGCCATCTGTTTTACGTCTCTCTCCTCCTTGATAACAGAGGGCAGACGGAGAGCAGAGGCTATTAGGCCTGATTTTGAACGCAGGTGGCAGCCCACCATGACATTTTCTATCACGTTCATGTTGAGAAACACTTGAAGATTTTGGAAAGTCCTGCTTATACCGAGTCTTGCAATCTTAAATGGTGGCAATGACGTTATATCTTTTCCCTTAAAGAGTATGGAGCCTGAACTTGGCCTGTAAATATTGGTAAGGAGGTTAAAAAGGGTGGTCTTCCCAGCCCCATTTGGACCTATAATGGAAAAAATCATCCTTTCAGGCACTGAAAAACTAAGCTCAGATATGGCCTTCAGACCTCCAAAACGTTTTTCAAGTCTTTTTACCTCAAGAAGGGCAGCCATTGTTAAGCGCTCTCCCTTTTGGCTCTGGCAGACAGTAGCGCCAAGACCTTGTTTTTCAAGGCAACAAAGAGTCCTTCTGGCAAAAAGATCATTATGATCATCAGTATGGCCCCGAATATAAGTACCTCAAAGTCTTCAAAGACGATCAGCACCTCCGGCAGAATAGATAGAATGAACGCACCAATAACAGCACCAAATGTTGAGCCAAGACCACCAAGGACCACCATTGTTACAAGCTCGATAGAGAAGAAAAAACTGAAGGATTCAGGGCTTACAAAGTCCTGTTGATGTGCAAAGAGGCTTCCTGCAATAGAGGCCATAAGGGCCGAAAAGACAAAGATGTGGGATTTTACCTTTGCAGTGTCGATACCCATCATCTGGGCAGCTATTTCGCTTCCATGTACTGCAGAAAGGGCACGTCCCGCTCTCGAATCTGCTATATTCAGTGAAAAGAGCACACTTAGAAGCATGTATGTGCAAAGGACCAGGTACCACTTTATATCCGAGTCTATGACAATGCCCAAAATAGAGAGAGGAGGAAGGCCTGAGATGCCGTCTGGACCCCCGGTCAGTTCGTCTGCCTGAACAAAGAATATATGTACTATTATTCCAAGTCCAAGGGTGGCCATGGCCAGATAGTGGCCCTTTAGTTTCAGAATGGGGCGCGATAAAATATAAGAAAGGATGCATACAAAGACGGATCCCGCCAGCATGGCGAGCCAGGGGTTTATCCCGTACCTGATTGTGAGGATGGCCGAAGAATAGGCTCCAAGCCCAAAAAATGCAGCATGGCCAAGGGAAATCTGACCAGCAAAGCCCATAAGGAGATTAAGGCTGACAGCCAATATTATATTTATGAAGATGGTTAGTCCGACTACTGTAACATAATAGTTATCTGGAAAGACTATGGGCAAGATGAGGCAGATGGCGCCAAAAAGAACAAATCCAGAAAGCCTTTTCATACCCTTTCTGTCTCTCCTTTTCCCAGTATGCCGCTTGGCTTGACAAAGAGAACCAACATTATGACGAGGAAGGCTATGGCATCTTTATATCCTGATGAAATGAATCCTGCCCCTACTGTCTCAACGATCCCAAGAAGAATGCCACCAAGCACAGCCCCCATAGAGTTTCCCATTCCTCCTAGGATAGCAGCACAAAAACCCTTAAGCCCTAGCATGACCCCTGCATTATAGGACATAAATGTAATGGGCGTGACAAGAAGTCCTGCAGCAGCTCCAAGGGCGGCTGAAAGGCCATAAGAGACAAGCAGCATCCTTTTCACATTTATACCCACAAGATATGCAGCCTTTTTGTTATAAGAACAGGCAAGGATGGCCTTCCCCATCCTTGTATGGTCAAAAAAGTATTTAACTGCAAAGACCGTTACGGCTGTGCCAAGCATAACCCACAGATTTTGGGGAAGAATGGTTGCGCTCCCAATTTTTATAGGATCGTTTGAGGTGAAAGGGGGGAGGCCGTAAATCTCTTTTCCCCAGATGAGCAGAGCCGCTCCACGCAGAAATATCGATGCCCCAATGGTAATAATAATGGTGCTTACTACCGTAGCGTTTTTGGCCGGTTCAATTGCGAACTTATCCAGGGCCAGGCCTACACAGGCCGTGACAGCAATGGCAAGGAAAGCTGCAAGTGGATAGGAGAGCCCTGCCTTGAGCATAAAGATTGTGCTCATGGCACCTATCATTACAAACTCTCCTTGGGCGAAGTTTACCACATCTGAGGCGTTATAGATAATGGAAAAGCCCAGGGCAACGAGGGCATAGATGGACCCTACAGTCAATCCGCTTATTATGAATTGCAGAAGTTGGTCCATTTAGAAGGCTCTCCTGGCACAAAAATATTTTTTTGAAAAAGGGCAAAAATTACCCCCGTCCAGGTGTCTGGAACGGGGGTTTTGACAAGCTATATTAAAGAGTTATTAGTAAAGCAGTTTCCAATTACCATTTTCTATCTCGATCATTTTGAATGCGTCTAGGTTTAGTCCAAGGTGATCCGTGGGGCTCATGTTAAAGATTCCACCTGTGCCAATAAATCCGTGAGTTTTTTCGATTTCGTCACGGATTTTGGACCTGTCTATGGTTCCAGCCCTTTTTACAGCATCCACTGTTATGAAAAGGGCGTCATAGGCGTGACCTCCAAAGGTGGAGACCGGACCGTATTTTTCTTCAAACTTCTTTTTGTATGATAAAAGCACCTTTTTCTGTGGATCGTCAGCAGGTAGCTGGTCTGCCACTATGAGAGCTGCAGCAGGTAGCCTTATACCATTTGCCGCATCTCCTGCGAGTTCTATGAATTTTTTTGATGCAACGCCGTGAGACTCGTAAACAGGAAGTTTTATTCCAAGCTGTTTGATGTTCTTGGCAACGATTGCAGGGGCCTTTCCAAAACCAAAGTTTATTATTGCCTGGGCATCCGTTGCCCTGATTTTTGTAAGCTGGGTGGTCATGTCTGTGTCGGCATTGTCATACTTTTCATCTGCCACTATCTCAATGCCATACTTCGGCGCAAGTGCTAGGCACTGGGCACGGCCAGACTTATCAAATCCGCCATTCCCAGTGATGAGAGCGACCTTTTTGATCCCCCGTTTTTTCATGTCTGTAAAGATTTTTTCTGCTGCCATCTTATCTGTATGGGGGGTTTTGAAAACCCACTTTTTCACCGGTTCGACAATCTTGATGGAACCGGCAAGGGAGATAAAAGGAACCTTTGCCTTTTCAACTATGTCGATTACGGCCAGGCTGTTGCCAGAGGTGGTACCCCCAATAATTACATCAACCCTGTCTTTTTTGATAAGACGGTTGACAAAGTTTTTGGCCTCTTTGGCCTTGCCTTTTGTGTCATAATGGATGAATTCGATCTTGTGACCGTTTATCCCACCATTGGCGTTTATCTCGTTTATATACATTTGAAGGGTCTTCAACTCGGGGTCTCCAAGGAACGATGCAGGCCCTGTTACTGCCAAAAAGGAACCTATTTTCAAGGTATCTTTGGCTTGAACGTTTGGACTGCAAGTAATAGTTACAACTGATAAGACCGCCAGGATGGTGATAAGGTTTTTCAAGAAACGCATTTCTTCTCCTCCCTCTGAATTTTTATATGTGTTGACTAATACACAAAAAGAGCGCATTTATCAACGCTTAACTGTGGTATCTATATAAAATTTCAACTTTTATTTTATGTTCTTTGCAGCAGATTTGTCTGGGGATCTTGGAAGTCGTGTTGCTGGATCACACGTTTTGATCCATTAAAATCGAAAAACAGCTCAAATATGGCAGCAGGAAGAGCTGGAAAAAAGGTTTTTCATGTGCCATATTGAGGCAATATGGCAACATGAAAAAAACAAAGGCCGTCTTTTCTTGCGATGGCCTAAAATAGAGATATGATGCTAAAGGGCAAATATCCAGATGCTTCATATAAAAAATTTAAATGCCAGTTACGGCCCCATCCAAGTTCTTAAAAATTGTTCCCTTCACGTGGATGAAGGTGAAATAGTCTCTATTATTGGTGCCAACGGGGCAGGAAAAACCACCCTTCTTCTTTCTGTATCCGGGCTTATTGGTTCTGTTTCTGGTGAAATAAAATTTTTCGACCACTCTATCAAAGGCCTATCCCCAGACAAGATAGTGGCCCTTGGTATTGCCCATTGTCCGGAGGGAAGGCAACTTTTCAGCCCTTTGTCAGTATATGAAAATCTGATGCTAGGTGCCTATGCTAGGAAGAATGTTGATGATAAAGTAATCAATGAGGAAATGAATAGGATTTTTACACTCTTTCCAAGGCTCAAGGAACGTATCAACCAGACTGCTGGCACATTGAGTGGAGGGGAACAGCAGATGCTTGCTATTGGTAGGGCCCTTATGGCAAAACCTAGATTGCTTCTCCTGGATGAGCCCTCTTTGGGTCTTGCTCCAAGGCTTGTTGATACCATTATCAGAACGATAGTTGAACTCAACCAAGAAGGCATGACCATATTGCTTGTGGAACAGAATGCCAAGAAGGCCCTCGAGATTTCTCATCGGGCCTACATACTGGAGACAGGCCGTATAGTATTGCAGGGCAGGGCCTCTGATCTTGCAGAAGACAGTGAAATTAAAAGGGCCTATCTTGGTAAGGATTACAAAGACCTATCAGAAAGGTGAAAAGAGACATGGAACTGGACCGTGTAGAATATCTTTCTCCAGATGCATGGAGTCAATGGCATACAGAGCTTCTCCAAAGTACTGTAAACCGGGCATATAACAGGGTTCCATTCTATCGGAAGAGGATGGAGGAGACGGGAATCGGACCGGATCAGATAGGTTCTGTAGAAGATATTGTCAAATTGCCCTTTACTAGTATGAAGGACATTTCTGAAAACTATCCTTACGGACTCTTTTCAGTGCCCCTTCGCGATATCGTCCGTATTCATACCTTGAGAAGCGGCCAGCCGAATCCAATTGCCCTGGGTTATGCCAAGCCAGACCTGAAAAGGAGAACAGAGCTTACGGCTAGGTTTTTTCGGTCCGCTGGAGTAAATGAGGACGACATAGTGCAGATTTGCCTTGATCCGGGCATGTCTCTTCATGGTCAAGACCTTAAAGAGGGGGCAGAGTTTTTGGGGGCCCTTGTTATTCCTCCTGATCCTGTCTCTATCCTCAGCAGAATACGGGTTATGGTAGACTTCAAAACCACTGTTTTGGTTACTACCCCATCGTATGGCCTTTATATGCTTGAGACCTTTAAGGAAAGAAACATGCCTCTTGCAGCCCTTAATCTACGCCTTATGATCCTTTTAGGCGAGACCCTAACCCAAGATGTGAGGGATGTGTTTGTACAGGAGCTTGATGTTGAGACAAGGGCTGCATACGGCATCTTTGAGGCATGTGGTCCTACCATGGCCTACGAGTGTTCGGAAAAACAAGGTCTTCATTTAGCCCTTGATCACGTAATCCCTGAAGTAATAGATCCAGAGACCCTAGAGGTGCTGGAGCCCGGGCGGGAAGGAGAACTCGTTATAACAACTGTTACGGCCAGGGCCAATCCTCTTTTGCGTTTTAGGACAGGAGATATAACAAAGCTGGAAATCAATACATGCCCTTGTGGCAGGACAACTTGGCGTATGGCCCCTGTTAGTGGAAGATGTGACCAAATTGTTGTGGTAAGGGGTGTAAAGATATCGCCCGAGCACGTAAGAAACCTTATCTGTTATTCTACCGGCGGTAAGGAGTTGTCCTTTTTGATTGTGCTCGGCAGGAACAAGCACCTAACCCAGGTAGATATCCCTGTTGCAATTGATGAATCCTTTTTTACTGGTAGCCTGCCACAGCTTCACAACTGGATAAGAGATACAGAAGATCTGTTTCTGGAGTCTATGGGCATAAGGTGCCGGATCAGGCCGGTTGAATATAGATCCATCCTTCCCTTTTTAGAGAAGGGCCATATTATTGTTAGCAATGCTCAATTCCTTGCCGGGAAGTGATTATTGTGCTGACGAATTCTGGAAATGATTAGTGAATGGACAGAGATATTTGAAGGTGCCCTGTTAACAGGGCACCATTTTTGGT
>Ga0256914_1000273_pt1 | contig 49871 bp, 35 predicted proteins | sample HulkmetaG_FD_191571 | JGI IMG/M metagenome (GOLD analysis project Ga0256914, IMG submission 191571) | Hydrothermal chimney microbial communities from Main Endeavour vent field at the Juan de Fuca Ridge, Pacific Ocean - Hulk | ecosystem: Environmental > Aquatic > Marine > Hydrothermal vents ...
CCGGAAATGATCGTCCCAGCCGTCCAGGCGGACTCCAAGCTTCCAGGCCCGGCCCACAGCCTCTGCCACCCTCCTGTCCCCCCTGGCCAGGACGGCCTCCAGGAAGGAGCGTTCGGGCCGGTGGAACTTGAGGCGCACCGCCCGGGACCGAAGGGCTCCCTTCACCAGGGCCTGCCTCTCCCGCACCTGGGAAGGGGAGAGCATGGGGGCCCACTGGAAGGGGGTCCAGGGCCGGGGTACGAAGGTGGAGATGGTCACGTTCACCGGGCCGGCCCCGCCGTGGGATTTCCGGCGAAGGCGGCTCACCTCCTCGGCCATCCCGGCGATGGCCGCCAGGTCCTCCTCCGCCTCGCCGGGAAGGCCGATCATGAAGTAGAGCTTCAGGTTCTTCCAGCCGAGCCTCCAGGCCTCTTCGGCTCCCCTCAAGAGGTCGTCGGTGGAGATGTTCTTGTTGATCACTCTGCGCAGCCGGTCCGTGGCCGCTTCGGGAGCCAGGGTGAGGGAAGACTTCCGGACCTTCCGGAGGGCCCCGGGAAGCCAGGCCAGGTCCTGGTCCACCCTGAGGCTTGGAAGGGCGATTCCCACCTTCCGCCCGGAGAATCTCCTGTCCAGGGCCTCCATGGTCTCTTTGAGCTGGGGATGGTCCGAAGAGGAGAGCCCCAGGAGGGAGACCCGGTCCTGGCCGGTGCTCTCCAGGGCCCTCTCGGCGATCCTGAGGATTCGCTCCTTGCTCCGGAACCGGAGGGGGCGCCGGTGGATTCCGGCCTCGCAGAAACGGCAACCCTGGACGCACCCCCGCATGATCTCCACGGCGACCCTGTCGTGGACCGTCTCGATCCAGGGGACCAGGGGAGTCTCCGGGAAGGGGGCCTCCTCCAGGCTGGGAACCAGGGCCGGCTCCAGGGGAAGGGGCAGTCCCTTCTCCATGGGGCGGATGCCCTGGTAGGAGCCCGACGGGTCCCATTGGGGCCGGTAGAGGGAGGGAACGTAGACCCAGGGAAAGGCCCGGGCCAATTCCAGGAGGAGGTCCTTCCTGGAGAGGGAGGGCTCCTCCAGGAGGGGACGGAGCCGCCGGAGGAGGGCGGGAAAGGCCAGCTCCCCATCGCCCAGGACGAAGAGATCGGCGAAGGGTGCCAGGGGTTCGGCGTGGAAGGCTCCCGACCCGCCGGCCACGACCAGGGGGTGGGACCTGTCCCTCCTTTCCGATTCCAGGGGAATCCCCGCCAGGTCCAGGATCTCCAGGATGTTGGAGTAGGTGTTCTCCGTCTGGAGGCTGAAGCCCAAAAGGTGGGCCTCCTTCACGGGGCGGCGGGTCTCCAGGGAGAAGAGGGGGATCCCCCGTTCCCGCATCCTGGCCGCCAGGTCGGGCCCCGGCAGGAAGACCCGCTCCAGGGCCCAGTCCCGGAGGGGACGGCCCGACTCCAGGAGGACCTGGATCCCCAGGTTGCTCATGCCCAGCTCGTAGAGGTCGGGGTAGGAAAGGACGGCCCGCATGGGGCGGGAGGCCAGATCCTCCCGGGGAGGCTGGTTCCATTCGCCTCCCAGGTACCGGGCGGGTTTCTCGATTCCATCCAGGGGGTGCAGGAGTTCGTCCAGGTCGATCCGGTTCATCTGGGGCCTTTCCAAGGGGTTGCCAAGAGCCTCCCGGGCCCTACAATGCCGCCCGCGACCTGGAGGATCCACCAGGTCGGAGATCGAATTCCAGCTTGTGAGGGCAGATTACCATGGAAGACTCTCTTCCCCAGATGCTGATGAACGAGGTGAACAGTTCCTTCCAGCTCACGGCCCTGCTCCAGAAGAGGGTCCGCGAACTGGTCCGGGGAGGGAAGCCCCTCTACGAAACCCGGGAACGCAACCCCATCCGCATCGCCTTCGAGGAGTGGAAGCGGGGGCTCATCAGCCTGGAGAAGGAAGAAGGGGAGACCGTCGAACTCCCCTGAGGACTCCCTCCCCCGCGGCCGCCCTCCCGGCGTAGGGCGCGGCCGGCGAAGAAAGGCGCCCGCCCGGCGGGGGGCGCCTTTTTCTTTTCTCCTTTCTCTCCCTTTCTTTCCCTTGCCCGGGCCCGGGCTCTCCCCGATCCTGGGAGGAAACGAAACAAGGAGGTGGTGAGCCATGGACGAGTCCTTTCTCGAGGAACTAGGAATCATCCCGGGGGGAATTCACTCGGGTGTGAGCAACGGGGCCTTCCTGGAAGAGCCGGGGGGCGAGGTCGTGGCCTCTCTGAGTCCCGCCACGGGGGAGACCATCGCCAAGGTCCGGCAGGCTTCCCTCCAGGACTACGAAGAGGTGATGAAGAAGGCCGTCCAGGTCTTCCGGGAATGGCGGATGGTCCCGGCGCCCCAGAGGGGGGCGATCGTCCGGGAGATCGGCGACGCCTTCCGGGAGAAGAAGGAGGCCCTGGGCAGGCTGGTCTCCCTGGAGATGGGGAAGATCCTGGCCGAGGGGCTGGGCGAGGTCCAGGAGGTGATCGACATGTGCGATTTCGCCGTGGGCCTCTCCCGCCAGCTCTACGGGCTGTCCATGCACTCCGAGAGGCCCCATCACAGGATGTACGAGCAGTGGCACCCCCTCGGCCCCGTGGGGGTGATCACGGCCTTCAACTTCCCTGTGGCCGTATGGGGGTGGAACGCCATGATCGCCGCCGTATGCGGTGACGTGGTGGTCTGGAAGCCCTCGCATTCCACGCCCCTCACGGCCGTGGCCGCCCAGAGGATCGTGGACGGGGTCCTGGCGCGGCACGGCTTCCAGGGGGTGATGAACCTGGTCGTGGGCCGGTCCCGGGACGTGGGGGAGACCCTGCTTGCGGATAGGCGGATTCCCCTGGTTTCCGCCACCGGCTCCTGCAGGATGGGCCGGCACGTAGGAAAGGTCGTGGCCGAGAGACTGGGCAGGACCCTGCTCGAGCTCGGCGGGAACAACGCGGTGATCGTGATGGACGACGCCGACCCGGACCTCGTCGTGAGGGCCGTGCTCTTCGGAGCCGTGGGAACGGCGGGCCAGCGGTGCACCTCCACGAGGAGACTCATTCTCCAGAAGGGAATCGCACCCGAGATCACCAGGCGCCTGGTGGAGGCCTACAAGCAGGTCGAGATCGGCGACCCCCTGGACCCGAAGGTCCTCATGGGGCCCCTGATCAACGAACTCGCCGTGGAGCAGATGATGGCCGCCCTGGAGGACGTGAAGGAACAGGGCGGGGAGATTCTCTATGGGGGGAAGAGGCTCACCGGCGGGATCTACGACAAGGGATTCTTCGTGGAACCCACTTTGGTGAAGGCCCACAAGGACATGGCCATCACCAAGGAAGAGACCTTCGCCCCCATCCTCTACATCTTCGAGGTGGAGGACCTGGAGGAGGCCGTGGAGCTGCAGAACTCCGTGGACCAGGGCCTCTCTTCCAGCATCTTCACGCGCAACCTCCTCTCGGCGGAGACCTTCCTCTCCCACAAGGGTTCGGATTGCGGGATCGCCAACGTCAACCTGGGGACCTCGGGGGCCGAGATCGGCGGTGCCTTCGGCGGAGAGAAGGACACCGGCGGCGGTAGGGAAGCAGGCTCCGACGCCTGGAAGGCCTACATGCGCCGCCAGACCTGCACCATCAACTGGGGGACCGACCTCCCCCTGGCCCAGGGGATCCATTTCGGAGACTGAGGCGGGGACGGCCGGAACGGGCGGCCCCTCACCAGGCCAGGCGCAGGGTGAGGGGCTCCCCGGCCCTCCCGGTTCCCTTCCCCAGGTCCACCCGCCGTGGACGGCCTCCCGGGGCGGCCACCCAGAGGTGGAGAGGAGGGGGATTCCAGGGAAGGCCCTGGATCACGAACCTGCCCTCCTGGTCCGTCGTGGTTCCCCGCCGGACCAAGAGCCCCCCGTTCCGGTCCCCTTCCCAGAAGAGGTAGACCTTGGGCTTGGGCCGGCCCTCGCGGGAGAGGACCCGGCCCTCCAGCCTCCGGCCTTCCACGAGGGAGACCTTCAGAGGGGCGAGGGAGCCGCCCTTGGTGGGAAAGACCTGGAGGGGCCGGGAGGGGGCGAAGAGGGGGTGGTCCACCAGGATGTAGGCCTTCCTCTCGGGGGGAAGGTCCCGGACGACGAACCGACCCTCCCGTGAGGTCCTTCCCAGGGGGCGCCAGAGGATCCTGCCCGAAGGGGCCCCTTCCAGGGGCAGGCCGGCCCAGACCCTCCCCAAGGCCACGGGGCTCCCCCTGGAGGAGAGGGCCTTTCCGGTGATCCATTTTCCGTAGTCCAGGAGGATCCTGGCAGGCCGGCGGGAGATGGAGGGTCCCAGGGCGAAGGCCCGGATCCCGAAACCCGGGGCGTGGACCAGAAGGGCCCAATCGGCCGGGCGGATTCCCATGTTCCGGAAGGTGAACTCCCCACCGGGGCCCGAGAGGATCTGGATCCCCGCCCTCCTGGGCTCCCCGGCCCGAAGAAAAGGGACGAGCTCCACCGGCACCGACTGGAGGGGGCCCGTGGGACCGAAGATCCAACCGCGGATCCCGGAGAGAACCTCTTCGGCCTGGCGGCGCCCGTGGCGGTTCCCCGCCGGCGAGGGCGCACCTGCTCCTTCCCGGCGGTCCGGCGCGGGGTTTCCTTCTCCCTCCAGGGGGCTGGGAAGGGAGGGCGCCGCCAGGGACCCACCGGGGACGTCCTCCAGGAGGGGAAGGTCCACCTGGGGGGTTCCCATCCCGGCCAGGGCACCCGCCACGGCGGCGATGACCCCTCCCAGTGCCACCAGGGCCCTCCTGGTGTCCAGGAGGGGAACAGGCGCGAGCTTTCCCATCAGATCTTCTTCCCTTTTCCCGGGCCGTGTCGAGTTTTCGACCGGCCCTGTCCATTCCTTGAGCAGGGGAGCCAAGCACCCATGGCAGGGGGGAATCGAATCTCTTCCTTCATGCTCCGGGCCCGGTCTCCTCCCGGGTTTCTCCTCCCGGGAGAGGGTTTCGTAGGTAATGGAGGGGAATCATGCCCGGTCCGGGGGGAAAGGAAAAGTTTCTTCAGGCCGGGCGGCGGGGGGCCGAAGAAGGAAAAGGCTTGGATCGGTAGTCCAGAGCAAGGCAGGAAACCATGAGAACCGGCGGCTGGAGCAGGATCGTCCTCCTCTTCCTCCTGGGCGGCGCCCTCTGCGGAAGGACCCTTCCCCAGGGAAGGCGTCCCGGGCGCACCACCACCCCCCTGGAGAAGGGATCCCCCAAGGAGAAGGCCGTCCTGGAGCGGATCAGGAAGAACTACCGGCGCGGAAGGTCCGGGCGCTCCCTCTCGGCGAACGTCCAGATCCTCCTGGAACTGACCAACGGGGAGAAGATCAAGGGGATCGTCCGGAACGGGAGGTTCGTGGAGCGCGACGCCGGGCTGGAATTCGTCCCGGCGGAAAGAAGGCTCCCCGGAGCGGGCCTCAGGATCTGGTACTACAACAACACTTCTTCCTATATCTTCATCAAATATAAGTATATCAAGAACTACAAGATCCTCAGGCGCCTCTCGGACATCCAGGTGAAGGAGATCGGGGACAAGATCAAGGAGAGGGAACGCCGGGAGGCCGCCCTGGCGAGGAAGAGGGCCAGGGAGAGGATCGAGGCCATCAAGCGGAGGCTGAAGGGGGAGAAGGTTGAGGAGAAACTGGAGAAGCTGGCCGAGAAGATCCAGGAAAACGAAAAGGAGGCCAAGGCCAGGCTGGAGCGGGCCAAGCTCCTGAAGGAATTCCCTCCCGAGGAAGGGTGGGGCCCCAAGCGGATCGAGGAGATCAACCTCCGGAAGGTGGCCTTGCACGTCTACCCCAACGAGAAGGAACAGCGCTTCATCGAGGTCTTCGAGGATTGGCAGAAGGCCTACAAGGAGGCCCAGGAGACCAAGAAGAAGGAGAAGGCCCTGGAGAAGGCCTTGAAGGGAAAGAAGTAGGAAGGGAAGGAACCCCCCGGAGAGGGACGTCCCTCTTCCGGCCCTACCACCGCCCTCGATCCGCCGGGAGGAGGTCCGACCTCCTCCCGGCGCCGTTTCCACAACGGCCCTTCCCGGGAAGAAAGGTTGCATTTCCCGGGGTTGAGGGGTATTCGACCCGGTCCCAGAAGGGGTTGGGGATGGAACGGATCCTTGGATCAAGGAGGCGGAATGGAACGGTTGGCCTTTCTCTTCACCGGCCAGGGCTCCCAGTTCGTGGGCATGGGCAAGGAGATCTTCCAGGCCTTCCCCGAGGCGGCCCGGACCCTCCAGGAGGCCGGTGAGGCCCTGGGAGAGGACTTGGGAAAGCTGATCGAGAGGGGGCCCGAGGAGGCCCTGGCCCTTACGGAGAACACCCAACCTGCCGTCCTGGCCGTGGACGTGGCGGTCTACCGGGCCCTTGGGCTCACCCCCGCCGCTGCGGCCGGCCACTCCCTTGGGGAATACGCCGCCCTCGTGGCGGCCGGCGCCTTGGAGTTCCCCAGGGCCGTCCCCCTCGTGCGGGAAAGGGCCAAGGCCATGCAGGAGGCCGTCCCCCCCGGGGCGGGAGGAATGGTGGTCCTGCGAAAGTGCACCTTGGAGGAAGCCAGGGAACTGGCAGGCTCGGTCACTTCGGGTGTCCTCGAGGTCGTGAACCTCAATTGCCCGGGCCAATACGTCCTTTCCGGGGAGATCGCCGCCATCGAGGAGGTCCTGGAGAAGGTGGGCCCCAGGAAGGCCTTGAAACTCCCCGTCTCCGTGCCTTTCCACTCCTCTCTCCTGGAGGAGGCGGGGAAGGCTTTCGCCCGCCGCCTGGAGGAGGTTCCCTTCCGGGATCCGGCCTTTCCGGTGATCTGCAACGTCGACGCCGAACCCGTGGCCACGGCGGCCGCCGTCAGGGACGCCCTGGCCCGGCAATTCGCCCGGCCCGTCCTCTGGGAAGACACGATCCGCCGCCTCCTGGGCGAGGGCTTCCGGGTCTTCGTGGAGTGCGGCCCCAAGCCCACCCTGGTCCGGATGGTCCAGGCCGTGGCCCGCCAGGACGGAGTGGAAGGCCTCCAGGTCTTCGCTCCCGTCACCCCGGCGGAAGTGGAAGAGCTTCGGGCCCGGTTCGGAGGCTGAGAGACCGTGGCCTCCCTCGCCTGCCGCCTCCTGGGCCTACCCTACGGGATCCTGGCGGCGGCACGGGTGAAGGCCTACAGGCTCGGCCTCTTTCCTTCGGACCGTCCTCCCCTTCCCGTGATCTCCGTGGGGAACCTGAGCGTGGGAGGAACGGGCAAGACCCCCCTGGTGATCCATCTCCTGGAAATGCTCCGCCGCCGCGGCCTCCGGGCCGGAGTCCTCTCCAGGGGTTACGCCAAGGCGAAAGGAGAGGCCTTGAACGACGAGGGCCGCCTTTTGGCCGGGAGGTTCCCGGACCTCCCCCAGGTCCAGGATCCGGACAGGCTCGCCGGGGCGCGCCGCCTCCTGGCCGGCGGTCCCCTGGATGCCCTGATCCTGGACGACGCCTTCCAGCACCTGCGGATCGGCCGGGACCTGGACCTGGTCTGTCTCTCGGCCAAGCGGCCCTGGTTCCGGGATTGTCCCCTCCCCTTGGGCCGGTTGAGAGAGTTCCCCTCTGCCTTGAAACGGGCCCACCTCCTGGTCCTGACCCACCTGGAAGGAGTGGAAGACCGGGAGGTGGAACTCCTGAAGAGGAAGGCCCGGGAGGACTCGGGGGGAAAACCGGTTCTGCCGGCCCGGCACCGTCCCCGTGCCTGGCTTTCCTTCGGTGCAGGCTCCCGGGAAAAGGCCTCCGAGAGGGATCCGGCCGACCTGGCTGGAAAAAGGGTCTTCCTGTTTTCGGCCATCGGCTCCCCCCGGGCTTTCCGGACCACCGTGGAGGGCCTGGGCGCCCGTGTCCTGGGCCACAGGGTCTTCCGGGACCACCACAGGTTCCGGCCCGACGAGCTGGAGGCCCTCGCCGCCGAGGCACGGAGACTGGACGCCCAGGAAATCCTCACCACCGAAAAGGATCTGGCCCGGACCGGGGCCTTCCCCTTCCCTGCTGGAGTCCTCCAGGTGGACCTGGAGATCCTGGAGGGGAAAGAGCTCCTGGAAGAAGAGTTGGACCGCCTTCTCGGGAGGGGGGGCGATGGGAAATAGAAGGAAGAGGATCCTTCCCCTGGACTGGGCCACGGCCCAGGTCCTGCGCCTCTTCCTGGGCTTGTTGGCCGGGGCGCCCGAAGGTCCGGCCTACGGCCTGGCCTCCCGGGCGGGAGGCCTCTTCTGGCGGATCTCCCCATCCCGGCGGAGGCGGGCCCTGGAAAACCTCGGCCTGGCTCTGGGAGAGAAGGCCACGCCGGCCCTGGCCAGGGCCAGTTTCGGCTCCCTCATGAAAGTGGCCCTGGATTTCGCCCGCCTCCCCCGGATCCTGGACCGGGGAGAGCTCCGGGAAAGGGTGGACTTCTCCCTCCTGGATCCCCTCCTGGAAGAGGCAGGACCCGGCGGGGTGATCTTCGTCACGGGGCACCTGGGCTCCTGGGAGGTGGGGGGGGTGGCCCTGGCCCGGGCCAGGGGGGAACTCCACGTCATCGCCAGAAGGGTGGAGAACCCCTTCCTGGACCGGCTGGTCCTCCAGGGAAGGGAGAGGGCCGGCCTGGTGGTCCACCCCCGGCGGGGCGGCATGCGCCCCCTGGCCCGGGCCCTCCAGGAGGGGAAGGACGTCGGCGTCTTGCTGGACCAGAACCAGAGGAAGCGGGGCATCTTCGTTCCGGTCTTCGGAAAGCCTGCCTCCACGGACCGCTCCGCCGCGGCCCTGGCCTTCCGGCTGGACCGGCCCGTCCTGGTGGGCTTCGCTCTCAGGACCGGGCAGGGCTTCCGGTTCCGGATGGTTCCCGGCGGCCTCTTGCGGCCCGGCCGGGAAGAGAGGGAATCCCGGGACCTGGCGGGGTTCACCCGGCGGGTCGTCGCCGCCATGGAAGAGGTGATCCGGCGCTACCCGGACCAGTATCTCTGGCTCCACAACCGGTACCGGACCCGGCCTCCCGGAGAGGAATAGGGTGGCCCTGGAGGGGAAGGGATTGGAAACTGTCTCCCCAGGAGGGGGCGAAGGAGCGGAGAGGGGCATGCAGGAAGAAGAAGCACTCTTCAGGTCCATCGGCTCCCCCAGGGTCCTCGTGGTGGGGGACTTGATCCTGGACACCTACATCCGGGGGAGGGTCCGGCGCATCTCGCCGGAAGCGCCCATCCCGGTCTTCGAGGGTGGCGACCGGTTCTACCGCCTCGGCGGGGCGGGAAACGTGGCCGCCAACCTCAGGGCTCTCGGGGCGGACACGTCTGTGTGCGGGTGTTTGGGGGAGGACCAGGAAGGGAAGACTCTCCTCTCCCTCCTGAAAAGCCTGGGGGTGGAGACGGAGTGCCTGTTGAGGAGAGAGGACCGGCCCACTACGAGGAAGACCCGTTTCCTCTCCCAGGACCACCAGCTCCTCCGGTGGGACGAGGAGGAGACCTCCCCCCTGGAGGGCGATGTGGCCCGCAGGATTTCGACCTGGCTTCGGGAGGGCAAGGGGACCTACGACGCCCTGGTTCTCAGCGATTACGGGAAAGGGGTCCTCACCGAAGAGGTGATCCGCTCCGCCGTGGAACGGGCCGGGCGGGACGGAATTCCCCTGGTCGTGGATCCCAAGGGCAGGGACTACGCCAAGTACAGGGGGGCGACCCACATCACGCCCAACAGGCTGGAGGCCGAGCTGGCCACGGGAATCCCCCTCTCCGATCCTTCCATGGTGGAGGCCGCCGCCGACCGGCTCCTTTCCATGCTGGACCTCCAGGCAGGAATCGTCACCCTGGGCAAGGAAGGGATCTTCTACAAGACCCGGTCGGGCGAGAAGGGGCTCCTTCCCGCCCGGGCCCGGGCGGTGTACGACGTCACCGGCGCGGGGGACACGGTGGTCTCCGTCCTGGCCTTCTGCCTCGGCGCGGGCCTTCCCCTGGCGCCGGCCCTGAAACTCTGCAACGTCGCCGCCGGGATCGTCGTCGGCAAGCTCGGGGCCGTGCCCGTCACCCGGGAGGAGATCCTGAGCGAGCTCGGCACGGCCCGGGATTCGGGGAAGATCCTGGACCTCCCCTCCCTCCTGGGAAGGCTCGCCGCCGCCGGGGAGAGGGGGGAGCGGGTGGTCTTCACCAACGGTTGTTTCGACATCCTCCACGCCGGCCACGTCCGGTTCCTTAGGGAGGCCCGTTCCAGGGGGGACATCCTGGTCGTGGGGGTGAACGACGACGCCTCTGTCCGCCGCCTCAAGGGGGAAGGAAGGCCCGTCCACCCCCTGGAGGACAGGATGGAGGTCCTGGCCGCCCTGGAGGACGTGGACTACGTCGTCTCCTTCCCGGAGGATACGCCCGAGCGTCTCATCAGGGAGATCACCCCCCAGGTCCTGGTCAAAGGGGAGGACTGGAAGGAGAAGGGGGTGGTGGGAAGGGAGTGGGTCGAGTCCCACGGGGGGGAGGTGGTTCTCCTCCCCCTCCTGCCGGGCCGGTCCACGACGAAGTCCCTCGAGAAGCTGAAGAAGGGAAAAGGGGGAAAGAGAGAGGGATGAAGGTCCTCCTGGTCTACCCCATCCTGGATTCCCCCCCCGGGATCAACCACGGCCTGGCGGCCATCTCCGGGGTCCTCCGCTCGAGGGGGCATCGAACCAGGCTGGTCCACGTCACCGAGAGCCTTCCGCCGGTGCCTTCCACGGGGGAGATCCTGGAGCTGGTCCGGGAATGGAGGCCCGGCCTCGTGGGGATCTCCGTGATGACCCAGCAGTATCCCTGGGCCCGGAACTTCGCCAGGGAGTTGAAGAAGGCCTTTCCCTCCCTTCCCGTGATCATCGGAGGGGTGCACTGCACCATGGTCCCCGAGGAGGTCACGGCCCACGGACTGGAAGAGCCTTGCTGGGACTATGTCTGCGTGGGGGAGGGGGAATGGGCCCTGGCGGAGCTCTGCGACCGCCTGGAGAGGGGGGAATCGACGGAAAGGATCCCCAACCTCCGGGTCCTGAAGGATGGGAAAGTGATCCGGAATCCCGTCGGTCCTTTTCCTTCCCTGGAGGAACTTCCGCCAAAGGACTACTTCCTCTTCGACCTGCCCAGGATCACCAGGGTGAAACGGGGCTGGATCAGCATGCTCACCAGCAGGGGGTGCCCCTACCAGTGCACCTACTGCTTCAACAGGGAGATCGTGAACCTCTACAAGGAGGAGGGAGCCATCCGGCACCGGAAGGAGTACCTCCGGCGATACCCCGTGAAGAGAATCATAGGAGAGCTCCTGGAGCTGAAGGCCGAGGTCCCGGGGATCGAGGTGGTCATCTTCGACGACGATCTTTTCACCCTGGACAAGGCCTACGTGGTGGAATTCTGCCGCTCCTACCTGGAAGCCGGCGTCGGGTTGCCCTTCGTCGTGAACGCCCACGTCCAGTCCTTCGACCTGGAGATGGCCCGGGCCCTGGAGGAGGCGGGTTGCATCATCGTCAAGTTCGGTCTCGAGTCCGGCTCCCCCAGGGTGCGCCGGGAGATCCTGGCCAGGCCCATGTCCAACGACAGGATCGCCGCCGGATTCGCCGCCGCCCACGCCGCCGGTCTCCACACCTCGGCCTTCATCATGATCGGCCTTCCCACCGAGACCAGGGAGGAGATCTTCGAGACCCTGGAGCTCTGCGCCCGGATCAAGGTGGGAAGATTCCGCTGGGCCGTGTTCTACCCCTTTCCAGGGACGAAGGCCTTCACCATCTCCAAGGAACTGGACCTGATCGACTGGGGGAAGTGGGGGGCCATGGGAAACTACTTCGACGCCTCGTGCCTCAAGTTCGGGCCCGAACACGACTTCTTCCTGGAGAAGCTCACCCTCCTCTGCCACTGGTGGGTGAACTCCCTCACCGACTGGCCCTGCGCCGGGCTCTACGCCGAGAAGGTGAAGGAGGTCGAGGCCATGGACCGGGAGACCTTCCGGGCCCGGAAGGAGGAGCTCGTCGCCCTGGACCGGGAGATCTCGGAGGAGCTTCTCTCCCGGGGGATACCCCACTATTCCCTGAGGTTCAGCAAGGTCATGGGAGTCCACTCGGACTACATCCTCTGGGAGCGGTCCAGGAAGGCCCGGGGCAAGGAGGCCAAAGGTGCCGATTATACGCTGGAGTAGAACATAGATGTCACCCCGCTTGGACAGGCTGGTCGAACTTTCCCGCGCCCTGGGGGGGCGCCACGTGGGTGTCGTGGGGGATCTCATCGCCGACGTCTACCTCTTCGCCCGTCCCTCGAGGCTCTCCCGGGAAGCGCCCGTCCTGGTCGTCCGGTACCAGGAAGAGAAGGTCATCCCGGGGTCGGCGGCCAACACGGCCATGAACGCCGCATCCCTCGGGGGAAAGGTCCACGTGGTCGGGGCCCTGGGGGAGGATTCCGCCGGGAGGGCCATCCTGGAGACCTTTCGCGCCTCCGGCCTGGACGCCTCGGGCGTGGTGGCCCTCCCGGGGGCCGGAACGGTGACCAAGACCCGAATCCTCGTGGGGGACCCGGGGCGGACCCCCCAGCAGGTGATCCGGGTGGACAGGGAACCGGGCCTTCCCCGGGGGGAGGAACTGGAAGCCCTGCTCCTGGAGAGGATCGAGGCCTTGGACCCCCTCGTGGAGGGTTGGTTGATTTCGGATTACGAATTCGGCCTGGTTTCCCCCGGGGTGGCCGCCAGGATCCTGGACTCGGCCCGCCGGGGGAAGGTGGTGGTCGTGGATTCCAGGCACAGGCTGGGGGCCTTCCGGGGCGCCGACGCCCTGTGCCCCAACCTGGAGGAATTGGGGGAATTTCTCGGCAGGCCCCTGGAAAGCAGGGAGGAAATCCGCCGGGGTGGCATGGAGGCCCTGGCCGACTTGAAAGCCCGGGTCCTTTTCGTCACCTTGGGAAACCAGGGTATGGCGGTCTTCACCCCGGAGAGTGAGCCCCGGTTCCTTCCCGTCGTCGGCCCCGACCAGGTGACGGACGTGAGCGGAGCCGGGGACACCGTGGCGGCCACCATCCTCCTGGCACGCTGCTCCGGCGCCGACCCCCTCGAGGCGGGTTGGCTCGCCACTTGCGCCGCTTCGGTGGTGGTACAGAAACTTGGGGCCGCCACGGCGGATCCCCACGAACTTCGAAGAGCCCTGGAAAGGGCCCGGCCTTTCCTGGGGGAAGACCCCGGGAGGAAGGAGACGGAAAGGTGAGCGTCAAGCCCAGACCGAAGAAGACCAAGGAAAAGATCATCAAGAACAGGGGGATCCTGGCCCAGATCGTTGCGGGCCTCCGGTCCCAGGGGAAAGTGGTGGTCTTCACCAACGGTTGCTTCGATCTCCTTCACGTCGGTCACATCCGGGCCCTGGAGGACGCCGCCTCCCGGGGGGACTTCCTGGTGGTGGGCCTCAACACGGACAAGTCCGTCCAGAGGCTCAAGGGCAAATCCCACCCCATCGTGCCCCAGGACGAAAGGGCGGAGGTCGTGGCCGCCCTGGAGTTCGTGGACTACGTCACCTTCTTCGAAGAGGACACGGCCGACGAGATCCTCCAGGAGCTCCAGCCCGACATCCTGGCCAAGGGACAGGACTACACGGAGAAGACCGTCCCCGAAAGAAACACCGCCCAGGAGCTTGGGATCCGGATCCTCATCGTGGGCGACAAGAAGAAGCACTCCACCAAGGACCTGATCCAGAGGATCCGGCGCCGGAAGAACCTCTGAAAGCCCGGCCCGGCCCGGAATCCGGGGAAGACTGGAAGGTCAAGATTTCCCTCCTCCCGGACCGATCCTCCCAGGGAGGAACCTAGGGAAAGGAGCCTGGGAAATGGGGGGGTCCGCCGCCGTCGTCCGGGGGGAACTCGTGGAAGTTCCCCTGGCGGGAGTGGATGGAGAAGGCCTTCTGCCTTTTCCGATCTATCTTCGACCCGACCCGGGAAGGGAGCCCGTTCTCTTCGCAGAGAGCGGCACCCGCCTGGGGGAGGCCCGCCTCGAGAGGCTCCAGGCCTCGGGGGTCTCCACCTTCCTGGTGCCGCCGGCCTACCTGGACGGCTACTACCGGTTCCTGGAAGAGCGGCTCGGCGAGAACATCCTGGACACCAGGGTGCCCCTGGAAGAGAGGTGCGGCCTCCTTCGCATCGTCGTGGTCCACGCGGCGGAGAGCCTCCTCAAGACCCGGCCCGACCAGGAGCGCCTCGAACGGGTTCTCTCCATCTTGGACTCCACTGTGGACCTGGCCTGGAAGGAGCCCGGCGCCCTTCCCCTCCTCAGGAGGATGGTGGAGGGGAACCCAACCCTGGCGGGCCACTGTGTGGCAGTCTCTCTCTACGCCATGGGCACGGGCTTCCAGCTCTTTCCGGGAGACCGGGTCCGGATCGGGAGGCTGGCCTGGGCCGCCTTTCTCCACGACGTGGGCCGAGCGCCGGCCGCCCCTGGGAAGGCCCCCCTCCCTTCGGGAACGATCCTGGGAAACGAGGAAGAGGAGACTCCCGACTACAGCCACGCCCTTGCGGGAGAGGAGCTTCTCTTCGACCTGGGGATGCCGGAGGAGGTGGCCCGGGCGGCGGGGGAGCACCATGAGAGGATGGACGGCTCGGGGGCGCCGCGGGGCCTGGACGCGGGAGAGATCCACCCCTTCGCCAGGGTCACCGCCCTGGCGAACGTCTTCGATCACATCCGTTCCTCCCACAGGGGGTTCCTGGGAATCTTCGAGTCCTTCCGGATCCTGATCCGGTCCTTCCCGGGGTGTTTCGACCCCGTCATGGTCGAGGCCTTCCTGAAGACCTTCGGACCCAAGAGCGGGAGGAAGGGGTGACTTCGCCGAGCAGGAAATTCCTGTCTTTCTCCCAGATCCTGGGGCTTCTCCCCCTGCCGGGAGAGATCCTCCTGGAAGGAAGCACCCCCCCCGTGGATTTCTTCTCCTTCCACCCCGATGGGATGGGTTTCCGCCCCGTCGTTCGGGCCGGCCAGGTGGTCACCGGGAGGACCAGGAGGCGGGTCCTGAACCTTCCGGGCCCCTGGGTCTTCGTCCAGACCCTCATGTGGCCCCTCGGGAGGGACTACTTCGCGGCGAACGCCCGGATCGCCTCGGAGGACCTGGACCTGCCCCTGGAGAGGAGGATCCTCCTCCTGGTGGAGGCGGGCCACGTCCTCCTGGAGAAGATCCTGGAGAGGCCCTCGGCCTTCCGGGACGGGGAGAGGGTCGTGGACCTGGCAAGGGGCTTGATCCACCTGGTGGACCAGGAGGAAGGGGCCTTCCTGGAGGTCACCCCCAACGTGAGGGGAGAATACTCGCTCAGCCGGCATTGCCTCCACGTGGCCCTGATCACGGCGGGCCTCACGGCCCACCTGCAGGAGGAGACCCCCTGGGAGAGGGTCTGCGCCGTGACGGCGGCCCTGCTCCACGACCTGGGCAAGACCCGCCTTCCCCCGGCCCTCCTGGACAAGCCCGGTCCCCTGGCCGACCAGGAGTGGGAACTGGTGCGCCTCCACCCCGTCTGGTCCGGGAAGATGCTCGAGGGCTGGAAGAACCTGGATCCCCTGGTGGCTCGGATCGCCAGGGAGCACCACGAGAAGGTGGACGGCACGGGCTATCCCCAGGGCCTCTCGGGGGAGGAGATCCACCCGGTCTCCCTGGTCGTCTCCGTGGCGGACGCCTACGACGCCCTGACCTCGGAGCGGCCCTACGGGTCGGTCTTCCGGAGTTTCGACGCCCTGAGGAGCATGCTCTCCCAGAAGACCTTCGACATCCCCACCTTGAAGCGGCTGGCCCTCCTCCTGGCGGGGAAGTAGCCGTACCGGTCTTCCCCCGGGCTTGGGATTCCCCTCTTTCTCTTCGCCCTCTCCCGATATAAAGGCCCTGGAGGACGACTTGAGCGCCGAACTCTTCCAAGAGAAGGGCCCTCCCCTGGCAGGTTGGGTGAGCCTGGACGGGGGAAGGGTCCACCTCTCTCCCAGGTTTCTCGAAGAGGCCCGGGAGAGGGGATGGGACACCCTGGAGGGGGTCTGCAGGCCACCCCAAGGGGAGGTGGTCCGTTCCACGCCCTTCAGAATCACCTCCCTGGAGGAGGGCTATTTCCGGAAGGTCCATCTTCGAGGTTGGAAGGGGGCCGGGTTGAGGGACAGAATCCGCCTGGGGGCATCCACCTTCCTCTCCCCAGCCAGGGTGGAGGTCTATTGGGGGGAAAGGCTCGGCAGGCTCCGGATTCCCACGCCCGTGCCGGTCCTCCTCGCCGAGGAAGGTCCAAGAAAGGGCCGCTCCGCCCTGGTGACCCGGGCCGTTCCCGGGGGGAGACCCTTGGACGGGCTCGCCGAGCCTCCTCCACCCCCGGTCCTTTCCGAGGCGGCCCGCCTGGTGGCTCTCCTCCACTCGAACGGCCTGGTCCACCGGGACCTTTACCTGAACCACCTGGTCCTGGACGAGGGGGGGGAACTCTGGCTCGCCGATCTCCAGAGGCTCCTGGAGCCCAAGTTCTTCTTCGAGAGGTGGAGGGTGAAGGACCTGGCCGCCCTGCTCCATTCGGCCCCCTCCTGGGCGGGCCCCGGAAAGCGCCTCAGGTTTCTCCTGGAATACGGCAGGAAATCGGGCATCCCCGGCAGGGAGGTCCTCAGGGAGTTGGCTTCCCGGGTCCTGAAGAAGGAGAGGCGGATGGCTTCCCACTCTCCCAAGTGGGACTGAAGGACTCCCTCCCTCAGGCGGAGAGGCCGGCGGCCTCCCGAAGGACTCTCTCCATGGCGGCCATCCAGGGGGCCAGGCCCCGGTCTTCCACGGTTCTTCGGATCCTTTCCCTCTCGGGGGGCCCCAGGAGGAGGCGTTCCATCCAGGATCCCAGGGCCTCCGCCAACCCATTCCGGTCCTCCGGATCGGAGAGGACCGTGCCCGTCTCGGGATCCCGGAGGACCTCGGCGGCTCCCGCCATGGCGGTTGTGATCACCGGAGTTCCCGCGGCAAGGGCCTCGAGGACGGCCAGGCCGCAGGGGTCCCGCTTCGTGGGGAGGACGCAGAGATCCGGTCCCGATGCCAGGGCCAGGTCCTCCACGTGGGGCAGGACCAGGACCCGGTCCCTCCCGAGACCCATACGGCGGGCAAGCCTCTCCCAGGGGCGGGGATGCCTGGGTCCGGCCACCAGGAGGGTCCAGGGGAGCCTTTCCAGGGTGGCCAGGGCCTCCAGGAGGAGGGGCAGGCCCTTCCTCCGGGGGTCCCTGCCCGGAAAGGAGAGGAGAAGCCTTTCTCCCCGGAGCCCCAAGGCCTCCCTCAAGGCCCGGCCCTCCCTCTCCCTTGCGGAGATCCGGAAGCGGGCCAGGTCCAGGCCGTTGGGCACCACGACCAGCCTGTCCCGGCAGGCGGGATAGGCCCGGAGGGCTTCCCTGTAGACCATCCCGGAGATGCAGACCACCCGCCCGGCGCCGCCCCGGCCCAGGAGGGACTCCTCGAAGTCCAAAAAGACCTTCCTCTTCGCCGAGGGACCAGAACCCATGTATTCGGCCTTGAGGATTCCGTTCTGGGTCCACAGGACGCCCACCCGGGGAAGGTGGCGGACCCCGACGGTCACGGTGCATCCCTCCCTCTCGGCGGCCTCGACCAGGGCCTCGCCGAGGGCGCGTTCGAAACGGGCCCGGGTCAGCGCCCGGACCTTCACAGCATGGAACACCCCCGGAGCCCTCTCCCCCCGCTCCGGGCCCAGGACTCCGAAGGCGTGTACCTCCAGGCCCCGGTTCTCCAGGTGCTCCGCCAGGAGGGCCAGGGCCTTCTCGGCGCCGCCCCTTCCGGGGCGCCAGCGGTCGATCAGGAAACCGACCTTCAAGGAAGGTTCTCTACTCGGTCTTTTCCGGTTCCGGAGAATCCTCCGGCGGGGAAGCTCCCTCCCCAGGATCGGGGTGATCCCTTCCCTCGGGATCCTCCGGGGAGGCCTGGGGAGTCTCCTCCACGGCGGAAGCCTCCATGGCCGGAGCAGGCTGGGCATCCTCCTCCCGGGGGGGCGCTTCTCCCGTGGGAGAAGGGGCCTCTGCGGAAGAGGGAGGGGGCGCTTCGCCCTGGCCGACGCCTGGAGTTTCGCCGGGCGAAGAGGGAGGGGCCTCCTCCCCGGGGGAATCGCCGGCGGAAGATCCCTCTCCCGCAGGAGAGGTTTCCCCTGCCGGAGTGGGGGGCTCTTCCCGGCTTTCTCCCCCTGGTTCGACCCGGCGGCTCTCTTCCCCTTCGGGGGGAGCCTGGGGCTTCTCTTCTTCTCCGGCGGAAGGGGCCTCCTTCTTCAGGAGGGCCTTCAGGCCCGAGAGGGAGGTGAGCTCGCCGAACTCGTTCACGGGAGGCTCCTCCTTCCCGGCCGTTCCCTTGGGCCGGAAGACCCGCTCCCCGATCTCCCTTTCCCCTCTGCGGGGGGGCCGTCCTTCCCGGTAGCGGCCCCTGCCGCCCCGGTCGTCCCTGTCTCTGGGACCGCGCCGTTCCCCCCTGGCCCGCCTGGGGCGGCGGCCTTCCTCGTCTCCGCCCCTCTCCCTGGCCGAGCCCCTTCCCTGGCCCCGCCTCCTGGGAGGAGCGGCGCCTTCGGGGAGCATGCTCAAGGCCAGTCTTCCCTGGCCGGTGTCCACGTGGACCACCCGGACCTCCACCAGGGTGCCCAGGACGAAATCCTCCAGAGGAGAGGCGTCGCCCTTGGTCCTGGGAATCCGGCTCTCGTGGACCAGGCCTTCCGGTTCGATCCCGACGTCCACGAAGAGACCGAAATCGGTGATCCGGGTCACCCGTCCCTTCAGCTTCATTCCCACCTGGAGGTCGGCCAGCTCCTTGACCCCTTCGGGGGGCTCCAGGGGCTCGAAGACCCCGCGGGGGTCGACGCCCCGGGCCAGGAGCTGTTCCTTGATGTCCTCCAGGGTGGGAAGGCCCACGCCCTCACCGGTGAACTCGTTCAGGTCCAGGGAGTCCAGCTTCTCCTTGTTTCCCAGAAGGTCGGCCACCGAGACCTGGGCCTTCTGGGCCATCTTCCCCACGAGCTCGTACCGCTCCGGGTGGATCTGGGTCACGTCCAGGGGATTGTCCCCTCCGTGGAGCCTGAGGAAGCCGGCGCAATTCCGGAAGACCCGCTCGTTGACCGATTCGACCTCCCTGAGCTGCTCCAGGTTCTTGAAGGGACTGGAGGCGCGCTTCTTGTCCAGGTCCCTGCTCAAGCGGGAGTCCAGGCCGGGCACCTTGGCCAGGACTTCATGGGGAGCGAAATTGAGGTCCGGACCCACCTCGGCGACGCAGGCCTGGACCACCTCGTCGAGGGCCGTGCGGACCAGCTTGGGGGGGAGATCCAGGTTCCTGGTTCCGCCCACCAGGATGGAAGGGTCGATCTTCAGGTATTCCGAAATGGGGTCCAGGACCCTCCTGGCCAGGGAGAGGACGGCCCGCACGGGCGGTTCCACGTGGGGGAGTTCCTGCTTGGCCGAGGGACCCGACGCCCAGGTCCGGGCCCCGGCGTCGTTCACCAGTTCCACCGGGATCTTCCGGTCCAGGCCCGCCACGACCTCCTTGAGGAAGGTCTTGACCCCACGGTGATCCCCCCGGGAGGGAGCCAGGGCGATGAAGGTCACCCCCCTGCTCTCGAGGAATTCCTTCACCTTGGTCCTGGACTCTTCCACCTTCTCGGGCGTATCCAGCCGGAAGATGCCGTCGTCCAGGAAACTCCCGTCCGGGCTTGCCACGACCATCCTGTTGCCCTGGGAAGGAGGCCCGGGTTCCACGGCCATGACGGTCTGGCCGGGGAAGGGAGGGGCCATGAGGAGGGAACGAAGCTTGGCCTGGAGGGGCCTGAGCCCCTCCTGGGCGCACCGGTCCCGGAGTTCCTCCAGGACCGCATCACGGCACTCGGGGAGGATCACCTGTTCCAGGGCGCGGCGCACCACGTCCTGGAGGAATCGTTTCAGCTCGCCACCCGTTTTGGGCAGGAAGGGGAAGTAGGTCTTCTCCAGGTGGTCCAGGAGGGGGACCTGGTCCACCAGGATATCCAGTTTCAGGAATCCCTCCCGGGCGCCGGCCATGAGGGAGAGAAGGTTGGCGGGAGGAATACGGGAGATCGGTTCCCGCAGGCCGGCCATCCCCAGGTAGCGGTCGCCGCCCTTCTTCTTCGTCTCCACGGCCTTGGCGTGGATCACCCCCCGGCGGAGGCGTTCCCTGGCCTTGGCCCGGACCTCCCGGTCCTCGCCCACCTTCTGGATCAGGGCCAGGGCCGCCTCTTCCAGGACGGCCGCCGGGTCGGGAAGGCCGCCCTGGGCGTTCACGAATTCGCTGGCCGCCTCCACAAGAGTGCGGCCCCCCAGGTCACCAGACTCGATCTTCTCGACAAGGGGGGCGACACGGGCGAAACTCCGCTTTTCCCGGCCTTCCTTCCTGGCCCCCTTCTTCCGCTTCTGCTGGAAGACGCCGAAGGGCCTGACCAGGTCTTCGAAGAGGGCCGGGTCGAAGGTCTCCTGGATCTTCCGGGCCAGGTCGGCCTCCACCTGGACGCCCTTCTTCTCCACGGCCTCGAAGAAGCGCTTCTTCCTCCTCTCCATGAGATCCAGGAAACGGAATCGCCTTTCGATCTCCAGGATCCTGGAGAGGGGCATGGAACCCGTCGCCTCTTTTCGGTACCTTGCGATGAAAAGCGGCGCGGCGCCCGAGAGCAGGAGTTCCAGCAGGGCCTGGATGTGCTCCCGGTCGTTGTCGAACTCATCACAGAGACGGTCGAGGACGATGTTGCTGACCATCTGGGCCTTCCCGGTCGAGTGTGTGGAGATAGCTTGTCGGAAAAGAAACCCGATCCTATAGCCCCCGGGGGCCCTTCGCAACGCAGGAAAAGGGGCCTTTTCCCTGAAAAGACGGGATCCCCTCCCATTCCGGTCCCCGGAAGGCTCCTCGTCCGGGGCCCCAACTGGGTGGGAGACGTCATCATGGCCACTTCCGCCTTGGAGGCCCTGGCCGAACGCTTCGGGCCGGGCCTCACCGTGGCCCTCCGGCCCCACCTCTTCCCTCTTCTGGCCGGATTGAACTCGGGGAAGAACCTCCTCCCCGCCGGCCGCCCCCGCTCCCTGAAGGCCCTCCTGGCCGAGAGGCGGCGCTGGAAGGAGGGGCGTTTCGACGGGGCCCTCCTCCTTACCCGCTCCCAGGAATCGGCCCTCCTGGCCTGGATTTCCGGCATCCCCCTGAGGGCGGGCCTTCTGGACGGAAGAGGTCTCCTCCTCAACGCCGGCTTCCGGGAGCCTTCCCAACCCAGGAGGAAGGGGCGGGAACCCCGCAGGATTCCCCGCTACATGGGGGACCTCTACGCCGACCTGGCCGCCCTGGTGGGAGTGGAAGTGGAAGACACCCGGCCCAGGCTCGCCGTCCTCCCCCAAGAGGAGGAGGAAGCCCGGCGGGTCCTCTCCTCCCTGGGCCTGGAAGAGGGGGAACCCTTCTTCCTTCTCAATCCCGGTGCCGCCTTCGGGGCCAGCAAGCTCTGGCCGCCCGAACACATGGCCCGGGCGGGGGTGGAACTCCACCGTTCCCTGGGGATCAGGGGGGTGGTCCTGAGCGGTCCCGCCGGGGAAGAGCAGGAACTGGCCCTCCGCATCGCCGCCTCGGCCCCGGGGAAGCCTCTCCTTCCCGCCGTGGGCAAGAACCTGGTCCGGCTTGGACCCTTGAAAGCAGTGGTCCGGAAATCCCGCCTCATGGTCACCACCGATTCGGGGCCCCGCCACGCCGCTGTGGCCTTCCGGGTGCCTCACGTCGTGGTCATGGGCCCTACGGACCCCAGGTTCACGGCCAAGCACCTGGAAGAGTGCCGGGTCCTGAGAAAGGAAGTGGATTGCGGTCCCTGCCACTGGAAGGAGTGCCCCTACGAGCACCACGCCTGCATGCGCGGGATTCCGGCCGAGGAGGTGGTCCGGGCGGCCCTGGAACTCCTCTCCTCTCCTTCCTCCCTCGAGGGTGTGAAGGGGGAGGGGAGGGAAAAATGACCTCCTCCCCCGCCTATCCGGGAGAGCCGAAGATCAGGGCGCCGAAGGAGACGACCTGGCTTCCGTCCTCTTCGGCGGCCTGGGCGTAGTCCAGGATCCGCCCCGGTCTTCCTTCCAGGCACCGCAGGAGGATGTAGACGGGCGAGAGGCCGCAGACGTTGCGGGCGTTCCCGTCGCCCGCCACGTCGCGGTAGAAGTCCTCGGCCCTCCCCGAGGCGACCAGTTCCAGGGTGGCCCGGTCTTTCCTCTCCAGGTCGGCCAGGTCCTCCTTACCCAGAGGTTTCTCTCCACCGAATCTGGGCCCCAGGTGGGCCAGGTCCGCCCCGGCGATGAAGGTGACCCGGCCGGGACGGCGGGCCGCCTCCTCCATGAGGGCCGAGAGGGGGCCTTCCACCTCGGGCCTTCCCCGGGGGGTACCCTCCTCTCCCGCAGGAAGGGCCCCCGTCAGGAGGGGCACGATCCTGAAAGGCCTGTCCGGGAAGATCGCCTGGAGGAAGAGAACCTGGAATTCCAGGGAGTGCTCGTTGCGGTGGAGGAATTCCTCCCGTAGGGCCTCCTCCCCCAAGGCGGGATAGAGGGCGTCGAGGAACTCCTGGTCCGCCTCCACCTTTCCCAGGGGGGTTTCGAAATCCTTCCTGGTGGGTATCAGGGGGGAACTCCCTCCCGAATGGGAGGTCCCCAAGAGGACGAAGGTCTCCGCCGGAGGTGCCGCCTGGAGATGCCTGTAGGCCGTCCCGTAGACCTTTCCGCCCCGGTCCAGGTCGATGTGTGGGGCCACCAGGCCCAGGGGCGGCCGGTCCGAAGGGGAGAGGTCCGAAGGACCGGTCTCCAGGATCCCCTCGAGGAGGCGGGCCAACTCCTCTTCGTCGGCCGGGTAGGACTTCCCCGCCAGGGCGGCGGGCCGGAGAGGGGAGTCACGGAATTCCCGGACGACCCGGGCGAAGGCTTCCTCGAAGCGCTCTCCCTCCAGGAAGAGGCCCTTGTCCAGGTCCTCCACGAGGCGCTCCACCGTGGAGGTGGGAAGGGTCCTGCCCGTCTCCAGGGCGAAACGCAAGGCCAACTCCACGGGGGTCCTGGTCCCGTCCATGAACTGGAGGAGGAGGGCCACCTCCGGGGGCACCAGGGCCTGGCCCTCCATGATCTCCAGGGGGTCCCTGACGAGGAAGAGAGACCGTCCTTCCACCTCCACGGGGTGGAGTTCCAAGGGCCTGGCCTTGGGTTTTCCCTTGGGGGAGCGTTCCTGCATGGCTGGACCTCCGTCCCTTCCTCCCTCCCCAAGGGTATCCATTCCAGGCGGCTCTGGTATATAAAGTTGGTCGAAGAAGGCTCCCTCGGGGGCCCTTGCGGAAGAAACGGGGTATGGATCCCACGACGAGAAACGGAAAGGACGGGGCCGGCCCCCTGGTCCTCCAGGTCCTCATGGAAAACGGGGGCCGGGAAGTCCGCTCCTTTCCCCCCGAAAAAGGGGCGGTCTCCCTGGGCAGGTCCCTGGAGAGCGACCTGGTCCTCCAGGACAGGCGGGTCTCCCGGCGCCATTGCCGGATCGAAGTGGACCAGGATGGCAGGTGGGTCCTCCTGGACGAAGGAAGCCAGAACGGGACCAGGGTCAACGGGGTCCTCGTCTCCCGCCAGGTCCTCCGGGCCGGGGACAGCATCCAGCTCGGCAAGACGAGGATCTCCGTTCTCCAGGCGGGGGAGGAGGAGGAAGGGGCCACCCGGGTGGAGGAGACGGTCCTGGCCAAGGAGGCCCCCCCCAAGGAGAGACTCCTGGCCCTCATGGAGATCAACCGGGCCCTGAACGCCGAATTGCGCCTGGAAAAACTCCTCGGGATCATCGTCGACTCCGCCCTGGAGCTCATCGGCGGGGAGAGGGGCTTCCTCCTCCTGGACGAAGGGGGGGGCCTGAACTGCAAGGTGGCCAGGGACGCCACGGGGAAGGAGATTCCCCCGGGGGAGGTCCGTTTCAGCCGCCGCCTCGCCGAGGAGGTCCGCTCCACCCGGGTCCCCAGGCTCGCCGCCGACGCCCTGGGCGAGGAGGACCTGAAGGCGATCCAGTCCGTAGTGGACCTGGGGGTGAGGAGCGTGCTGTGCGTTCCTCTTACGGTCAGGGGGAAAGTGGAAGGCGTTCTCTACGTGGACCACCGGGTCAAGGTCGCCGTCTTCACCGAATCGGACCTGGATCTCCTCCAGGCCTTCGCCGACCAGGCCGGTATCGCCCTGGCCAACGCCAGGCTCTACCAGGACCTGGTCCGGCGCAAAGAGGAGCTCGAGGCCACGACGAAGGAGGTGGAGCGGCTCAACGCCGCCCTGAGAGAGAAGGTGGCCCGCCAGGAGGAGGAGCTCCTCAACGTGCGGAAGAGCCTCTCCGGGGGGAGGGAAGAGGGTTTCGCCGGGATGATCGGGAAGTCTCCCGCCATGTGCCAGGTCTTCTCCACCATCCGGAGTTACCTGGATTCCCCCGAGCCCGTCCTGATCGAGGGCGAATCCGGCACAGGGAAAGAGCTCGTCGCCCGGGCGATCCACAAGCTGGGGCCCCGGTCCTCCGGTCCCTTCGTCACGGAGAACTGCGCCGCCATTCCCACGGAACTTCTGGAGAGCGAACTCTTCGGCTACACCAAGGGGGCCTTCACGGGGGCCGTGAAGGACAGGAAGGGGCTTTTCGAGGCGGCCCACGGGGGAATCCTCTTCCTGGACGAAGTGGGGGAGATGCCCCAGGCCCTCCAGAAGAAACTCCTGAGGGTCCTCCAGGAAGGGGAAATCCGCCCTCTGGGCTCCTCCCGGACGGTCCAGGTGGACGTGCGGGTCGTGGCGGCGGCCAACAGGCCCCTCAAGGACCTGGTCAGGGAGGGGAAGTTCCGGGAGGACCTCTTCTACAGGCTCCACGTCCTTCCTCTCAGGCTTCCTCCCCTGAGGGAGAGGAGGGAGGACATCCCCCTCCTGGTGGAGCACTTCCTGGCCAAGGCCGCCGGGGAGAGGGGGCTTCCGGCCTTGAGAGTCTCCACGAAGGCCATGGACCTTCTGGTCTCCTACCCCTGGCCGGGGAACGTCCGCCAGCTCGAGAACGAACTCAAGCGTGCCGCCATCCTGGCCGAGGCCGGCGAGGTCCGGCCCGAACACCTCTCCCCGGAGGTCCGCTACAGGACGGACCTGGAAGGCGGCGCCCCCCTTCCGGGGGGATCCTTGCCCGAGAAGGTCAAGGCCCTGCAGGTCCGGGAGATCCTCTCGGCCCTGAGGAAACGTGACGGCAACAAGAGCCGGGCCGCCGCCGACCTCGGAATCTCCAGGTTCTCCCTCCAGAGACTCATGGACAAATACGGGATCCTGGGTCCCGGCGAGGAGGAGGGGAAGCAGGAGCCTTCATGACCCGGCCCGTGCCCCAACCCTTTCCGGACTTCGAGATCCTGGGCAAGATCGGCTCCGGTTCCATGGGCGCCGTCTTCCTGGCCCGCCAGCTCAGCCTGGACCGGCTGGTCGCCCTCAAGGTCCTGAAGCCTTCCCTCTCCCGGGACAGGAGATACGTGGAACGGCTCTCCCGTGAGGCCCGCCTGGTGGCCAGGCTGGATCACCCCAACATCGTCCACGCCTACGACCTGAGGCAGGAGAAGGGTTACCACTTCTTCGTCATGGAGTACGTCGAGGGCCGCTCCCTGAGGGATCTCCTCAAGGATTGGGGCCGCCTGCCCGAGGAACAGGTCCTCCGTATCGGGATCCAGGTTGGCCTCGCCCTGGAACACGCCAGGAAGCACGGCGTGATCCACAGGGACATCAAGCCCGCCAACATCCTGGTCCAGGAGGACGGAAACGTGAAGCTCGCCGACCTGGGCCTGGCCAAGGGACCCGAGGCCCTCTCCGCGGGGAGGCAGGAAGGGGAGCGGACCCTGGGCACGCCCCTCTACATGAGCCCCGAGCAGGCGAGGGACCCGGGGTTGGCCGATATCCGGTCGGACATCTATTCCCTGGGGGCGACCCTCTTCCACGCCGCCTGCGGCGTCCCGCCCTTCCAGGGAAACGATCCGGGGGAGGTGCTGACCAAGGTCCTTCACTCCCCGGCGCCGAGCCCCCGTTCGGTCTTTCCCGGAATCTCGCCGGGCCTGGATCTCCTTCTCCGGAAGTGCCTCCTCAAGGACCCGGACCGCCGCTACCAGGCACCCATGGAACTCGTGGAGGACCTGAAGCGGGTCCAGGCGACGAAACTCCCCGCCGTGGACGCGGAGGAGCTCGAAACGGGGAGGCGCCCGAGGAAGCTCCTCTGGGGCGGCCTGGCCCTCCTGGCGGCGGGTCTTGCGGCGGTCCTGGTCTTCTCGGGGAAGGGCGGCACCCACCAAGGGAAACCGGCCATCCGTAAGGAGCCCTCTTCGCGGCTCGACGAAGTCTCCCGGGAACTTCGTTCCCCCCGGAACTCCAGGCTCATACCCCTCATCCGGAGCCTCCGGGCCCTGGAGGAGGAAGGCGAGAAGGGGGCCATCCCCCTCCTTGCCAGGGCCCACACACTCTTCAACAGGAGGCTCTCCTCCTGGCTCCAGGCCCGGCTGGAAGGCCTGAGAAAGAGGCTCGAGGCGGGGAAGGACCTCTCCACCTTTCCCCAGGTCGTCGGGCGGACCCTGGACGAAGCCTTCCTCCGCGATTTCGGCGTTCCCCCGAAGGGGATCCCCGACAGGAACACCTACGCCTGGTTCCTGGAGCGCAAGAAGGCCCTCCTGGAGGCGTGGAAGGACAAGGTCGCCCGCCTCCGGACCCGGACTCTCCAGCAATTGGCCGAAGCCGAAAAGACGGTCCGGGAGAAGTGGGCCCAGGTTCCCGAGAGGGCCTTCAGGAAGAGACTCGCCATCGCCAGGGGAATCCTGGGATCCTTCCCCTTGCCGGACCTTCCGGCCGGAGAGATGGGGGCCCTCGAGGAGGCCCGGAAGGAGGTCCTGGACCGGCTCGAGGAGGAGGTGAACGCCCAGGCGGAGAACCTGGTCCGCCTGTGCCGTTCCGAGGTCCTGGACAAGGAGAAGAACCTGAAGAAGCGGATCGAGGCCTTCAAGAACTCCCCCCAGGCCCTGGGCGAACTCCTGGACCAGGTCGGGCGGCTCCGTTCCTGGCTGGTCCAGGTGGCCCCTCGCGCCCGGGACCTGCCCCCCCGGGTCCTCTCGGGTGGGAAGGCCTGGTCCAAGGAACTCCTCCTGGGGCGCCTCGCCAGGCTGGAGAAGGAGATCCTGGAAAAGTTGAGGGCCTCCGACCGGGCCAGGGTGGAAGAGCTCTCCCGCCGTTTCCGGCACCTCTTGAGAAAGAGGGATTACGAAGAGGCGAAACGCATCCTGGCCAAGGCCGGAGTCAGGACTCCCCGGGCCCGGGCCGAACTGGAGCGTATGGCCCGGGAACTCCAGGAAGTGCTCTCCCTGGAAGAGGCCGTCCTCTCGAGGATCCGGGAGCTCTCCGGCAGGGAGGGGACCCTCCTCGTGGAGGGAGCCCGGTACAAGGTCCGGTTCCAGGTCTGCCGGGCCCGGCCAGGGAAGGGCTTCCTCCTGGTGGAAGACGAGAGGGGGAAACCCCTCAAGATCGACTATGCCCGGATCCGCCGCTCCTCCCTGGTGGATCTCCTTCCCCCCGAGGTCCGGAGGAAACGCCGGAAGGCCGTGGTCCTCTTCCTCCTTGCCGGGGACGAAGTGGACCGGGCCAGGGAAGAGGCCTCCCTCCTGAAGGGGGAGGAGAGGAAGGCCCTCCTGGCCAGGGTGGAGGAGCGGGCCGGAGAACTCCGCCTTCCCTTCGAGAAGAGAGAGGCCCGGGCCAGGCGGCTCTTCGGGGAATTGAAGAAGAAGATCTCCCTGGGGCTCCACGAAGAGGCCCTCCACATCGCCGACGAGCTCATCTTCCGGTACTGGGGAACCCAGACGGTGAAATCCTTGAAGGAGAAGATCGAGGCCATCCGCCGGAAGGCCGCCCAGGGGGTCCAGGAGGTGGGGCGGCGGATCCGGGTGGAAGGCCTCTTCCCCGGCTGGCAGGTGGATTTCAGCCCCTGGCCGGACATCCTCGCCTCGGCGGACCTGAGGGTCCTCTCCGCCGGGGAACTTCCCTGGAGAGGCTGGGACAGGAAGCCCGGAAAGGGACTCTTCTCCCTCGATTCCGGAGATGGAGATTTTCCCGGCCCCCTCTCCCGTCCCTGGATCCTCAGAACCAACCTGGACGGCCGCTTCGCAGCCTCCTTCAGGGTCCGTGTCCGGTTCTGCGGATCCTCGCCGCCCGCCTGGATCCTCCTCTCCTTCCAGGGTGTCCACGCCTGCCTGGTCCGTCCCTCGGGAGAGGGAAGGGGGGAGGTGGGCTGGAGTTCCTTCCTGTCCTCTGGCCCGGAAGTGGTGAACAAGCCGGCGGTCTTCCTGGAGAGGGCCTGGGCCGCCTGGGCCGGAGAAGCTCCCAAGGTTCCTCTCCTGGCCGGGTGTCTCTATACCCTCGAAATCCGCCTGGGGCCCCGGGAAGGAAGGTCCAGGGAGGTCACCTTCCTCCTGGACGGGAAACCGGTCCTCCCGCCCCGGATGCTTCCCGTGAAGAAGCCCGCCCGGGGCACGGCGGAACTCCGGGTCCAGGGAAAGATCCAGGTGATTCGAGTCACTCTCCAAGGAAGACCGGCAGGCGGTAGGAGGGAAAGATGAAACGGTCCTGGATCCTCACGGCCGCATCTCTTCTCGGGGCCTTCCCCCTCCTTCCGGCCGAGGGGCCCCCGGGAAACTGGCGGGAAGCCCTCGCCGCCATGGAGTCCCGCGACGGAAGGACCCGCCAGGCCGGCCAGGCCTGGCTCATGGAACACCTCGATCCGGCCGACCTGGGTCCCTTCCTGGATTCCCTGGAGAAGCGGACCGATCCGGAGGTCCGGATTCGAGGTGTCAAGGCCCTGGCGGGAAGGCTCGACCTCTTTCCCGCCCTGGCAGGCCTCGCCATGAGGGGGCCCTCCGACCTGGTCCGCCGGGCCCTGGCCGCCCAGGTCCGGAGGGGAAGCCCACTCCTTCCGGAGGACCCGGACGCCTTCCAGCCCCTTCCCAGCGCCCGGGTCTCCCTGGGAGAGATCCCCAGGTCTCCCGCCCAGGTGGCCGGGCTCCTGGCCCGGAACCTGGCCTTTCCTCTGCCCCTCCTGGTGTGGCCCGGTCTCTCCGGTCCTGCCTGGACCCCGCCGGGACCCTGGGGAGGAGAGGTCCGGCGCATCCTCCTCTCTCCAGGCGACCTCTCCTGGCTCCAGGGAGGAAGGGTCTTCATGGGAAAGAGGTTCCTCCTCCTGGCTCCTCCGGGGGCTTCCCCTCCCCTGGATCTTCCGGGCCTGGTGACGGAACTCCTGGTCCTCCTCGGAAAGGGAGGAGAAAGGGCGAAGGAGGCGGCCCTCGCCCTGGGGCAAGCGCCCTTCCTCCCTGTGGGAGAGTTCTTCCTGGAGGAAAGTGCCTCCCGGAAGGGACCAGAGAAGATCCCCTTCCTCTGGGGACTTTCCTCCTTCGCGGCCCGGTCGGGCTTCGGACCGGGCCGGGAGGACCGGGCCTGGGACCTGCTGTGGGAGAACCTGGAACTCCTCGAAGGGGAAGGGTTGGCCTGGGCCGCCCAGGCCCTGGCAGCCCTGGGGCCGGGAACGAGACCCCGCCGGGGAGGGAGGATCCGGGCCGCCTGGGAGAGGCTCGGCCCGCCGGGGAGGTGGAAGGTCCTCCTCCCCATGGTGAAGACCTCTTTCCCCTGGTGCCGGGATTGGCTGGTCCGGGCCCTGGAGAAGGGACCTGCTTCTCCCCGTGAGGCGGCCTGCCTGGTCCGGGCCCTCTCCCTCCTCGGGGCCAGGCCCGATCGAACCTCACTGGTGGAGGCCCTGGTCCTGGCCGGTCCGGGGGCGGGAAGCTACGGGGCCCGCCTGGCGGCTCCCTTGGAGCGCCGGGACCGCTCCTGGGCCCTTGCCCTCCTTCGGGGCAAGGCCAGGGGGCCGGCCGAGCTCGGTGCCTGTGCCCTGGGAGAGACTCCCGGGTGGGGGTGGAAAGCCCTCCTCGGGGAGCTCCTGTCGTCCAGGGGCGCCGGGGAGCTCTCCCTTCTCCTCCTGGGGATGCGGACCGCCAAGGACCGGGGAGCGCCGGGACTCTCCTCCGCCCTCCTGGATGCCTGGGAAGGGAGCGGGGGAGCGGCCCGGATCCGGGCTGCCGTCGCCTTGGGCCTCCTCTTGGACGAAGGATTCTTCCTGGCCTCGGGAACCGATCCGGGCCGGTTCTCCCCGGTGGCCACTTGGAAGGTGAGGGACCGCTTCCAGAGGGATTATCCCTCCCTGGAGAAGACCCTGGAGGAAGCCTTCCGGAAGGGCGGGAGTGGTCCCTTGCGTCTCGCCGCAGCCCGGGCCCTCGGACGGATCCACGGCCTCCACCAGGACTTCCGGGTGGGATCCTACCTGGCCTGGGGAAAGGACCAAGAGGGGAGGAGGGGCCTGTTCTTCCTCCTCAGGGAATGGGTCCAGGTCTACCCCCAGGGAGAAGTGGTCCTTGGACCTTCCCTGGCCCGGGGGCGGTGGAACGCCGTCCTGGGCAGGAAGGGGCTGGAGGGGATCCGGATCGCCCTGGGCTGGAGTCCGCCTGCCTGGAGTTCCCTGAACCTGGAGGAGGCGGACCCTCTTGCATGGGCCCTTCGGTTCCCTGCGGAATGAGTCACTCCAGGTAGAGGTCCCGGCCTGTCGAATGTCGGAAAGGGAGGAGTTCTTCTTTTCCCCTGGAGGGAAAGGCGTGGACAGGCCTTTCTCGGCGGTCTCAAATATCCTGTTCCCGGTGGAACGGTCTAGATGGAGACACCCCGGGAAGGAGCCCGGACTTTGGCGGAACAGGCGAAACAAAAGGGCAAAGGGGCCCAGGAAGACACCTTCGTCCTGGTGGAGAGGGTGACCAGCCCCTTTTTGGTCCTCTTCCACAAGCCCCACAGCTTGCTGGCGGAGCAGTACCGGGCCCTTCGAAACAACATCCTGGCCATGAACCGCTCGGGGTCCCCCAGGACCATCCTGGTCACCTCGGCCATGGCCGGCGAGGGAAAGACCGTCACCCTGGCGAACCTGGGGCTGGCCATGGGGGAGGTGGAGCGGAACCGGGTCCTTTTGGTGGACGCCGACATCCGCCATCCCGGACTGGAGGCCTTCCTGGGCCTCAACAGGGAACCGGGCCTGACGGAACTCCTCCTGGACCGGGCCTCCCTGGAGGAAGTGATCTATCCCTCGGGCTTTCCCCAGGTGGACATCCTGGGCGCCGGCAGAGAGGTCGACCATCCGGCGGGACTCCTCTCGGGGTCCAGGATGGGGGAACTCTTCTCCGCCCTGAAAGAACGATACAGATACGTCCTGATCGATTCCCCGCCCATCCTTCCCATCACCGATGGGCTCACCCTGGCCCCCCTGGTGGACGGGACCCTCCTGGTGGTGAGGTTGGACTACACGCCCAAACCCGCCGTGAACCGGGCCCTGGACCAGTTGAAGAAAGTGGGGGCTCCTGTCCTGGGGGCCTTCCTGACCTGCGCCAGGGGGGATTACGAGGGCAGGAAGAGCCCTTACTACTACCCCTATCAGTCGGACGAGGAAGGGCGCCCGTGAAGGGAAAGGACCTGAAGGCCAACCTGAAGGAAGCCCTGAAGCGCTTCTCCTTCCGGACCACCCCGGACGACCTGAAACGCCGAGGGGTGGAGAGGGTCCACGTCGTGGGCCTGGACCGGATCGTGGGTCTCGTGGAGGAAGCGGTCCGCCGCACTCTCGCCAGGTCCTTCCACCTGGGGGCCCCCGGGGCCGGAACCCTGGCGGCGGGAGCCCGGGAGGAGTTCCTGAAACTCCTGGAACGGACCAAGGACCTGGAGAAGGCCCGGGACGAGGCGGAACGTCTGAAGAAGGAACTGGAGGCCCAGGTGGACACCCTGCGCCTCCAGCTCAAGGAGACCGAGACCCGGCTGGAGCGGGAACGCCTCCGGATCAAGGAGACCGTCCAGGCCCAGGCCCTCCTGGAGGAGGCCAAGCTGGCCGAGGCCGTCCGCTCTCTCTTCCGCAACTGGGAGGGCGAGAAGGATCTCTCCCTCCTGAGGGAGGAGGTGATCTCCCTGGTCTCCTCCCACGTGGTCCAGGAACGCAACAAGGCCCTGGCGGCGGCCCTGGAGGAGAGGGACGAAGAGGCCCAGAGGCTCCGCCGCAGGGTGGCCAAGCTCGCCTCCTCCCTGGAGAAGGCCGAGGAGGCCCTGCGGAACTACGCCCAGAACGGCCAGATCGACCAGGGGATCTCCTCGGTCTTCCGCACCATCCAGGGCCTGAACGTGATGGACCCGGCCTACAAGAAGAAGAAAGAGGTCCTGAAGGACATCTTCCTGGCGAACGTGAAACTCCAGAAGGAACTTCAGAAAGAGGGGTAAGAGACCGTGAGCGACCAGAAGGAAAGCAGCAATCCCCAGACCCCCGATCCTCTCCCGGAAGGAAAGGATCACGGCGTCCTCTACGTGGGAGTGGACCTGGGAACCTCCCGGACCTCGGTCTGCGCAAGCAACGGTGTGAGAGAGACCCTGGCCTCCTACGTGGGATATCCCAAGGACGTGGTCTCCCGGAAGGCCCTGGGCAAGGAAGTCCTCTTCGGCCAGGAGGCCCTGGACAACAGGCTCTCTCTCCGTTTCTTCCGCCCCCTGGAGAAGGGCGAGCTGAAGGGGACCGACCAGGCCGACTCCCAGGACGCCAAGGAGAACCTCGCCGCCGCAAAGGACCTGATCCACCACACCATCCAGCTCTGCATGCCCAGGAAAGACGAGCTGATCTACGCCGTCATCGGCGTTCCCGCCCAGGCGAGCATCCACAACAAGAAGGCCATCATCGAGGCCGCCAGGGACACGGTGGACTCGGTCATGCTCTGCTCCGAGCCCTTCGCCGTGGCCTACAGCATCGACCGTCTCATGGACGTGCTGGTCATCGACATCGGCGCCGGGACGGTGGATCTCTGCAGGATGCACGGCACCATGCCCGAGGACGCCGACCAGATCACCCTCTACACCGGTGGGGACTGGCTCGACCAGGAGATCTACAAGGAGTTCCAGGCGGCCTGCCCCGGGGCGGACTTCACCATCAACATGGTCAAGTCCATCAAGGAGAAGTACGCCTTCGTCGGTGACGTGCTGGACCCGGTGAAGGTGGAGTTCCCCGTGAAGGGGAAACCCACGACCTTCGACGTGACCGAACCTCTCCGGAAGGCCTGCAAGCGGATCATTCCGCCCATCGTGGAGGCCATCCACGAACTGGTGGCCTCCTTCGATCCGGAGTTCCAGGAAAGGCTCAGGCGGAACGTCCTACTCGCCGGCGGCGGGAGCCAGATCCGGGCCCTGGACGTGGAGATCGAGAAGGAGATGAAAGAGCGTCTCGGAGGGGGACGGGTGGAAAGGATCGAAGATCCCCTGTACGCCGGCGCCAACGGGGCTCTCAAGATCGCTCACGACATGCCCGGCGAGTACTGGCAACAGCTCAGGTAAGGGCCCGGGTTCGGCCGAAAAGGGGAAGGGGGTCCGCTGGTAGGACCCCGGCAGGAGGCCTGGGGCACCCATGGGCTACATCAACCTGGCCGACAAGACCATCAACGCCAAGCTCGTCTACTACGGGGTGGGCCTGGGGGGAAAGACCACCTCCCTCCAGGCGATCCACGAGATCCTCTGCCCCAGGAACGAAGTGAAGCTGGTCTCCATCAACACCGACCAGGACGCCACCCTGCTCTTCGACTTCCTTCCCCTGAACCTGGGTAGCGTGGAAGGATTCAAGATCCGGATCCAGGGGTTCACCGTTCCGGGCCAGCCGAAGTACCGGCTCATGAGGAAGTACGTCCTCTCCGGGGCGGACGCCGTGGTCTTCGTCATCGATTCCCAGGCGGCCCGGCTCGAGGAGAACCTGAAATCCCTGGAGGATCTCAGGAACAACCTGATCGCAAACGGCCTCAGCCCGGAGACCATCCCCCTCGTCCTCCAATACAACAAGCGGGACCTGCCGGACCTGGTCTCCCTGGAGGAACTGGACGAGAAATTCAAGTGGCGGGACGTCCCCGCCTTTCCCACCATCGCCACCGAGGGGGAGGGGGTCTTCGAGGCCTTCGTGGAAGCCACGAGGCTCCTGGTGGAAGCCAAGATCCTCCAATACGGCCTGGGGAAAGGGACGGTGGATCCCGAGGAGGTCGCCCGGGGGGCGGCGAGGAAACTCTTCCAGATCAAGGAATCCCGCAAGGCGCCTTCCCAGGCCGATTCTCCCACCTTCGACAGGGTCACCCTCTCCGTTCCCGAGGAGGCGGCCGCTTCGGTCCTGGGCGGGGGACCCGAATCGCGCCTTCCCGGCCGGATCGTCACCCCTGCCGACCTTGAAGACGGCCGAGAACCGGCCTGTCCTTTCTCCTCCGGGGAAGAGAGCGCCGGGCACGGGGAGGAGGCCCCCGGGGAGGACCTGGAGGAGCTCCCCATTTTGGAGGACCTGATCGAAGAGGAGGAAGAGGAGGAGCTTCCCTCTCCCTCCCCCAGGGACCAGGGCCCCACGGGTGAGGAGGACCCGGAGCAGCTCCTCGGCCAGGTGGTCCAGACCAACGTGGAGCTGGCCGAGCTCTACGCCGAGCTCGCGGAATACAAGAACCTGCTGGAGCGCAAGAACAACGAGCTGGTCGAGATCAGCCAGACCATCAGCCACGACCTGAAGAAGCCCCTGACGGCCCTGAAGACGGTCATCACCCTCCTCAAGCAGGGCTATCTCGGGGAGCTCTCCGAGCAGCAGGCCGACGCCGTCCAGAACGCCTACGAAGCCTCCCAGTACATGGAGGAACTCATCGAGGACATCCTGGACTCCACCAGGCTGGACCACGACGGGGTCGACCTCAAGATCGAGGAGGTGGACATGACCCTCCTGGTGGGGGAGATCCTGCGCCGCCTCAAGTATCACCTCACCGAAACCAACGTGGCCGTCAGGGTGGAGCCTCTGCCCACGGTCAAGTGCGACCCCTGGGCCATGACCAAGGTCTTCACCAATCTCATCGGGAACGCCGTCAACTACAGGGACCCCACGAGGGGACCCTACATCCACGTCTCGGCCAGGGAGGAGGGGGAGGGCTTCACTTTCCTGGTGGAGGACAACGGCATCGGGATTCCCGGTGAGGACCAGGAGAAGGTCTTCCAGAAGTTCGAGCGCGGGTCCAACACGGGAGGGATCAACGGAACGGGCCTGGGCCTCTACATCGTCCGGGAACTGGTCCGCAAGCACGGCGGGGAAGTCACCTTCGAGTCCGAGAAGGGACGGGGAACGACATTCCACGTCTATCTCCCCAAGGAGCCCGTTCTCCCCGGCGGGGAGGAGGAGGCCTAGGCCCCGGGCGGGGGATCCCGTCCCCCCGGCCTTTTCAGCCCTTGCTCTTCTCCAGGGCGTCCATCTCCTTGCTCTTGCCCGCCACGAAGAGGACGTCGCCTTTCTTCACCGTATAATCGGCCGGGGGCAGGAAGACGGTCTTCCCCTTTTCTCCGGACTCCACGGCCAGGACCATGATTCCGAAGCGGTTGCGCAGGTCCAGTTCCTTGAGGGTCTTGCCGTGGAAGGACTTGGGGGTCTCCACCTTGTCGACCCTGTAGCCCCCGGGGAGGGGGAGGTATTCCAGGAAGTTCGGGTTGAGCAGGGTCCGGGCCGTCCGCCGGGCCATGTCCCTCTCGGGGAAGAGGACCTTGTGGGCCCCAACGGCCTCCAGGATGGCCTTGTGGTCCTGGGAGATGGCCTTGGCCACGATGTAGGGGACGCCCATGTTCTTCAAGTGGAGGGTGCACATGATGCTCGCCTCCACCGATTCCCCCAGGCTCACCACCACGGCGTCCACCGATTTCGGAACCACGCTCTCCAGGGCCTTCCGGTCCCGCACGTCCAAGGTGACGGCCTGGACGACCTTGTCCCGGATGGCGTTGACCTTCTCCTTGTCCTTGTCCACCGCCAGGACTTCACACCCCAGGGAGGTGAGGTTCTCCGCCAGGTGGCTTCCGAAGAGGCCCAGGCCGATCACGCAGATTTGCCGCATCTCCGAATCTCCTTGTCGGGCCGGGCCGGGTCAGCCCAGCATCACCGGTTCCTCCGGGTATCCTACCCGGGGCCCCTGCTCCTGTCCCCTTGCGAAGGTGGCCAGGGTCAGGGGACCGAGCCTCCCCGAGAACATGAGGACCATCAAGGTCACCTTTCCTCCCGCCGAGAGGGTGGGGGTCACGCCCGTGGAGAGGCCCACCGTCCCGAGGGCCGAGGCGGCCTCGAAGAAACGGGCCAGGAACCTGCTCCCCTCCTCGTGGAAAGGTCCGCCCCCTCCCTCGGTCAGAGAGAGGACCATGACTCCCGCCGCCAGGAGGAACAGAACCGAGGAGACGATGATCACGGCCCGCCGGCCCGCCTCCCGGGGGATCTCCCTCTTGAAGATCGTGACGTTTTCGTCACCCCGCAACCAGGAGCGCAGGGTGGCGAAGAAGACCACGAAGGTGGTGGTCTTCATCCCGCCAGCCGTGGACCCGGGAGAACCTCCGATCAGCATGAACCCCGTGATGAGGAGGAGGGCCGGGGCCGAGAGGGCGCCGATGTCCAGGGTGTTGAAGCCCGCCGTCCTGGGGGTGACGGACTGGAAGAGGGAGGCCAGGACCTTGTCCCCCCAGGGAAGTTCCGCCAGGGTGTTCCGGGACTCGAAGAGGTAGAAGAGTGCCGCCCCCAGGACGATCAGAACCAGGGTGGTCCAGAAGACGATCCTCGTGTGGAGGCTGAAGAGAACGGGAAGGTCCTTCTTCTTGTGGTGGAAGATCCGCCGGGTCACCTCGAAGAGGACCACGTGTCCCAGTCCCCCCGTCACGATGAGGCCCATCACCACGCCGTTCACCACCGGGTCCCCCCGGAAACGGACCAGACTGTCGCTCCAGAGGGAGAAACCGGCGTTGCAGAAGGCCGAGACGGAGTGGAAGAGCGCCGGGAAGAGAGCGGCCTCCGTTGCGCCCAAGCGCAACCAAAGGAGGAGGGCTCCCAGGAACTCCACGACGGCCGTGACGGAAACGATGAAGACCAGGATCTTGCCGAACTTCCCCGAGGACTGCTCCGGAAGGAAGACCTCCTGGAGGACGTAGTGGTTCCTCAGGGAGAGGCGTTTCCCCAGGAGGGAACCCAGGAAGGCCGAGAAGGTCATGAGCCCCAGGCCGCCCACCTGGATGAGGCAGAGGATCACCCACTGGCCCGCCAGGGAGAAATCCCCCCCCGTGTCCTTGGTGATGAGGCCCGTCACGCAGACCGCCGAGACGGATGTGAAGAGACCGTCCAGGAAGCCCACGGGGCGGACCTGGCAAAAGGGAAGGCTCAGGAGGACGCCGCCCACCAGGATGACGGCGGCGAAGCTGAGGACCAGCACCGCCTGGGGCCTGGAGAGGAGGGCTCCCAGGCCGCTCTCCTTGCGGGGGGCCGCACCTTCCCCGGAGAACTCATCTCCCACGGGACTTCCTCCAGGCACACCACCAGTAGACGGCCCCTCCCGCCAGGATCATGAGGAAGCAAAGCTCCTGGCCCCGGGAGAAGGGCCCCAGGACGAAACCGAGCTGGGGGTCGGGCTCGCGGAAGAACTCGATGAAGAACCGGAAGATCCCGTAGCCCGCCAGGAAGAAGGCCACGTAGGCTCCCTGGGGGAGGCGGAACTCCCGCTTGCGGTCCCACAGGTAGATCCTCCAGAGGACGAGCCCCAGGACCAGGCCCTCCAGGAGGGCTTCGTAGAGCTGGGAGGGGTGGCGCAGGGGCACGTAGGGGGCGATCTTCTCCCAGGTGCCGTCCTTGAGGGCCTTGAGGATGGCCACCTCTTCCTCCCTGGGATTGCGGGTGATGTAGGGGAGGCGGCCCATCTCCCGGAGCTTCTGGAGAGCCACGGGATCCCTGGGGAAACGCATGGCCCAGGGAAGCCAGGAAGGAGCCACCCGCCCGAAGAGTTCGCCGTTGATGAAGTTGGCCACCCGGACCAGGAAGATCCCCGGAGTGATGGCCAGGGCCAGGCCGTCGCCCACCCTCCAGAAGGGGACCTTCTGGAGGCGCGTATAGAGGATGGTGGCCACGGCGACCCCCAGGAGTCCGCCATGGAAAGAGAGCCCTCCCGTCCAGACCTTCACCAGGTCCCCCGGGTGGGTGAGGAGGTCGGGCTCGTAGAAGAGGGCATACCCCAGCCGGCCTCCCAGGACCACGCCGACGACGAGCCAGAGGAGGAAGTCGGCCGTCTTCTCCGGGCTCAAGGGAAAGAAGCCCCGGCGGGAGAGTTTCTTCAGGATCCAGAGGGCCAGAGCGAAGCCCAGGAGATACATCAGGCCGTACCAACGCACGGCAAGCCCCCCTCCCAGGGGGAGGAGGACCGGGTCGATGCCGTGGTAGGGAATCTCGCCCAACATGTCCGGAATCCGTTCTCCTGGCCCAAAGCGGCCCATCGCACCGAAGGGGGGATCCTATGCAAGGAAGGGGGCCAAGGCCAGAGCAAGTTGAGGCGCCCCTTCCGACCCGTTAGGCTTTGCCCATGGTGATGGAATCCCAAGACATCCGGAAGGCCATCCGGGAGAGCCTGGAGGCGAAGGAGGCCCTCCTCTCCCTGGCCGGGGAGATCGAGGCCCTCTGCCGCATGGGGGAGGAAGTCCTAAAGGGGGGAGGCAAACTGCTGTTTTGTGGAAACGGGGGGAGCGCCTGCGACGCCGCCCACGCCTCCTGCGAGCTGACAGGATGGTTCCTCCAGAAGGAGAGGAGGCCCTTGCCGGCTGTGGCCCTGGGTTTCGAGACGCCCGCCCTGACGGCCATGGCCAACGACAAGGGCTACGACGAGGCCTTCGCCAGGCAGGTCCAGGCCCTGGGCCGGCCGGGGGACCTCCTCGTGGGGATCACCACCTCGGGCCGGTCCCCCTCGGTGGTGAGGGCCCTGGAACGGGCCAGGTCCCTGGGAATCCGCACGGCGGTCCTCACGGGGAGAGAGGGCGGTCCCGCCGGATCGGTCGCGGAATTCAACCTGCGGGTCCCTTCCTCCGATACGCCGCGGATCCAGGAGTGCCATCTCCTGGTGCTCCACATCTTCTCCCAGTGGCTGGAGGCGGCCTGCGCCTGAGATTCTCTTTTCTTTCCACTCCCCCCGTTTCCCCCGGAGGAACCGCCCCCTATCCTTTCCCTTTCCCGGGATCGGCCCAGGGGTCCCCCGCCCAGGAGGTTCGCCATGCAGGATTTCACCCGCCTCATCCTCCCAGACGTGCGTGAGTTGCTCGCCCAGGGCGATCACGAGGAGGTCGCCCGGGAGCTGGAGAGGTTGCACCCGGCGGACATCGCCGACCTCCTTTCCCACCTGGATCCCGAAGAGGGGGCGGCCCTCTTCATGGCCCTCTCCCCCAAGGACCGGGCCGAGGTCTTCGAGCACCTGGACGAGAACGTCCAGGTGAGCCTTGTGGAGAGAGTGGACCGGGGCCCCATGGTGGAGGTCATCGAGGCCCTCTCCTCGGACGACAGGGCCGACCTGGTCCAGGCCCTTCCCGAGGAGACCAAGGAGAAGATCCTCCCCCTCATGCCCCAGGCGGACCGGAACGAGGTCCGGCGGTTGCTCTCCTACCCGGAGGACTCGGCGGGCGCCCTCATGTCCACGGAGTTCGCCGCCATCCCTCCGGACCTCACCGTCCGGGAGGCCCTGGATTTCCTGCGCCGCGTGGGCCCGAGCCGGGAGACGATCTACTACATCTACGTCCTGGACGAGGACAACCGCCTCGTCGGCGTCCTCTCCCTGAAGGACCTGGTCCTGGCCCATCCCGACGACAAGGTCCAGGACATCATGGAGAAGGACGTCATCGCCGTCAGGGTGGACGACGACCAGGAGGACGTGGCCCGGGCGGTGGAGAAATACGACTTCCTGGCCATCCCCGTAGTGGACGGCCTGGGGCGGATGGTGGGTATCGTCACCCAGGACGACGTGATGGACGTCCTGAAGGAGGAGGCCACCGAGGACGCCCAGAAGATGGCCGCCGTGGAACCCCTGGAGACCTCCTATATCCGGTCCGGGTTCTTCGAACTGGTCCGCAAGAGAGGGACCTGGCTCGTCCTCCTCTTCTTCGGGGAATTGCTTACTTCGGAAACGCTGGCGGCCTACGAGAGCACCTGGTCCTCCCTGGCCGTCCTCGTAGCCCTGATCCCCCTCATCAACTCCAGCGGGGGAAACACGGGGGGCCAGTCCTCGGTGCTTGTGATCCGCTCCCTCGCCCTGGGGGAGATCACCACCAGGGACTGGTGGAGGGTGGTCCTGAGGGAGATGGGCCAGGGGCTGGTCCTGGGACTCATCCTGGGGCTCGTGGGGGTGGGGCGGGTCCTCCTGTGGGGCGACGCCGGGAACGTCCCGGAGCTTCAGCTCGCCCTGGCGGTGGGTCTCTCCCTCCTCACGGTGGTGACCTTGGGCGCCCTTCTTGGTTCCACCATTCCCATGATCTTCAAGAGGCTCGGCATGGATCCGGCGGTCATGTCCAACCCTTCCCTGTCCTGCACCATGGACATCCTGGGCATGCTCACCTACTTCAACGTGGTGAAGCTGGTCATGGGACTCTAGGGGGAAGAGGGCCGGAGGGGAGGCCCCTTTCCCTACCCTACCAATCGCCCCAGGAAGGTTCGTCCTCCGGGAGGGATGGCCGATCCTTCTCGGGCCGGACCTTGGCGGCGGGCTGGATGTCCCGTTCCTCCTCGGTGGGTATCAGGCAACGGCCCTCGGCGGGGCACATCGTCTCCTTGGGGTCCACCCGGGAACGCCGGCCCTTCTTGCGGGACTTGGCGGCGTTCCCCTTCCCGGCGGGGGTTCCCGTCTTCGCCGGGGCTTCTTTCGCTCCTCCCCGGGAGGAGGTCTTCCGGCCGGACTTCTTGGCGCCCTTCGCCTTCTCCGTCTTTTCTTTTACCTCCGCCGCCGGTCCCGCCGAAGGAGCCTGATCTCCCCGGGAAGCCTCTCCGGCCGGGGGGCTCTTCTCTTCCTTGGTTCCGGTCCGCCGGGTCCGGCGCTTCCTGGTCCGCTTCTTCTTCCCTTCCTTGGGCTCTTCCCCCTCCTTCGCTCCGGCACGGGCCTCCTCCCGGTGGGAGGCCTCCTTGCCCGGCACCAGGGGGGCCGGCGGGGGAAGGGGCTCCTCCGGGACGCCCTCGGAAATCTCCTGGGCGTACTTCTCCCGCCACTTGTGGAAGACATCCCACCCCGAACCGAGGGCCAGGCAACGCAGGTGGAGGAGTTTCAAGGCCTCGGGGAAATAGGACTGGGCCAGGAAGGCCCTTACACGGAAGCGCCGTTTCTTCTCGGTGAACCGCCTTTGGGCCGTGCAGAGACGCTTCACCGAAGCCCGGTCCTTCCGGGAGAGGCGGCACCACTGGGCGAAGGGATCCAAGAGACCTTCGATCGCCGCCATGGGGTCTTCCCCGGCCATGCGGCGGCTCTCGTAGGGCTCCAGGAAGACCGCCGCCAGGAGGAACCCGTTGGACAGATCCTCCTGCTCGGAGGAGACCACCGTGTCCAGGGCCTCGAGGTGCTTCCAGAAACGGTCCCTCGAGGATTCGGGAGCCCTGTCCAGCCAGTCGGAGATGGTGGAGAGGATCACCTTCAGGGCTCCCACCTGGCGGAGCATCTGGAAGGCTCCAAGGGCATTGGCGGACCGCAGGAGCCTCAGGATCTCCTCCAGGATCCTGGGGGGGGCGGAGCGGGCCAGGTCGGGGGCGGCCTTCTTCATGGCCTCCCAGCCCTCCCGGTCCACCTCGAATCCCAGGCGGGTGGCGAACTTTACGGCCCGCAGGATCCGGACCGGATCCTCCCGGAACCGGAGCAGAGGGTCGCCGATGGTGCGGATCCGCCGGGCCTTCAGGTCCTTCAGGCCGTCCACCCAGTCCAGGACGGCGTGCCTCTGGGGATCGTAGAAGAGGCCGTTCACCGTGAAGTCCCGGCGCCGGGCGTCTTCCTCGGCCGTGCCGAAGACGTTGTCCTGCTGGATCAGGACATCGCCGTCCTCGGCGTTCTCCACGTCCACGGGGGTCTTCCGGAAGGTGGAGACCTCCAGGATCTTGTCCCCGAAGAAGAGGTGGGCGAGTTTGAAACGCCGGCCGATGATCCGGGAGTTCCGGAAGAGTTTCTTGACCTCCTTGGGCCGGGCCGAGGTGGCGATATCGAAGTCTTTCGGGGGCCTTCCCAGGAGGAGGTCCCTCACACACCCGCCCACCAGGTAGGCCTGGTAGCCGAAATTCCGGAGCCTGTGGATCACCTTGAGGGCGTCCGGGTCCAGAGCCTCCCTGGGAACCAGGGGGGCTTCCAGGATCCTGGGACGTGTGTGCCCCCCGGTCCGGGAAGGGCGATCTTCTTCTTTCATCGATTCAGGCTGCAATTCCTTTCAGCGGGGCCCGAAGGCCCCGCGGAAACCCGCTCCGCCGGGGGTTCTTTACCAGAGGGAGGGGAAGGAAACAACCCGGCCGGAAGACTCAGGGGAAGAAGATCTCGCAGGAGGAGAGGCTCGTGTTGGACGATCCGCCCGCTCCGGCGATCAAGAGGAAGCTCCCCTCCGGCAGGGGGACGATCACGTGGGCCCCCCGGGCCACCCTCATGGAGGAGCGGTTGTAGCTGAAGGACGACCCGTTGAAGATCTCGCAGGAGGCCAGGGCCACGGGCTTGGCGTAGGTTCCTGCGGCGCCTCCCGAGACCAGGGCCTTTCCGCCGGGCAGGGCGAGCAAGGTGGGCAGGCCCCGGGCGGTCCGCATGGAGGGGAGGGAACGCCAGCGGTTGGTGGAGGGATCGTAGAGGGCCGCCGAGGACAGGGGCTTGTAGGAGTTGGGATCCAGGATGTTGGAGCCGTAGACCCCGCCGCAAAGGAGGATCTTCCCGTTGCTCAGAGTGACGGCCGAGTGGCCCGCCCGTTTGCCCGGAACCTTGCCCGTGTAGTACCAACGTCCCTTGTAGAAGTATTCCGCCGAGTCCTGGAAGTTGGGAATCGGAATTCCCAGGAAGTATTTGACCGAGAGGCCCTCGGCGGCGACGGCCCTGGAGCCCGCAAGGGTCAGGGTGTGGCCGAAACGGACGACGTGCATGTCCGAAGTCCGGCTCCAGCGGCCCCGGGCCGGGTCGTAGATCTCGGCCGACTTCAAGGCACCCTTGATGGCCTTCACCGGGTCGCTCACGTCCCTCGTTCCTCCGCAGACCAGGACCTTCCCGTCGGGAAGGAGGACGCCCTGGTGGCCCACCCTGGCGGTGGTCATGCTTCCCGTGTAGGTCCAGCGGCCCCGGGCCGGGTCATAGATCTCGCAGGAGGAGAGGACGCGCTTCTGTGTATCCGTTCCTCCGCACACGAGGACACGGCCGTCCTTGAGGCGGATGGTCACGTGGGCTCCCCTGTCGTGGAGCATGTCCGGGCCCCTTCGCCAGGTGTAGGTGGAAGGATCGAAGACGGCCGTCTTCTTCGTGGCCCCCCCGGCGTTCATGTTGCCCTGGCCGCCGCCGCAGACCAGGATCCGGCCGTCTTTGAGGACGGCAACGCCCGGCAAGGTGGTGGAGAAGGGGAGCCGGCCCGGCAGGAGGGAGAAGGTGCGGGAGATTCCCAGGAGGGTCAGGACGGGGTTGGAGATGTCGTCCACCAGGTAGGTCTTTCCAGGGAGGGTGAGAGCCTGCCAGTGGAGGAGGGTGCCCTGGAGGACCGGGTCGGCGGGAAGGTTCAGGGCGGGGACGGCCCGTCCCGTGCCGTCCAGGACACCCACCTGGGCCAGGAAGAGGAGGTCCAGGCCGACCGAGAGAGAGCGGGGATCCCGGGGGTCGGCCAGGGAGAGCCTGGTAGGCCCGCCGTTCAAGGAGGGAATGAGGAGGAAAGTCTCGTTCCTGTCCCCGACCAGGGGGAGGGTGAGCCTTCCGCCCAGGGTGGTTCCCTTTTTCCCCAGTTTCAGGGCGGCCGGGGAAGGAACGGTCAGGCTCAAGAGGGAAAGGGTGCAGAAAAGGGAGAAAACCCAGCGTCTCATGGCGTGCCTCACGAAAAGGGTCCAGGGGAAGGGAGTGACTTCCAAAAGAAGAATTCATCTTATCGGGACGATGGGACCCAAGAAAGACGCCGTCTTCCGGAGAAAACCCTCAAGTCCCGGGCCGGATGTTCCTTAATGAGAACATGCAGATCCCCGGGGTGAACCGAAGCGAGGACGGCGGGGGAGACGGAAAGGGCTACGAACCTCTCCGCAAAGCCCAGCACGTCCAGGAAGAGGACCGGAAGAAGGGGGCCGGGAACCCCAGGGATTCGGCCCAGCTCACCAGCCCCGAAAGGGCGGCCCTGCAACTTCTCAAAGAACTCGTGGTCCAACGTTACCGAACCCTCGTGGGGAATCCCACCCCTCCTCCGGGGTTCCAGCCGCCAGACCTCCCCCTTCCGGACAACCCCGAAGCCTGGGCAACCTCCCTGCTCCGGGAGTTGAACCTCATCTTCGGTTCGGCCCGGAACGCCCTGGGCGCCGGAAGGGCCCACCGCCTCATGGTCCAGGCCTTCGAGGAGGGCACCAGGGAGACCCTGGAGATCCTGAAGGAGCTCGGGGCGGGCTCTTCCCCCGAGACCTGGGAGAGGGTGGCCCAGGCCGGCCGGGCCCTCTTCCGGAAACTGGAGCCCTTGCTCGGAAAGGAAGGAGCCGGGATGCCCTCCTTCCTCGAGGAAGGTCCCCCTGTGGGAACGCCCCGCTGACCTATTGGGGGAGAAAGGGGAGGGCCCCCTCCCGGTCCGGGATGAGCCCTGTCCTGGAGAAGACCCTGGCCGGTAGGATCGACGGGCTTCAACCAGGCAGGAGTCGATCCATGACGGGCACCCTCCTCTCCCTCTCCTTTTCCCTTCTCCTCGCCGCCGGGGTCCAAGGCGAGTCCTTCCAGGAACCGGGGCTCCCGGCAGTGCCGTACTCTGTTCCGGAGAAACCCTGGCCCGAAGGTCTGGGGCTGCACCGGGCCGTGGTGCGGGCCGGGAGGAAGGCCGACGCCCTCTTCGTGAGCCTCCCCTGGCGGCGAAGGGACGATCCATCGAAGAAGAGAATCCTCGTAACGGACTCCCGGGGGAAGAAGATCCCCAATGTCTTCCGGGTGGCTGCGGACCGGTGGAAGGCCGAACTGGTCTTCGGGCCCCTTCCCGGGGCGGGAGAATACTTCGTCTATTACATGCCCTTCACCGTCCAGCCGGGATTCGGTGGTTACCACAGGAATTACCTCCCACCGGAACCCAATCCGGATCCGGAATGGGTTTCCCGGAACAAGCTGGAGAGGGGGGAAGACCTCTCCAAGCGGCCCGACCTGGAGAGAGGAGAGCTCCTCGCCTTCCAGGCCAGGACCGGGTTCGACAGCTTCTATCCCATGGAGATCCCTGCCTCACCCCGGGAGGTGGAGGCTCTCCTGGAAAAGGTCCCGGGGGAGCCCTTCCTCCTCTTTCCCGAGGGCCGGCGCTTCCCGATCCGCATGACCCGGCACCTGCCCCTACGGTGGCTCTCCCTCGGCCGCGGAACTTTCCGGGGAAAGGCTTGCCGCAACGAGTACTACGCCTTCCAGGTGGGCCTCTTCGCCGCCCGCAGGGCGGTCCGGAACGTCCGGGTCCGGTTCGGCGATCTCCTTTGCGGAAAGGAGGTCATCCCGGCGACGAACTTCACCTGCTTCAACCTCGGGGGGATCGGTGTTTCGGGCAGGCCTTTCCGGAAGAGAGTGGATGTCCCCGAGGGAAGGGTCCAGGCTCTCTGGTTCGGCCTCGACGTCCCCAAGGAGACCCGGCCCGGCCTCTACCGGGGGGAGATCCTGGTGGGGGGAGAGAACGTCCCCTCCAAGCCGGTCCGGTTGGAGATCCTCGTGGAGGACCGGGTCCTGGAAGACCGGGGTGACGGGGAGACCTGGCGCCACTCCCGGTTGCGCTGGCTGAATTCCACCCTCGGGATCTCGGAGGATCCGATTCCTCCCTTTCCACCCCTGGAACGCCGGGGTAGGACGATCTCCTGCCTGGGCCGCCGGGTCCATATCGGCGCCGGCGGCCTCCCTGAGGGTATCGAGAGCTTCGGCGGAGAAGTCCTGGCTTCGCCCCTGAGGTTCGTACTGGAAACCCGGGAAGGACCGGCCGGCCTGGATTACGGCCCCCTTCGTTTCCTTCCATCGGGGAAGGAGAACCGCCGGGAAGAAGGGGAGGCCGGAGGAATCACCCGCTGGGAAGTCCGGGGGAAGGGGCACGGGTTCACCCTGGTCTGCCGGGGGGAGATGGAATTCGACGGGCATCTCTCTTTCCGGATCACCCTCCTTCCCTCGAAGGACCTGGAATGGAAGGACGCCCGGCTGGAGATTCCCTTCCGACCGGAATCCGCCCGGTACGCCATGGGCATGGGGCTCCCTGGAGGATTCACGCCTGTGCGTCACGATTGGAAGTGGCAGGGGCCTCATGACAGTTTCTGGATCGGCGGGCCTCGGGCCGGGCTCCATTGCGAACTCCGGGGCTCCTCCTACCACGGTCCCCTCCTGGTCCGGTTCCGCCCCCCTCCGCCTCCTTCCTGGGACAACCGGGGCCGGGGAGGATTCCGTATCCGGCGAAAGGGAGATGCCGTCACGGCCACGGTCTACACCGGCCCCAGGAAGGTCCGGGCGGGAAGGCCCCTGGAATTCGAGTTCGCCCTGATCGTGACCCCTGTGAAGCCCCTGGACACACGGGCCCAGTTCCGGGACCGGTACTTCCACGGGATCCATCCCGCCGAGGCGGACATCCGGGCCGGTGTCCGGGTGATCAACGTCCACCACGGGACTCCATTGAACCCCTTCATCAACTATCCCTTCGTTCCCGCCGCCCTGGAGAGGCTGCGCGCCTATATAGAGAAATGGCATCGAAGGGGGGTGAAGGTGAAGATCTATTACACCCTCCGGGAACTGACCAACCACGTAACCGAGATCTGGGCCCTCCGGAGCCTGGGAGGGGAGATCTTCGCCCGGGGGCGGGGCGGAGGCTATCCCTGGCTCAGGGAACACCTGGTGGAGAACTACCTGCCGAGGTGGTACCACCATTTCGAGGACGGAACGGTCTGCGCCTCCCTCGGTCTCACAGGGGAGTCCCGCTGGTACAACTATTACGTGGAGAGCATCGCCTGGCTCCTGAAGAACGTGGAGATCGACGGGCTCTACCTGGACGACGTGAGTTACGACAGGAGGATCCTCAAGCGGATCCGGCGGGTGATGGCCCGTCTCCGGCCGGGCTGCCTCATCGACCTTCACTCCAACACCGCCTTTTCCAAGGGCCCCGCCGTGCAATACACCGAATTCTTCCCCTACCTGGACAAGCTCTGGTTCGGGGAGGGTTTTCATTACGACCGGATGTCCCCGGACCAGTGGCTCGTCCGGTGTTCCGGGATCCCTTTCGGGCTCATGGGAGACATGCTCCGCGGCGGGGGAAACCGCTGGCTGGGAATGGTCTTCGGAATGACGGCCCGGAGTCCCTGGACCGGCGGGGCCGACAACAGGGCCATCTGGAAGGTCTGGGACGAATTCGGGATCGGGGAGGCCCGGATGGTCGGGTGGTGGGAGAAGGACTGCCCCGTGAGGGCCGAGAATGGAGATGTGAAGGCCACGGCCTACATCAGGAAGGGGGGGAGGGTCCTTTTGGCCCTGGGGAACTGGTCCCGGAAAGAGGTGAAGACCCGGTTGCTGCTGGACTGGAAGGCCCTGGGCCTGGAGAGGGCCGGGGCCGTCCTCTACGCCCCGGCGATCCACAGTTTCCAGCCCGAGGCGGTCTTCGACCCGGACGACCCGATTCCCCTTCCGGCCCACAAGGGCCGGCTTCTCTACGTGAAGCGGGCCCCCTAGGCGGGAGAGGGCCTGCTCCGAAACCCAGGAAGGGGCGGTCCTTTTTCGAAAGGTCCGGGGTAGGGTTCAACCCAGGGCCACGTCGAGGACCATCATCACCGCGAACCCGACCATGGCACCCATGGTGGCCAGGTCGCCGTTCCCTCCCGCCTGGGACTCGGGGATCAACTCCTCGATGACCACGAAGATCATGGCCCCTGCAGCGAAGGCGAGGGCGTAGGGTAGGAGGGGCCGGGCCAGGAGGACCGCCGCGGCGCCGGCCACTCCAGCCAGAGGCTCCACGGCTCCCGAGAGCTGGCCGTACCAGAAACTCTTCCAGCGGCCCAGACCCTCCCGCCGCAGGGGCATGGAGACGGCCATCCCTTCGGGGAAGTTCTGGATCCCGATGCCCAGGGCTAGGGCAACGGCGCCGGCCAGGCTCGCCGAAGGGAGTCCAGCCGCGGCTCCGCCGAAGGCCACTCCCACGGCGAGCCCTTCGGGGATGTTGTGGAGGGTGATGGCGAGGACCAGAAGAACGCTTCTCTCCCACTGGGTCTTGATGCCTTCGGCCTCCTCCATGGGGGCGTTCAGGTGGAGATGGGGGAGGAACCGGTCCAGGAGGCGGAGGAAGACCCCTCCCAGGAGGAAACCCAGGGCGGGAGGAAACCAGGAGCCGATAGGGTGGTCTCCCGACATCTCGATGGCCGGGGCCAGGAGAGACCAGTAGCTGGCGGCGATCATGACGCCGGCGGCGAAGCCCAGCATGGCGTCCAGGAGTTTCCGGCTCACCCCCCGTGTGAAGAAGACCGTGGCCGCCCCGGCGGCCGTGAGGCCCCAGGTGAAGAGTGTGGCCAGGAAGGCCTGGACCGTTGGGGAGAGGTGGCGGAAGAATTCCATGGACCGGATTCACTGGGCTCCCAGCCATCCCCCTCCCCCCTTTCTTTGGGGGAAGGGGGATGGGAGTGCAAGGCGGAGGCCGCCTCGGGTCCCGGGAGGGGAGCCTGCCTACTTGGCGCCGATCTTGCCTTCGCCGCCGTTGGTGGTTGTCAAGCCCAGGTTGTTGGCCTTGGGGTCCACGACGAAGCCCTGGTTGAAGATGGAGAGTCCCAGGATGGCCGGGTTCGCCGGGAGGGGAACCGAACCCTGGGCCATACCCTGGGAGATCGTGAGGACCTGACCCAGGAAAGGATCGGCAAGGACCTTGCAGCCCGGGGCCCCCAGGCCGGAGAGGTCGAAGGGAAGGGGTATCCCTCCAGCCCGGGTCCGGGTCTTGGAGAACCCCGTGAAGAGGATAGCCGCCCCGGAAGACGGAAGGTGGAAGAGGTCCACCTTGTAGGCCTCGCCGATCCAGGGAGGAGTCCCGTCCAGGGAGGGAGTCCCTCCGGAGCCGGAGCATCCTTTCCCATAGGTGGAGTAGGACCCGGGCCGTGTGGTGCCGTAGGACATGGACTGATTGGTCGGGTTCTTCTTGATTCCCCCGGCCCCTCCTCCGAAGACGGCCACTTTCTTCAGGCCCGGAACGTAGTAGAGGGCGGCGTAGGCCACCTTGGGGCCTCCCTGGGAGAGGCGTTTCACCCAGTCGTTGCCGTCCCATTCCCAGGTCTCGTCGGAGAACTTGCCGCTGGCGGAGCCGCCGTAGAAGACGATCCTTCCCCGGAGTTCGTCATATCCCACAAGGGGGGACCAGGTGGAAGGAGGAAGGTTCTTGGGGCTGAGCTGCTTCCAGTCCTTGACCACCCACATCCACATCTCCTGCTTGCCGCCCAGCATGAAGATGAGGCCGCTCTTGGGGTCCACCACCATTTTGTGGGCCTGCCTGGGGGCGGGTACGGTCTGGGGGGAGAGCTGGGTCCAGTTCTTGCCGTCCCAGGCCCAGGTGTCCCCGTAGGGGCCTTGCTTGTTGACGATCCTGTGCCAGTCGTGGCCGCCGAAGAGGATGACCCTCTTGGTGTGGACGTCGAAGGCCATGGCCGCCCAGTCCCTGGGAGGAGGCTGCTTGGATGGGGACATCTTGATCCAGTCCTTCCCGTCGAACTCCCAGGTCTCCTGGACATACTTGCCCCCGTCCCAGCCGGAGAAGAGAACGGCCCGGCGGCGGATCAGGTCGTAGGCCATGGCCGACCCTTCCATCCTGGGGGGGGAGTTCTTCGTCTTCACCAGGTTCCACGTGGTGCCGTCGAAGAGCCAGGTATCGTTCTGGAGCCGGCCCGAGGAGTTGAGCCCCCCGAAGAGAAGGGCCCTCCCGCCGGGCATGGTGG
>Ga0256914_1000274_pt1 | contig 49857 bp, 49 predicted proteins | sample HulkmetaG_FD_191571 | JGI IMG/M metagenome (GOLD analysis project Ga0256914, IMG submission 191571) | Hydrothermal chimney microbial communities from Main Endeavour vent field at the Juan de Fuca Ridge, Pacific Ocean - Hulk | ecosystem: Environmental > Aquatic > Marine > Hydrothermal vents ...
TTAGCCCTGAAGAGCAAAATCAGATAATAGAAGCATACAGGGAAGAACTTGAAAGACTTAAAAAAGAAAAGGGATATATAACAGAAGATATTGTTGTACTTTCTGAAAAAACACCGAATTTAGACGGTCTAATGGCAAAATTTAAGAGAGAACACCATCATACTGATGATGAGGTGAGATTTGTTGTTGATGGAAGTGGAATATTTCCCGTAAAGATTGAAGGTAGAATCGTTGAGATTCATGTTGGTGCCGGAGATCTTATTGTTGTTCCCGCAGGAGCAAGACATTGGTTTGAGCTTGATGAAAACAGGAAGATAAAATGTATAAGAGTTTTTAAGACCAGTGAAGGATGGGAAGCTATATATAATGAAGATGAAAAGGCTACTATGAATGATTAGGAGGTATAAATGGGACTGTTAGAAGGAAAAAAGGCGTTAATTCTTGGTGTTGCAAATAATAAAAGTATAGCCTATGGAATATCAAAAATATTTCACCAGGAAGGAGCTAAGCTTGGCTTTAACTATTTAAATGAAAAGATTGAAAAGAGAGTAAGACCAATAGCTGAAGAGTTTGGTTCGGATCTTGTGGTTAAATGTGATGTCTCATCTGATGAAGATATTAAAAATCTTGCAAAAACAGTAAAAGATAAATGGGGAACCATTGATATTATAGTTCATTCTATAGCATATGCTAATAAAAAGTATCTTGAAGGATACTACTTTGAGGTAGATAGGCAATCTTTTTTGCAGGCAATGGATATAAGCGTTTACTCATTTACAGCTGTTGCAAGGGAGTTTTTACCGCTTATGAACGAGGGTGGAAACTTACTGACTCTTTCATACTATGGAGCTCAAAAGGTTATATACAACTACAACGTTATGGGAGTGGCAAAAGCTGCCTTGGAAGCATCTGTAAAGTATCTGTCGCGAGATCTTGGAGAGATAAAGAGAATAAGAGTTAATGCAATATCAGCAGGTCCTATCAAAACGCTTGCTGCTTCTGGTATAGATCAGTTTAGTAAAATAATGAAAACAGCTGAAGAAAGATCACCCTTAAAGAAGTCTGTTACTATTGAAGAAGTTGGAAAGGCAGCTCTTTTCTTGTGTTCCGATCTTGGTTCAGGCATTACAGGGGAGATTCTATATGTTGATGCTGGATATCATATTATTGGAATGTAGTAGGAATTATATTTTTTAAAAACTTTAAAAGAGGTAAAGTATGAAAGTTATTGTAAATGGAGAAGAAATGGAATTTGATAAAGAGTTGACTATAAAAGAGCTGGTAGAAAAACTGGGTATAAAAGCTCCAAACTATGCTGTTGCTGTAGGAATGGAGGTTGTTCCTAAAAGTGAGTATGAAACATTTAAAGTGAAGGATGGAGATAAAATAGAGATTGTTACATTTGTAGGTGGAGGTTGATTTTGTCTCAGCTTAAAAGAGTAAGAGGTTTCCAGGATATATATGGATCAGATGCAAAAAAATATAGATATGTTGTGGACAAAGCAAGACAAATATTTGAGATTTATAACTTTGAAGAAATAATACTTCCATATGTGGAAGATGTTTCACTTTTTATAAGATCGGTGGGAGAAGAAACAGATATAGTTCAGAAGGAGATGTATGTTTTTGAAGATAGGGGCGGCAGGAAGGTTGCCTTGAGACCTGAAGGAACAGCATCAGCTGTAAGAGCTTATATTGAAGAAAAATTGTATGCTAAAGGAGGTTACCATAAGCTGTTCTATGAAGGAGCCATGTTCAGATATGAAAGACCTCAAGCAGGACGATACAGACAGTTTCATCAGATCGGTGCTGAAATATTTGGTGTCGATACACCTGTAGCTGATGCTGAACTTATTAAAATGGTTAAAGATATCCTTGATAATCTTAAAATTCAAGTTAGACTTGAGATTAACAGTCTTGGAGATTTTGATAGTAGAAAAATATATATTGAAAAACTTAAAGCTTTTCTAAAGAAAAGAGAGAAATTTCTCTGCAGTGATTGTCGTAAGAGAATAGAAAGAAATCCTTTGAGGGTTTTAGATTGTAAGAATGAAGAATGTAGAAAAGCAACTGAAGATGCACCGATAATACTTGATTTTATATCTGAAGAAAGTACCGAAAGATTTGAAAAGCTTAAGGGGTATCTGTCGGGATATGGTATTAATTATATAGTAAATCCAAGACTTGTTAGAGGACTTGATTATTATACAGATACAGTTTTTGAGTTTATAACTGATAAAATCGGGGCACAGGGTACAGTTGCCGCTGGAGGAAGGTACGATACACTTGTTAAACAGCTTGGAGGTCCTGATACGCCTGCCCTTGGCTTTGCTGCTGGAATAGAAAGGCTTATGCTTCTAATGGAGGAACTTCCTGAAGGAAAGCCTGTTGTTGTAGTTATCCCACTGATAACCGAGTTTAATCTTGAGGCATTGATTACAGCAGATAAACTGAGAAACTCAGGAATAAAAACTGAGCTTATACTGAAGGAAGGTAGTTTGAAATCAAAAATGAAACTTGCCAACAGGATGGGCGGAAGTTTTGTAGTTTTTATTTCTGAAAAACCCGAATTGAAAGATATGAAAACAGGAGAACAGGAAATTTTTGAAAATATTGATGATCTTATAGATATCTTAAAAGAGAAGGCTGTTTATTGATGTTTTAAGTTTTTTCCTGAATATACTTTGCATATTTTCTATCTGTTTTCATTATGTGAGAAAAAAGCCATGAAAAAGCAAAAGCTATTATTTCCCTTAATGCCTTCTCATCTCCATTCAGGTATCTTTCCTTTTCTTCTATAAATATCTTTTTAAACATCTCATGTGCTTTTTTATGGTTTTCCAGTTCTGGAAAACCTATTTCCTCCATGTAGTTTTCTTCATAATCAAGGTGATAACTAAGATATTCTTCAAGCTCTTTTAAAAAATGCTCCGCGGCTTCTCTCTTATGCCCCTCTTCAAGTTCTGTATAAAAGTTATTAAGCATATCAACAAGTTTTTTGTGCTGTTTGTCTATCTCGGGAATACCAAGTTCAAGCTCCTTATTCCATTCGATCAGTATCATATTGCACCTCATATAGAGTTATAATATTAATTATCGTGTTATAACTAAAAATATATATAGTAAAGATTAAAGTCAATAATTTGTGACAATTACTTTTATCAGGAGGCGTAAGCTGTTTAAATTTGAGATTCTAAAAAAGGATGGCAGTGCAAGACTCGGCAGGATTTTTACTTATCACGGCGAGATAGAAACTCCAGTCTTTATGCCAGTGGGGACTCAGGGAACTGTAAAAGCAGTAACAAAAGATCAATTGCTATCGACTAAACCTCAGATAATACTTGGAAACACATACCATCTATATTTAAGACCTGGGATTGATGTTTTAGAATATTTTAAAGGACTTCATAAGTTTATGAACTGGGATCTTCCTATTCTTACAGATAGTGGAGGATTTCAGGTTTTTTCACTTGCTAAAGAAAAAAATGTACAGGGAAAACATAAGGCGGAGGTTATTCTTACAGATGAAGGTGTAAAATTTAGATCCCATCTTGATGGATCTTGGCATTTTTTTACACCGGAACTTGTTATTCATATACAGGAAGTGATAGGAAGCGATATAATCATGCCCCTTGATGTATGTCCACCGTATCCTGTGAGTCATACAACGGCAAAGGATGCTGTGGAAAAGACTTTGAAATGGCTTGAGAGATCAAAAAATGCGAAAAAGAAGGAATATCAGGCACTATTTGGTATTATTCAAGGATCAACATATTCAGATTTAAGAAGGGAAAGTACGTTGAGAACTGTAGAGATGGACATGGATGGCTATTCTATTGGAGGGCTTTCTGTAGGCGAACCTGCAGAATTTATGTACGAGATGACACAGATCGTTGTTGATTTTCTTCCTGAAGAAAAGCCAAGGTATCTAATGGGAGTAGGAACGCCTGAAAATATTGTTGAAAGTGTGGATAGAGGTGTGGATATGTTTGAGTGTGTAATGCCAACGAGAAATGCAAGGAACGGCACACTTTTTACACATTATGGGAGGATCAATATTAAAGCGGCGAAACATAAATTCAGTGATGATCCGGTAGATCCAGAATGCGACTGTTATACATGCAAAAATTTTAGTAAAGGGTATCTTAGACATCTTTATAATGCTGAGGAGATAACAGGTATGATTCTTGGAACGATACATAACCTCAGGTATTATAATCTTCTAATGGAAAAGATAAGAATCTCTATAAAGGAAAACAGATTTAAACGGTTTAAGGAGGAGTTTTACGAAAAACAGAATATAGTTAAATAGATAGCTCTGAACTATATTTAAAAATAAAAAAAATAAATAAGGTATAGAAATATGTTAAAACTTTTTAAAAAGAAAAAATCTGACATAAAGGTTGTTTATAGATATCCAAATGAGAAGGTTGCTATATTTATAGACGGAGGAAATATGTTTCATGCATGTAACTACATGCAGATAAAAATCAATTATAAAAAACTTTTAGAGATTCTTAGAAAAGATAGATGGCTTCTGAGAGCTTATTTTTATACTGGAATCCCTTCAGGAGATCTTCCGAGAGAAGTTAGAGAACAGTTTAAAAAACAGCAGGGATTTCTAAATGAACTTCAGAACTTAGGTATAAAAGTTAAAACAATGCCTCTAAAAAAAACGCCTGAAGGATATATAGAGAAAGGTATAGATATACTTCTTGCTACAGATATGGTAAGTCTTGCTTTTAGAAATGCCTATGATACGGCGGTACTTGTTAGTGGTGATAGCGATTATGTTCCTGTAGTAAAAGAGATTCAAGAACTTGGCAAGCGAGTTGAAAATGCATCTTTCAAAAGAACAAGCTCTTTTGAGCTGAGAAAGGTGTGTGATGAGTTTATCCTTTTGGATAATATAAAGCATAGATTTACAACTCCTCTTTATCCTGAAAAGGTGGAAAAACCTCCTGAGATTTCCCTTATAAACAGGATAAAAGAGTTTTTTTATAAGATAAAGGAGAAAAGGAGAAAAAGCAGATGAGAAAAGTGGGTTATATATATGATCCTGTTTTCCTGAAACATGATACAGGTGAAGGACATCCTGAGAGACCGGAAAGAGTTTCGGCAGTAGATAATGGACTGAATGAGTTAAAAAATAAGCTTATAAAGATAAAGCCGAGAAGGGCAACAGTAAAAGATATAACTTTAATTCACGATATTTATTATCCACAGGAGATAATGGATCTGTGTTCAGCGGGAGGAACGTATCTTGATCCTGACACGAGATGTTCAATATTTTCTTATGAATCTGCTGTTTATGCTGTTGGAGCAGGTCTTGAGGCTGTTGATAAGATAAGTGAAGGAAAGGTAGAAAGAGTTTTTGCAAATATAAGACCTCCAGGACACCATGCCGAACACTCAAAGGCTATGGGTTTCTGTATTTTTAACAATGTTGCTATTACTGCACGATATGCCCAGAATAAAGGTTTTGAGAAGGTTTTTATAATAGATTTTGATGCACACCATGGAAATGGGACACAGAAAGCTTTTTATGAAGATGATACTGTTTTTTACTTTTCTACACATCAGTACCCTTTCTATCCAGGAACAGGCTCTGCAGAGGAGAAAGGTACCGGAAAAGGTCTGGGATTTACATATAACGTTCCTCTTCCTGCTGGAACTGGAGATGAAACTTATGAAGATATATACTCAATGATGCTTCCTGATCTTGTTTATCATTTTAAACCTGATATTATATTGGTCTCCGCTGGTTATGATCTACATAAGGATGATCCTTTAACCCATCTTGAAGTGAGTACAGAAGGGGTAGGTAAAATAGTTGAATACATTCTTAAAACGTCAGAGAGTCCTTTTATATTTATGCTTGAAGGAGGATACAATCTTCAGGCTCTTAGCGAAAGTGTATTGATAACAGTTGAAAAGATGTTGAGTGTATGATGAATATTAATGATCTGTTTGATAATATTTATCATAGAGGAGTAAATGATTTTGTTTTTCATCTAACTAACAACTCAAATAAAGTCACAAAAGGATCTGTTTTTTTTGCTATAAAGGGATCTAAAACAGATGGACATAAATTCATTGATGAAGCAGTAAAAAAAGGAGCGTCTGCTGTTGTTCTTTCTGATAAAAAGGTTGCAGAATTTTACAGAAAAAAATATCCGTTTGTTACGTTTATTGTTTCTAATAATATAAGAAAAACACAGGCAGAGGTGTCAAACAGGTTTTATGGATATCCTTCAGAAAGAATTAAGGTTATAGGTGTTACAGGAACAAATGGAAAAACAACAGTAACAAATCTACTTCTCCAGTATCTTGAGACTGCAGGTAAAAATACAGGTATCATAGGAACAATACACTATAAGTTTAAAGAAAAAATTTTCGCTTCAGGAAGGACTACGCCAGATTCAATAGAGTGGTTTTATCTTCTCAGTGAAATGGAGAAAAGAGGAGCAGACTATGTTGTTGCCGAGGTCTCATCTCATGCAGTAGATCAGTATAGGGTTTACGGAACGTTTTTTCATGGTGGAATTTTTACAAATTTGACACAGGATCATCTTGATTATCACGGAGATATGGAAAATTACTTTAGAACGAAAAGGATTTTTTTTGAGTATATAATGGAGACCAACCCTGAAGGGATAATATCAACAAATATAGACGATAACTATGGTACAAAGATATACCAAGAGTTTAAAAAAAATATGAACGTAATAAGTTATGGGAAAGGTAGGAATGCAGAGTTCAGAATTTCAGACTTTATTGTTGATATGAAAGGTGTTTCATTCTGTTATGAGTATGGAGGAAAGAAAAAAAGGGTTAAGTCTGAACTTAAAGGAGAGTTCAATATATACAATATTGCGGCAGCATTTTCCTATCTGCTTAGATCAGGTTTTGATATTGAATTTTTACACTGGGCTACCGAAAGATTAAGACCTATAAGGGGAAGATTTGAAACTGTAGAAAGGGAGTTTCTTGTTGTTAACGATTATGCTCACACGCCTGATGCTATAGAGAAAATACTTCTGAGTCTTAATCAGATAAAGAAAAACAGAATAATTATAGTTTTTGGAGCAGGAGGAGACAGGGATAAAGGAAAAAGACCTTTAATGGGAAAAATAGCTGAGAAACTTGCAGACATAATCATTTTAACTTCGGATAATCCGAGATCTGAAGATCCCTTAAAAATTATAAATGATATTAAGACTGGTATGAATATGGAAAAGGAGATATATGAAATTATAGATAGGGAGGAAGCTATAAAAAAAGCTATTGAGATAGCTCAAAAGGATGATATTGTTCTTATTGCAGGTAAAGGTCATGAAACATATCAGATAATTGGTGATAAAACATATTACTTTGATGATCTTGATGTTGCAAAAAAGTATCTGAAATTCAGATAATAACTAACTGAATATCTTTTCTGGTGGTTCCGGTTTTGAGAAATAGTATCCCTGTCCGTACTCAAATCCTATCTCAATAAGTTTTGAGCATATCTCTTCATTTTCTACAAACTCGGCAATTGCTAGTTTATTAGTATCCTTACAGTAATTAACGAGATTCTTTACAACCTTACAGTACTGATCATTCTGGGATATATTTCTTATCACGGATCCATCTATCTTTAAGTACTTAGAATTTATCTCGGTCAGATAATAAAAATTGATATACCCTCTTCCAAAGTCGTCAAGAGCTATCTCATAACCTTTCCTGATGAGTTCATCTATATTTTTCTTTAAAAGATCGTAATCGGTTATATCTTCTGTTTCAATAACTTCAAGCTTTATCCTTTTTATGTACACATCATCTATATCCATAAGTATATTAAGTATGCTTTCATTCAAAAAATCTGTTGGTGCAAGATTTATACTTATGTTTATCTGTGGATATTTTTTTAATGTCCTTATATTAAAATCTATAACATTTTTTGTAAATTTAGAGTAAAGAAATGTTCCTTTTATCTGATTTATATACTTAGCCGGTGGAAGTATCCTATTCTGATGGACTATACGCGCAAGGGCTTCATAATATACAGCTTCTTTAGTTTTCAGATTAACTACAGGCTGGTAGTAACAGATAATATGGCCGTTCTCAATTATCTCCTTTAGCTGTGATAGTGATATCTCGCTGTCATCTTTAGCTTCTGTGAATATCTCAATTCTATTTCTTCCTTCCCTTTTTGCTTTGTAAAGGGCCGTATCAGCTTTTTTTATTGCATTGGTAAGGTTTCTTGATTTATCAGTATCCATATTTATCCCTATAGATACAGTTATCTTTATACCGTTGAACTCTGTGCTTTCTATTGTGTCCAAAAGTCTTTCTGCAACTCTTAAACTATCTTTTTTTTGTTTTCTGTAGTTTTTTAGAAGAACTAAAAACTCTTCACCGCCGTATCTGATAATAATATCATCCCTTCTAAGATTCTGTTTTATAGTTTCTGCAAATTTTGAAAGAATCTTGTCTCCAACCTCATGCCCGTAGGTATCGTTTATCCTCTTAAAATGGTCTATATCAACAAGCATAACAACATAATCCTTAAGTTCAAGAACATCTGATATCTCTTCAAGATAGTTTCTGTTAAAAACGCCTGTAAGACTGTCTATATATGCTCTCTGTTTTAATATAAAGCTTTTTATAAAGTAGTAAAATATAAAAAATAGTGTTACTACTGTAAATGTGGCAAGGCTTAAAACGCCTACTTTAATACTGCTGACAAGGTCTTCAATCTCTTTTAATGCTTTAAGGGAGAAATCAATGATTACAGTTCCTATTACTTTACCTTCTTTTATTACAGGCTCAAAATAAGTTATTCCTATGGTATTTATATCTTTATGGATAACATATTTTGATCTTTTATTTTTATAAATAGAGTCTAATATATCTCTTTCTTCCTTCAAAGGGATAAAAAGAAAGTTGAAGACGTCTTCTTTAGTTGATACATCAACTATGTATCTGTATTTTCCATGTTCGTCTTTATAGACAATAAAGATGTGTCTAAGTTTATCTGTTATGAACAACTGAAGTTTCTGCCTGATCTTATCTCTGAAAGAAGCATTTTTCAGCAACGTTTCTATAAACCCATCCTGATCTGTATTCTCTTTAATCAGCCTTCTTACTGAGTATATAATATTTTCAACTGAGTAAGTTATAATTCTGTTTTCTATTTTCTGCTGAAGAACAGGCAGGGTAAAATATATATAGGTGTAAACAACTAATGATATAATCAAAAATGTTGCTAAAAAAATTACATTCTTTTTTCTGCCAGCTAACATCTTAACCACTTAGGATATATTTTTTACTGTCAATAAAATAGTCATACTCCTTTGGGAGATGGATTTTTAGAGAGTTTATTACCTCTTTAAAAATTATGAGCATCGGTCTTCCATTTCTCCATGAAAAGACACCAAAACAGTTTTTACAGTACTTCAGTGATTTAAAATCAAGTGAAAATACAGGTTTATTAATCTTTAACGGTCTTGAAAGATTTTTTACAAATATAAAGTCTGCATCTTCTACAGAGTAAGTTGTCTTTATGGGTGTGTATTTTTTGAAAGCTTTAATCTCTTCTCTGTCAAGTCCTATAAAGTAAACCTTAGGATTTTTTATCTTTGTTACATCTGTTACGAGTTTTGAAAGAATTTTTATTTCATAAAGCTTGTAAACTTCAATCTGTTCTCCATAGGATGTATGAACGTATATTAAAGCTAAAATAATAAATATAAATCTTTTCAAAATGTTTTCTCTATGGTAAGCGTAATTTTTCTGTCATAAACAGGAATACTTCCTTTTTCTCCAAATACGTTCATATAACCAACTTTAACAGCTCTATTTAAAAGATTTTCACCTTTTATTTTTACATACCATTCGTATGGAAATCTATAGGAAAGCGCGATGTTGTAGTCAAATCTTTCAGATATCTTTATACCGTAAGGCTCATAGGACTCTCTATATGTAAGCTCGTTGTACATCTGAAATTTTTTATACTCTGTAAGTATTTTTATATATCCGCCTTTTTGTGGTGAGAATTTCTGTGGTAAATCTTTGTCTGTAAGCCAGTAGTTTAACTCAAGTTTATTAAAAAGATTAATACTATGAATATACCTTACTGAAAATACATTAAAACGATCTGTATCTTTTTTGTTTATTAGTTCTCCTGTGTCCGGATCAGCAGTAAACGCATTTTTTACATTACATCTTTTATAGTAGAACTTTAAAACACTGTTTTCCCTTGTATATCTCATTTCGAGAGTTAACACATTAACATCTATATCTTCAAGATAGTTGTTTTTTGCTGTTTCAAGGTTATACATTGAAGGTATAATATTGAACTTAGAGAAAAAACCTTTAAAGACAAGTTTTTCATTTATAAATGAAACAAATCCTGCTCTCAGATTCAATTTTTTGTGGCTTCTTAAATGGGAATATTTGTGCAGGTCGTATCTGATGCCTCCTATTATAAGGTTTTTATTCGTTATGCTGAAACTGTTTTCAAGGTATGCAGAAAAACTTTTATAAAAGTTTACTGTAAAAATATCATCTTTTTTTTCAATGTTTGATTGGTAAACAGCATAAATATTTTCAGGATCCTGATGGTGGTATTTAAAAAATACACCTGTGAGAAGTTTGTTTTTTTCTGTGCTGAATACCTTCTCCGTAGTTATGCTGTATTTATGTAGCTTTCTCCTTTCTCTGTAATAAATAATATTATCTGAAGGCTGTATAAGTGGAACAAATAAAATGCCTCCATCATCGGCACTGTTTTTCTCTCTGTATTTTCTATTGTTGAAATCATAAGCCATGAATATTTTTAAAGATCTGTCTTTTAAAAGCCTTTGTGAGAATGATATAAAACCGTCCTGAGATCTCATCTCACCTTCATCCGGACTTTTATCAGCTGAAAAACCTGAGAATATACCTCTATTCACATCTGAAAAGGAGATTTCCAAAATAGAATCGTAATAGTTATACTTGAGGAAAAAATGTGTTCTCTCTTGATCTCTGTTTATTTTTTTGTTGTTAACGATAGGTGAGCTGAAATTTAGATAGGATCTGTTCAACATCAAGAGAAAAGAGCTGTATCTGTTTAACTGTTTTGCCTCTAAAAAGTTTATTGTAAAACCTTTTTTGGTATCAATTGAGAATCTTCCCCTTGTTGCGTTTTCCCTTTTTGGATCTTTCGTGTACATTTTTATTATCATCTGAGAGGGTTGGTTTGACACAGATATAGCACCAAGGGAGCAGTATATTTCTACATGATCGATACTGTCTAAAGGATAGTTGTCGTAAATAAGAAATGGACTTGACGTATGAATAGAGCTAACTTCGTGATCGTCAATATAAAGTCTGTAGATTATCGGAATTGATGGTGCTGTACCTGGAAGGCCCATACTTTTAATTCCAAGACTATTTAGTAAAAAGTTTGTTAATGGAAATGATCTTAAAAGATCTCCAAGGGTATAAGCCTGCATTATCTCAAGATCTTTTCTTGTGAAAACTATCAGATGTCCAAGACTTTCTTTTTTTGTTTTATTTGAAAGATCAGCCTTTTCCTCATATTTTTTAAGAAGAGATCTGAGATCTTCTCCATAGGAGACAAGCGAATACGTCAGAAAAAGAATAATTCCAAAAGCTCTATACATCATATTAACCTTTTTTAATCCTGATTATTACAATTATCGTTCAATTAATCGTATTTCTTTAAAAGGAAAACAGCAGAGACCTCTGACTAAAAGATCTGAAGGGATTATAGAAGTTCCTGTTTATGTTTACTGTCTTTAAGAAATTCAGAAGATCTTGTTCCAACTATATACGTGTAGTCATCCTCCTCATACTGGTATATTGATATTACCCATGGAGAAAGCACCATTGCATTTGGATCTGCTGTAAAAATTTTGTAAATGGTAGTCATACTTGTAACAAGAAAGTTTTGAATGTAAGATACATTCAGCTTATCAAAGTCCGGAAATATTTTTATAGTCTCACCGTATGCATACAGATGAAGAGCAGTCAATACATCTATCGTGATATAAAAATATCTTTTAATACTCATAGCGTCCTTCTGGTTAATAGATAAACTGGAATCCTAAACCGATATAAGAAAAATCTTTATTCTTGTTCTTACCCCAAACATAGTGAAGGTTAAGTTTCAGTTTGTTTTTATTTATCAGATAGTTTATCCCTAAATCGTAAACTTCTTTATCGGAAGCGATACTGAGAGTGTTTTTGTCAGCATTCTCTTTTGAAGCCATTACAGACGGCTGTATGATCTGGCCGTTATCCAGTTTTATATTGTAACCAAGTTTTACAGACCAGATTGTGTCTGTAGAGTCTTGATTTCCAACTTCTCTATAAAGCCAGTCATACTCAGCATTAAAATCAACAGAACCATAGTTTGCAAGAATATCAACAGCATATATACCGTTTTTATCAAATATATCTGTTTTTCCCTGATAAGTATAGTTAAGACCTATTGTCGTTCCATTTCTTTTGCCGTAATATGTTTGTGTGTAGCCCATTTTGTATTTCTTCATCTCTGGGTCACCGATTGTAAATGCAAATCTTAAAGCATACATCGGAGACCAGTTTTTTCCGTCGCCAACTGTTGGTTGTTTTGATCCTGTACTATTACCTGTAATATTTTTATGGTTTGTGTCAAAAATACCTGCGTTGTAGTTAAAACTCCATCCCTTTCCAACCTTCAGTCCACCTAAATTTATACCTGTTTCCCTTCCAGAACTCCTTCCTACTATATGTTTTCTAAAATCAAAGTTTGGAAGTGATTTTTGAAAAGATATCACTTTAAATGCTGTTGTTATACTCTCCTTTCCAACCTGAGGTCTAAAGTATCCTATTGATATATTTGCCAATTCCTTATCAAGATGCCATGTCCAGACAGCATCCCATATGTAGAACTCTCTATTTTCTGTACCATCATTTCCCTCTCCTGCTGTAGTATTAGGCGTTCCTGTTCCTGCAGTGTACTCATTTTTTCCAAGATTGTCGTATGCAAACCATACTTTAAATGAAATATCTTTTCTTATATGTCCTTTAACTCCAAATCTACCTCTCCTGATATAGATATCATTTCTTGAGTCCATATCTGGATTTACAGCATCATTTTCCAGCGTGTAGATATTCCAGATCTGAACCATCTGAAATATCTCTAAATCCTTTCCATCTCCAAAGTAAAATTTAGGTGCTGCTGAAGCTGGGATCGCAAGAATAACTGGTAAAGCAAAACCTGATATTAAAACCGTTTTGTTCATATAGATACCTCCTTATCACTCTGGCATTATCTCATAAATGATTTTTCAAAATTAACATAATCCATATATTTTATAGTCTTATTTTTCGTGAAGGAACAGGGGTGAAAAGTTTATAAAGGTAAAAACAGCTTATGACGAAAAATAAGATGGAACTGGAACTGTTTTTCTTATCGTTGAAGACAGTGGAATAGGAATAAAAAGGGAGCATTCTTTTACAACAAAACCTATTGGAACGGGTCTTGGTCTTCCTATGGTCTATAAGATAATTTTCAGTCATAGTGGTATTATAGATGTTAGTTCAGAGTATGTAAGGGAAGTATATTTAGGATTGAGTTCAGGATAAATTGATGATTGTTATTGTATTTCTTGTTCTTTTTTCCTTTTCTTTTTCTTTTGAAGTTTGTGTTGATATATTCAACAAGGAAAGATATATTAGAGCGGATAGATGTTTTTCTAAAATAGGTAAAAGAAGTGTATTCTATCCTTATGCAGTATATTACAGAATTTTAATTGGGTCTATTAATGACTATCTGGATAAAGATCTGGAAGATCAGTTGAAAAAACTTGATCAATATGCTATTACACATTATGGTTTTCTTATTCTCTCAAGATATTACTTAAAGGAAGACATTTTTAAGGCTTTGAGATACATAGAAAGGGTTGATAAAAAAGCTCTTTTAAAGGAAGATATACCATATTACCTTTATATCAAATCTGAGATTTATAGATCTTTAGGCAATAAAGAAAAATACCTTCATATAAAGAAAAAACTTGCAACCCAGTACACATATGATAGATATTACGGACTTAGATCATTTTTTGATATAAAGGATAGACTTTCGGAAAAAGAGATTTACACAGTTGTGGATACGCTATCCTCCTTTAGAATGTATAAAAGAGCATTAAAAATACTTTCTTTAGTGCCGTACTCACAGAAATATTTATATTACAGAACTGTTTTGAATGTGAAAATGAGAAATTATGGGGAGGCTGAGAAATATTTTTATCTCATAGATAGTAAATCAAAGTGGTACCCGAAAGCTGTTTACTCAATGATTATATTCAATCATTCAGATTATAAAAAGCAGAAACGCTTTTTCAAGATTCTGTTGAAAACAGGAAAAAGAAAGCTAATAAATAAAGCGGCACACAAACTTATGAAGAAAAGTTTTTATAGAAAAAAGTACAAAGATTTTGATTATTTTGCTTCATTTATTGATAGAAATTTCAGGTATTACTCGGATAAAGTTTGGTTTACTTTTTTGAAAGAATACAGGTTGGGAAATTATAAAAAAGCGTCAGGTATTTTAGAGAAAAATATTAAAGTTTTTTCAGATAAAGCGAAAATATATTACTGGCTTTATTTAACCTACAGATACATAGACGGAAAAAAGTCAGAGTTCTATCTTGAAAAAGCTTCGTCTTTGAAAAACAACAGTTTTTACTCTTTATGGGCAAAAGAAAAAAAAGATATAAGAAAAGTGGCAATCAAAGTGGTAACTTTCTTAAACACAGAACTGGATGATAGATTAAAGCTTATAAAGGAGCTGAAGTTAAGAGGCTTTTACAGGGAAAGCTATACAGAAGCGCTTTATTATAAGAAGACAGGAGATATATTTAAACTTTACAGGGTTTTCCCTGAACTTACAGCAAGGAATTTTGCATTAAAGAATAAATTTTATTCACTTTCTTATCCCAAACCTTTTAACAGAATAGAAACAGATAATATTGTTTACAGCATTATGAGACAAGAGAGTTTTTTTGATGCCTATGCTATTTCAAGATCAAATGCAGTAGGTCTTATGCAGATTATACCGCCGACGGCAAAATGGATAGCTGAAAAAAAAGGATATAAAAATTTTGATATTACTGATCTTTTTAAACCAGAAATTAATATAGAGTTTGGCAAATGGTATATATACTATCTGTTAAAAAAGTTTAAAGGAAACCTTTTCTATGCCATAGCTTCTTATAACGGTGGAGAGGTAATAGTCAAAAAAGTGTTAAAAAACAATAATATAGAGGATATAGCTGAGTTTATAGAATATATACCTTATAATGAAACAAGAAATTATGTGAAAAAGGTTTATAGAAATCTTATTATTTATAATTATAAATATCCTTCAAAGAGGTAGATATGTTTACAGGTCTTATAGAAGAAGTTGGCAAGGTGAAAAGTATATCCCATAAATCTGGGGGGATTAGTATAGACGTAGAAGCAATAAAAGTACTGGAAGGAACCAAAATAGGAGATAGTATAGCTATAAATGGTGTATGCCTTACAGTAGTTCAGTTATATAAAAACGGGTTTTCCTTTGATGTATCACAGGAAACTTTAAATAGAAGTAATTTAAAGAATTCAAAAGTTGGAGATTATCTTAATCTTGAAAGGGCTATGAGAGTATCTGACAGGCTTGGGGGACATATTGTTCAGGGACATGTGGACAGCATTGGAAAAATTACAGATATAACCCCTTATGGAGAGCATACAGAGTTCAAAATTCAAATACCTGACGGATATAAACATCTGATTGTTGAAAAAGGTTCTATAGCTATAGACGGTATAAGTCTTACTATAAACACCATAGAAAACAGTACTATCTCTATAAACATAATTCCCCATACAATTGAAAACACAAATCTCAAACACAGAAAAGTGGGAGACAGTGTCAATATTGAATTTGATATAATTGGTAAATATATTTGGAGTATGCTTGAAAAGGTAGGTTTATCAAATAAAAGAGATAGCCTTGAAAATCTCTTAAGCAGATTTTAAGATTAATTTCTGATCCTTTTTAACAGGACTTAAATTGAGAAATAAAAACAACAAAAAAGAAAAACATTACGGAAACGTTAGGCCAAAAAATTATAGAGCTATTTATGAGGAAAAATTTTACAATATTCTTTTCCAGCTTAGATATCCATTAATGACTGTTATTTTTTTCACAACATTAGGCGTTATTATGCTTATGATCATAAACAACAAAAGCGATGGACAGAGTGTTCTTAACTATTTTTTCCATACGGTTATTACTTTCTCGACAGTTGGATATACAGAAGGTTACGGAACAGAAAATGTCAACCTGAACAGATTTTTCTCAACGCTATTTATAATGATAAGTATTCCTCTTGTCTATATTTATGGACTTGTTACAACCGTAAATGTTTTTTTAAACAGCAATATTACAGAAATATTCAGATACTGGAGGATGTATAAAGCTATGGATCAGCTTAAAGGTCATTATATAGTCTGTAGATTCAATGGGATAACAAGGGAATTGATGAAAAATCTTAAGAAAAGAGGAATAAAGTATGTTCTTGTTGAACCTGATCCAGCCCTTGAAGAAGATATAAAAAATTTTGGTGTTGAATATTACGTTATAGACGAACCTCACAAAAGAAGTGTTCTTCTTGGGGTTGGAATAGAAAGAGCAAAAGGCGTGATATCAGCATTTGAAGAAAACACTCAGGATCTTTCGGTTATCGTTACGGCAAGACTTATAAGACCAGATAGGGATAAATTTTCTATATTTGCAACAGCAACAACGGAAGGAGCTGCTGAAAAGATGAGGTTGTTAGGTGCAACGGAAGTAATAGTACCGGATGTGGCAGTTGGAAGAAGAATGTCCTCATTTGTTCTTCATCCTCCTTCTCCAACTTTAAGCGGTTTTCTTGAGAAAATAGCTTACGGAGAAAGAACCGATATAGATATTATAGAAGTAAAAGTTGACCAACAGTCTGATCTTATTGGAAAAAAACTTAAGGATATAAGAATGAGACAGGAGACAGGAGCAACAATTGTAGCTATTGTCAGGGCTGATGGTAAAATGAAAATAGCACCTTCAGGTGATGCTGAGATAAAATTGGGAGACTCGCTTATAATATTTGGGCATCCAAAAGCTTTGAGAAGAGCCGAAGAGTTTTTCGAAAGTCATATTGTACAAAATAAAGAAGGAGATAAAGTATCATGATAAACTGGGGAAAAGTATGGTCTGATTTCTTTATCTTTCTTGCACTTACAAGTAATGTTGGTTTTATATTCAGTCATGATCCTTATCAGCTTATTATAGCTATAGGTGTAAACCTTCTTGCAACTGTTTTAAAGTTTGGCGCAAAAAAAATACTTGCTGCAGAGCTTCTTGCAACAGCTCTTGTTGCTGATCTACATCTTATACCTGCGACAATTCTTTATTTTATGGAATTTCACGTACCACTTGCTATTGGTCTTGCTATAGGGGCGGCTGTAGCAAATGTTATATCAATTATTATGCTTATTATTGAAATAATATTTGAATACTTAAAAGAAGAAGAGATCTAACTTTTTATCTGTATCTGGTTTGAGTACATATTTATTATCTCTTCTTCTGTTGTTGCGTCCTCAGGTTTTTTATCAAATCTATATCTTCCTGTAAATCTTGGAAATCTCAGTCCAAGACCTCTGTTTACCTTTATTTTGTCCCATGCACATGTGTGAACAGGACTTAAAGTAAGCTCAGCTCCCGTTATTTCTAAAACAAGAAAAGGTTCATACCATATATCCGCTGATAATATAGAGTTTACCCGTGGATGTTTATGGTCTATTGTATGTTTTTTTAGTATATCATCAAGTTTTTTGAAATCGTCCTCCTTGAATCCTGTTCCTACTTTACATACGGTTTTAAACTGGTCTGAAGAAGGATCATAGCAAGCCATAAGAAGAGAGCCAAAATAACCAGTCCTTGCCCCTTTACCGTAAAAAGCTCCAACAACAACAAGATCAAGTGTGTCAGCAAGATGAGATCTGTAATCTCTTTTGTACTTTATCCAGAGAAAACCCCTCTTACCTGCCTGATATACAGAGTTTTTCTGAAGAGATTTACACACAAGACCTTCACATCCGTCTTCAATAGCCTGATGAAAGAAAGATTCAAGATCTTCAACATTACTAACAATTTTTCTCTCTGATAGATTTATTCTTTCCGTCCTCTTTATGCAGTTCTCAAGAATTTTTCTCCTTTCAGGATAAGGTTCTAATGTAAGATCTTTTCCTTTCATATACATAATATCAAAGATAAATCCTGCTACAGGATACATCATTATATGAAATCTTGTTACATATTTTACCTTTCTGTTCATAAGGTCTTGAAAAGGTCTGATAGCTCCTGATGAAGGATCTATAACAACAGCCTCAAGCTCAACTATGCATTCCTCGGGAATACTTCCTTTCAAAAATTCAATAAGATCTGGGAACTGGTATGTTATATTTTCAAGTCTTCTTGAAAAAAGATAAAATTTATCTCCTTTTCTATGAACCTGGATTCTCTCTCCATCATATTTGTATTCAGCTCCAGCTTTGCCTCCAAGTTTTTTTAAAATGTATGATGGTATAGACATTCTCTCTGCAAGCATAGGTCTTATAGGTCTTCCTATTTCTATCTTTATCTCTTTAACAGCATCAATACCTTTTTCTGCAAGAATTTTTGCAACATAACCAAGATCAGAAGATATGTTGTATGCCCTTTCTATAATCTTTCTATTCTCCTTTTTACCTGTGAAGGCTATAGAAAGAGCATCCATAATTGTGTTGTCGCCAATGCCGAGTCTTAATCTTTCAGTTATAGTCCTTAAAAGGTACTTTACCTCCAAAGGTGAAGCTTTTTTAAGAAGATTTCCAAAAAGTTCCATCTTTTTCTTTGTTGATCCGTACCCTGTAGTTTCAGATATTTTCCTCAGTGTATCGTAAACCTCTTCAACCGTTAGTATGTTCTCAGTTTTTATGCCTTTTTCTTCGTAAAGTTTTTTTCCAGCATTACCTATATCGCCTGTCTGCAGTATCTCATGCTGTATGTCGTGTTCAGAGATGTTAAGTATAGAAGATAATACCTTTATAGCTGATTTTTCGCTGAAATTATAATCAAGACCAGTATATTCAGGTGCTATTCTTCCTGTAGAAAGGTAAACAACTTTATCTATAATATTTTCAGGTGTTTCTTTAAAAAGATCTGCAACAGCCTGAATCATCTTTGTTCTGCTTGTCGTTTCTTCAAGTATCTGGTAAAGTTGTGCTACTTTTATATATTTCACGGCTCCCTCCATTTTTACTTCTTATCATCAGATTTTTTGTAGGAATATAATAATAAAGGTAGTAACTATTTGAGGAGGTATCAAATGGAGAGATATGATGTGATTATAATAGGAGGAGGTCCTGCAGGTTTGACAACAGCTTTGACTCTTGCATCTGCTGAAGGTAAGTTTCCATTTGTCAAAGAAAGAAAATATCTTGTTGTTTACGGAGATTACTCTGATTTAGATAAAGCTCTTTTAAATAATGTTCCAGGTATAAAAAGAGGAACTTACGGAAAGGATCTTCTAAAAATGATAAGAGATCAGGTTAGCGAATACAGTAGTGTTACGCAAATTAAAGATACTGTTTTAAAAGCTGAAGGAGATAGAGGAAACTTCAGAGTTTATACGGAAAAAGGAGGTATCTACAGTTCTGAATTCCTTGTTATAGCAACAGGTTTTCATAAGTTTGAAATAAAAGGACTTGGTGTAAAGGTTGTTCCTCATATAAGATCTCCAAGACCTAATAAGATAATGATAGAAAATAAAGACAACCTTGTAAGAAAAGGTCTTTATGTTGCAGGTCTTGTTGCAGGCGAACCTACAATGTTTGCTTCAGCATCAGGTTCTGGAGCAAAGGTTGCATGTGATATACTTTCAGAGTGGGCGGGAAAAACTGTTGTTGTTCACGATGTTCCAGAAGAGGGATAAGAGTTTCCCCTTACCCCTGATTAAGTAGAAATGTTGTTATAGTTCTTACAGGAAAGCCGGTTGCTCCTTTTGGATTGTAATACCACCCTTTTGTATTATGTGCTGGACCCGCTATATCTATATGAACCCATGGTATTTTTTTATCAACAAATTTCTCAAGAAAAAGACCTGCTGTTATTGCACCGCCGTATCGTGTTGTTCCTATATTGTAAACGTCAGCGTGTGGGGCTTTAATATGTTCTCTCAGCATATCATTAAAAGGTAAGGGCCACATCCATTCACCTGTTTTCTTTGATATCTCAATTATCTGATCAATTAATCTCTCATCATTCCCCATAACTCCTGCTGTATATTCGCCAAGAGCAACCACGCAAGCTCCTGTTAAAGTTGCCATATCTATTATTGCATCAGGTTTTAGCTCAGATGCATAGGATAATGCATCTGCAAGGGTAAGTCTTCCTTCAGCATCTGTATTCCCAATCTCTATTGTTACGCCGTTTTTTGCTTTTATAATATCATCAGGTCTGTATGATTTTCCATCTGGCATATTTTCTGCAGCAGCTATTATTCCGTGAACCTCAACATCAGGCTTTAGTTCACCTAAAGCTCTAAATATTCCCAGAACTGCACATGCACCTGATTTATCAGCTTTCATCCATCTCATATAATCTCCAGGTTTTATATTAAGTCCACCACTGTCAAAAGTTAGTCCTTTTCCTATCAATGCTATCTTTTTTCTCGGTTTTTCAGGCCTATATATTATATGAATAAATCTTGGAGGATTAGCACTGCCCTTAGCGACGGCAAGATAGGCGTTCATTCCCATCTTTTCAATCTCTTCTTCATCATATATTTTGATTTCGAAACCATATTCCTTAGCAAGATTTTCAGCTATTTCTGCAAGTTTTTCTGGAGTTATTACATTTCCTGGCTCGTTAACAATATCCCTTGTAAAGTTCTGAGACTCTGCCAGGATTCTGCCTGTTTTTACTGATTGTTCAGCCATAATTTTAAATCTTCTTTTAACCCTTATCTGAAGCTCCTTGATCTTGTAGTTATCTTTTTTAGACAGATATTTATCAAATCTGTAACTACCAAGTATAACCCCTTCAACAAGAGCTTGAGCTATACTGTCTTCTCCTTCTTTAATAACGGAAAGAGATTCTGCATTTAATAGAAATTTATCTATTTTTAGATTTTTTGCTGTTTTAATGCTGAGATTTCCAAGTCTTCTAACTTTATCAAGATCAGCTTTTCTTTTTGACCCTGCACCTATCAGAATTACATAATCCATTTTTCCTTTTCCAAATGTTGGAACTATCAATAATTTTCCATCAGTTCCATCAAATTTTTGTTCCCTTTTGAGCTGAGACAATGAACCGTCTAAAATTCTATCAAGATCTTCAATCTCTGGTGAAAATTTTCTATCCTCTTTAAATAGGAAAGATATTACAGCTTTAACCCTCGCATTTTTTAGATGTCCACTTGTTACTTTTATATTCATTTTTATCCCTCTTTTTGTAATAATGTTCTTATTCAAATATTTTATCAAAAATCACTATACGGCAGGGAGGGTTTGAAATGAGGACATTTATCTTATCAACAAAGGTTTTTATACCAGAACTTATGGATCCGGTGGAGATAGTTGATGCTCTTTATCCTGTTGACAAAGTTGGAAAAAGAGTCAACCTTCTTGCAAGGAAGATGGCTGAGGGTATTGGAATTGAAAAAAGACCTTTTGTTCTTGATCTGGAAAGGCTGCCTGAAAAGAAACTCAGGAAAAAGGAAGATCATCCAGTTTACTGGGGGGAAAAGATAATAAATCATTTTATTAATCTGGTTGGAAAAGATAGTATAGGATTTATTTCTATATCTTATAATATATCTTACCATATTGATTATCTTCCTAATCTTATAACCCAGATTGTTCTGAAAACAGGTTTAAAACTTGATCATCCTCCTGAAGAGCTTCCTTATTATGGATGCGCATCGGGGGTTCTATCTATGAAAAATGCTGTTTCTTACTGTAAAAAGTATGGCAAAGCTGCTCTCGTTTTTGTTTTTGACCAGTGTTCAAAACTTGCTTATACACCCTCAAGCAGTAATGATCCTTATATAAAGAAAACAATGAAATCAAATCTACTTTTCTCTGACGGTGCAGCAGGAATGATTATAGTGCCTGAAAATATGAAGCCGTCTAAACCATTACCTGAGATAATAGAGATACAGACAGGTTATATTCCAGGTGATGGTATAAGGATGGAAGAAGGAGCATTTACTTTAAAGAATCAGGTTAAAGATATAGTTCCTCCAGTTGTTTCTGAGAAAGTTATTAAACCTGTCTTAAAAAAATACAGTTTGAGAAAGGAAGAGATCAAAGAATGGTCTTTACATCAGGGAGGAGTTGCCATTATTAATAAATTTAGAGATGATGAAGTTCTTGGGCTTACGGAAGATCAGATAAGAAGATCAAAAGAGTTTTTTCATAAGTATGGAAATTTAAGTTCTCCAAGCTGTTTTCTTACATTTGATAGTTTTTTTAATGAAAAAAGGGAAAAGTCAGGAGATACAGGCATGATTGTTGGATTTGGTGCAGGTTACTATATGGGATCTGTTCTGTACAGATGGGATTAGGTCTTTATTATGATCAAACTCATTTTTATATTAATATTCAGGGATTAATATATTGATCTAAATCAATAAAAGGAGGTAAAAAGATGCCTAAGGTAAATAGTTATGTGGATATCTCAGAGATAGAAAAAGAGGCTAAAAAGGACTTCATAGACAGACATTCTCCATTTGTACATGTTGAAGGTGAAGCTGTAAAAGGACAGAAGCTTAAGGTTAAGGTCAAGGTTGGGAATGAGTACTCGCACCCTGATGATTTTGATCACTATATAGCATATGTTCAGCTTTGGAATGGGGATACACTGCTTGGACAGGCTACTTTCACGCCTGGAACCCTTGGAAATGAAAGAGGTCAGGTTGAGGTGGATTTTTATATTGTTCCTACAACAGACAGATTAAAGCTGAATGCTATGAGCTACTGCACCAAACATGGTCTCTGGCAGAGTGAATATGTAGAGGTTGAGGTTAAAGAGGCTGTTTCAACCTAAGTTATAGCCCCTTCGGGGCTTTTTATTAATCTATATGGAGCGGGATTATGGAAAACAAAGGGTTTGAGTCTAACCATTTTGAGGCGAATATGAGATTCCTTGAACAGGCAAAGGACGGGACTGAGTTTGAGAGAATATTGAAGATCCTTACAGTTCCTTCTAAAAGCGGTATTTATATATCAAGGTATGACATAATAGAGCTCGGGAAATCCTTAGGTGTTCAGATTCCCGTAAGGGAAAGGAAAGAGATGTTAAAAGATCTTTTTATATATGCAAAACAGATGGACAACCTTAAAGAATTTATAAATATTATAATATCATTTGTTGATCATAGAATTGTGCAGTATAGAGAGCTCCAAGAAAACTATCCGAGATCTTCAGTCCTAATTGAGGAATGGGTAAAAAAGGCGAAATCATTAAGATCATTCCTTGAAAATATGAAAAAAGAGGTTGATATATATAGAAATATTTAGGGTTTTAGCTGTATTAGTATATCATTCTCGAGTCTTTTTATATCCTCGAGATTAAGTTTTATACTTTTCTCTATATTCTCAATACCAAGTTTTCCAAAGGATGATAAACCATCTTCTCCTATAATTTTGGGAGCTACAAAGACCGATATTCTATCAAAGATATTTTTCCTTAAAAACTGGGTTATAAGATTCTTACCCCCTTCTACAAACAACTGAACTACACCCATAGAGTATAGATGGAAAAGTATATCATACAGGTCAAACATTCCTTGATTTAAGGGAAGTTTTACCACCTGAATTCCTTTTTTTTCAAGTCTATTTACTGCCTTCCTGTCGGCCGTTTCTGAAGTAAAAAGAATAGTTTTTGATGATCTGTTAAATACATTGAAATTCTCAGGAATTATTAGATTTTTATCCAGAACTACCCTTAAAGGCTGACTGTCTGTCTCAATATACCTTACAGTTAGCTCTGGGTTGTCTTTCAGAACAGTGTTTGTTCCAACCATAACAGCTGTTGATTCTTTACGTAATTTTTGAACATACCTTCTTGATTCTTCAGATGTTATCCATTTTGAAGATCCTGTTTTTGTTGCTATCTTACCATCTATTGATTGTGCAATTTTTATATGTATAAAAGGTCTTTTCTCTTTCATATAAACAAAGAAATCCTCATTCAGTTTTTCTGCTTCCTCCTTAAGTAAGCCTACAACAGTTTCTATACCATTTTTCTTAAGTATCTCTATACCTCTGCCAGAAACTTCGGGATTTGGATCTTCAGTTGCTATAACAACTCTTTTAATTTTTTTGTCTATTATAGCCTCTGTACATGGAGGTGTTCTTCCGTGATGACAGCAGGGTTCAAGAGTTACATACATTGTTGAACCTTCTATATTGAATCCTTTTCTAACAGCATCATCTATAGCTTCCCTCTCCGCATGGGGCATACCTGCTTTTTTATGGAAGCCCTTTCCTATTATCTTTCCATCTTTAACAATAACAGCACCAACAGTAGGATTTGGGTGTGTTAAACCCTTTCTTATTTCTGCAAGTTTTAAAGCCTCTTTCATAAATCTCTCATCAGAAATTTTTTTCATATTGTTCAGCTCCAGCTCAAGATTTATATTTAAAAACAGTTAATTCACGACAGGGGATAAAAATGTATAACATAAACAAAGATTTGGCAAATATATTTAAAAAAATGTCTGCGATATATGAATTTCTGGACGATAGATTCAGAGCTATGGCTTATCAGAGAGCGGCTCATATTATTGAAGATCTCCCTGAAGATATAAGAAATTATATAGTTTCAGGTAAACTTTATATGATAAGAGGTATAGGATCAAGCATAGCATCAAAAATTGAAGAGTATATAAAAACAGGAAAGATACAAAAATTTGAGGAGCTTAAAAAGAAAGTTCCTGAGGATTTTATAGAACTTATAGACCTTCCAGGTTTTGGTCCTAAAACATTAAAAAAGATACATGATGAGCTTGGAATTAGCACGAAAGACGAACTTGTTAAGGCATTGAAAGATGGTAGAGTTGAAAAATTAGAAGGTTTTGGACCAAAAAAAGTAGAGAATATGTTGAAAGGTCTTCAGATGTATGAGATATCAAAGAGAAGAATAATTCTATGGGAAGCTCTCCAAATATCAAGGTATCTAAAAGAAAAGCTTAAGTCAGGTTTGAAAGAGATAAATAAGATAGAGATTGCAGGCAGTGTTAGAAGAAGAAAGGAGACTATAGGAGATATAGATATTCTTGTAACCGCTGAAGATAAGTACAGATCTAAGATTATGGATTTTTTTACTTCAATAGAGGAGGTATCTGAAATTCTTGTCAAAGGACCAAAAAAATCCTCAGTAATAATGAAATTTGAAGGAAAAGAAAGACAGGTGGATCTGAGAATATTTAATGATGATGAATGGGGAGCTGCACTTCAGTACTTTACAGGTTCAAAACAGCACAATGTTCATCTTAGAGAAATAGCGAAAGAAAAAGGACTTAAGATAAATGAGTACGGCGTTTTTGATGCAGGAACTGATAAAAAAATAGCCGGTGAAACAGAGGAAAGTGTTTATGAATCTGTAGGCTTAAAATGGATTCCCCCTGAACTTAGAGAGGATAGGGGAGAGATTGAGGCATCTATGAGAGATAACCTACCTGAACTTATTGAGCTTAGAGATATTAAGGGGGATCTCCATGTACATTCAACATGGTCAGATGGAGTTGTGTCTATTAAAGAAATTATAGATTTTGTTAAAAGGAGATACAAATACGAATATATAGCTATAACAGATCATTCAAAATCACAGAGAGTTGCACATGGATTGGATGAGAAAAGAGTCTTGGAGGAGATAAAAGAGATAAAACTTTTGAATAAGATGATCGGTTTTGATTTTATAAAAACTGGTATAGAAGTTGATATAATGCTGGACGGCTCTCTGGATCTTCCAGATGATATTCTTTCACAGCTTGACTGGGTTGTTGCCTCTGTCCACAGTCATTTTAACAGGGATAATACAGATAGAATTCTAAAGGCTATGGAAAATCCATATGTAAATGTTATAGGACATATCACAGGTAGGCTAATAGGTCTCAGAGAAGGCTATCCAGTAGATATGAATGCTGTTATTAAAAAAGCTAAAGAGACAGGAACAGCACTTGAGATAAATGCACAGCCAAGAAGGATGGATATAGATGAAATATGGATAAGAAAAGCTGTGGAAGAGGGTGTTAAACTTGTTATATCAACTGATGCTCATAACCTGGGTAATTTCGCATTTATGGAGATAGGTGTTTATATAGCAAGAAGAGGTTGGGCTGAGAAGAAAGATATTCTGAATGCAGGAGGTTGGAAAGATATAGTAAGTTTTAGGAATGAAAAAAGGAAAAGATTTGGTGTTAAGTATGCTTAAAAAGGGGGGGATATGTCCTCTTTGAAAGATGCGGTTAAAGAAGCTTCATTTAATGAAACGGTTTATGAAACTTTTAGACAGTTGCTTGGTGAAGACAGGTATAATGAGCTTAAGGATTTTATTGAGTTTTACACAATAGAGTGTAAAGTTGATGAGGGAAACAGATTGAGAATATCTATTTTTTTCTCTCATGAGAGAAAATGGTATGATGTGGCTTTTGTTGATCTAAATGACGGCAGTATAAAAAAACTTTTAACAGACAGAGAGTTTGTGTCAAAGATAAATAATGAAAATCTATATATACTTTCAAATCTTGAAAATGAGATAAAAAGAACATCAACGATTATTTTATCTATAATAGCATTCCTTATAGGTGCATCAATAGGTATTATAATATTGCAAATCCTTTAATGTTAAAATAATATCTCTAAATAAATCTGGAGGATAAGATTGGTAAGAGTAAGATTTGCTCCAAGTCCAACAGGGTATCTTCATCTTGGAAATGCAAGGACGGCGCTTTTTAATTATATCTATGCAAGACATACAGGAGGAAAGCTTATACTCAGAATAGAGGATACAGATAGGGAAAGATCCAGAAAAGAGTATGAGGATATGTTGATAGATGATCTTAAATGGCTGGGTATAGACTGGGATGAAGGTCCTGATATTGGCGGCGATTATGGACCTTACAGACAGTCAGAAAGGTCTGAGATATACAATAAGTATGTAGAAAAACTTAAAGAGTCGGATTATATATATAAATGTTTCTGCAGTCCACAAGAGCTTGAAGAAGAGAGAAAAAGGGCTCTTTCAGAGGGAAGACCCCCAAGGTACAGTGGAAAGTGTAGAAATCTTTCTGAATCACAGATAAGGGAGTTGGAATCTAAGGGCAGACCTTATGTATGGAGATTTAGAGTCCCTGATGGAGAGTTTATAATATTTGAAGATCTTATTAAGGGGACTGTTGAGATAAATGTTGATGAGTTTGGTGATTTTGTTATTGTGAGATCAGACGGTACTCCTGTTTATAACTTTGTTGTTGTTATTGATGATGCATTAATGAAAATAACAGATGTGATAAGGGGAGAGGATCATCTTTCTAATACTCCAAAGCAGATACTGATTTACAGGGCTTTAGGTTTTGAGGAACCAAGATTTGCTCATCTTCCTATCATATTAGGTGAAGACCGAAGCAAACTATCAAAAAGGCACGGAGCTGTTTCCGTAAGAGCTTTTAGAGACGATGGTTATGTTTCGGAAGCTATGTTTAATGGACTGTCTTTACTTGGATGGCATCCAAAAGGAGATAATGAGGTTCTTTCAAAGGAGGAAATAATACAGGAGTTTGATATAAAGGATGTTCACAATGCACCGGCTGTTTTTGATAGAGCAAAACTTAGATGGCTGAATGGGGTTTATATTAGAGAAAGGATAGATATTGATGATTTAACAAGGAGAGCTATTCCTTTTTTCGAGGGTTTTGGATATAAAGCAGATTTTAATTATTACAGAAGGGTTATGGAAGCTATAAGGGACAGTCTTGAAACATTAATGGATATTGAAAATAGAGCAAAACCATTTTTTATTGACGATTTTCATTATGATGAGGAAGGTCAGAAATTTTTAAAGGATGAAAATGGGTATAAGGTTGTCCAGTTATTTTATGAGAAGGTAAAAGATCTTGAAGATATAAAAAAAGAGGATTTTAAAAGAATAACAAAAGAGATACAGAAAGAACTGGGTGTAAAAGGTAAAAATCTTTTTATGCCTATAAGGGTCGCTCTCACTGGAGTTACTTCAGGTGTTGATATGGCTGTCTTGATTGAGGTTATAGGTATTGAAAGAGTTAAACACAGATTACAGAGAGCACTGGAATATTTTGGGTGATTAGATGATAAGATGGATACTTGAAAATCTTGGTGGAAGTAGAGTTCCCGAACCTAATGAACTTGATTTATGGGTGGATGAGAAAATCAATACGGTGATTAATCTTTTAGGTGGAGATTACGGTGATTTTATAGCTGAAAAACAGAGGCAAAAAGGATTTGAGGTAATAAGGATACCATTTTCAATGGCTGATCCTATTCCACAGGAAGAGTTTATATCTGTTTATACATATATAGATCAGCTCATAAATGAGGGAAAAAAGATTGTTGTTCACTGTAAGTATGGTCAGGCAAGAAGTGGAACATTTTTAGCCGGTTACCTGATATATTCAGGGTACACTTATGAAGAAGCTTTAAATAAAGTACTTTCTAAAGGTTTTGCACCGCATACAGATTATCAGATAAAATTTTTAAAAGATCTTTATAAAAAGATAAAATCTGATGTTTAGTTTTAAAGATCTTAAAAAGCTTAGGATTGTTTTTAAAAAATCAGGCAAGGCTGTTGGTAAGGATTTCTTTGACAGCATTATAGAAAAAGCACCGGATAAAGATCTTAGAAATTTTCTTATTGGATGCAGGCATACTGTTGAGAGACACTACACAGAAGCATTAAAATGGTTTCAGATATCAGGATGTGAAGACAGTAAAGGACTTATAGTCTTGCTGTCCTACAAACTTGGAGATGATTTTCTCATGGAACAGTATTATAGTGAAGATATTGATATTGGCAAAACCCTAAACAAGCTTGGTTTAGAACTTTATATATCAATTGACAATAAAGAGTATAAGGTAGATGGTTCTTTATTAAAAAATCTATGCAAAATTTAATTTTCCAAGCCCAAAGCTTACAGATTTACCTATATTAATTATCTTTAAAAGTTCCAGGTAAGGGTATATCTCTTTAAGGTCTCCTTCTAAACAAAAATCACCTTCAAATGCAGGAATAATCATTTTTCTTTTTTTTCTGTTTGACCATCTTTCCATGGGACTTGGCTTGAATCTTTCATCCTTTATCTCAAATTTTTCAGGATTTAAAAATATTCTTTCTGATTTAGTTCCATAATTGAGGGCAATGTTGCTTATCCTTAAAACCATAGCTTTTAAAAATATATTTTTATCAAACTGACTGGACTTTATATAACTTCCCTTTAGTTTTATTGACGAGGGAAAAAGTTTTACACGTATTCTATCCTTACCTGTTCTGAGATCAAAAAAGCTTAAGGCATCAAATCTTGGGACAGAAACTTTTAAAAGATGATACTTTTCCTCAAATGGATGATAGTAATATATATTGTATGCTTTTATGTATCTGTCCTTCCCTAAATTGAATATACCTTTTAAGCTCTCTGTTATAAATTCCCAGTAGTTTGATGCAGATCCTAAAAGAGTAATATCAATAGATATTATGTCTCCTTCTTTAAGCTCTCTTTTTTCATAGGGAGGTTTGAGTACATATTTTGAAGGCTGGTTAAGTATAGATTCAGTTTCAAATATTACAGTATAGGGACAGGATCTTCTAAATTCACATTTTTCACACTGTTCTCTTGGTTTTATACATACTATTTTCCTCAGTCTTCTACCGAGGATACCCCTGAAGGAAGAACCTAAAAAATACGGCTGTGTAAAGGGCTGCAAAACCTTATAATCAATTCTTATCTGTGAGAACTCAAAATTTATCATACTATCAGTTTTTATTTTAATTATATTCTTTTTATTACTGGATTAAAAGCTTTTGAACTTACAATAACTCTATCGCCTACTGATATATCGTCCCTGTCAGATATGACAACCTCAACAAGATTGTCTCCTATCTCAACTGTTGCTATATATATAGCGTCTGCCTTTTTGATCTGCAAAACAGTTCCTAAAAATGAGAACTTACCTGAGATATTTTTTTCTATAAACACTTTTCTTGGAGTTCCTTCTTTCAAAACTTTTCCTTTTTCAATCCATATGACTCTATCAGAGAGTTTGAAAACTTCTGTTTTGTCGTGGGAAACAAGTATGGTGGTAAGATTGTAGCTTTTATGTAAGTTTTTTATCTTTTCCTGCAGTTTTTCTCTTATTGAGTAATCAAGGGCAGACAGTGGTTCATCAAGTAAAAGTATTGAAGGATCTCTTGCTATAGCCCTTGCAAGAGCTACCCTCTGCTGTTGTCCTCCTGAAAGAGTTTCAGGATATCTGTCTTTCAGTTCATAAAGATGAACTTTTTCTAAAAGCTCAAAAGCTTTTTTCTTATCAGGTCTTTCCATGGCAAAAATAATATTTTCAAGAACCGTCATATTTGGAAAGAGTGCGTAATTTTGAAAAACAAAGCCTATATTTCTTTTCTGGGGAGGGAGGTTTATACCTTTTTCACTGTTGAAATAAATCTTCCCATCTATTTCTATTATACCCTTATCAGGTTTTTCAAGACCAGATATCATTCTTAGGATAGTTGTTTTCCCGCTCCCAGATCTTCCAAAAAGTGTTACAAATTCTCCCTTATTAATATGAAGATCTATTTTAAGTAAAAATTTTCCACCGTCGCCTATAAGCTCTTTCTCAATCTCTATCTTTATCATAATCTTCCATTAATCTCAAATCTTTTGTTAAAAATATAAACTGTAAGAAGTGTAAAAAAAGAGAAAGCAAGCAGAACGGCTGAATAAATATGAGCAGATGTATAGTCAAGTTTTTCAACAGCTTCATAAATAGCTATAGATACAACTTTCGTCTCACCCTCTATACTTCCTCCTATCATGAGGATAACACCAAACTCACCAATTGTATGTGCGAAAGAAAGAACGGTTCCTGTGATAAGTGCAGGTTTCATATTTGGAAGTATAACTTTTAAAAGTGTGTACAGTTTTGATTTTCCAAGTGTGTAGGATGCCTCAATATATGTTCTGTTGACACTTTTAAATCCTGAAATTAGGGGATGGATCATGAAAGGAAAACTAAATATAATTGATGCGAAAACAAGCCCTTCAAAATGGAAGGCAAGCTGATGTCCTGCTAATTTTTTCCAAATCCCTCCAAGAAAACCATCTTTACTGAAAAGCATTAAAAGGTAAAAACCTAATACTGTAGGTGGAAGTACAAGGGGAAGTGATATAACAGCCTCAACTACAGGTTTAAGTCTGAAATTTGAGTACGCTATAAAGTACGATAATGGAATGCCTATTATAAGGAGAAATAAAGTTGTTAAAAATGCAAGTTTAAACGTAAGTATAAATGAAGTCGTATCCAAGTTCATTACTCAACCTCGACGGTTATCTCATTTGGTCTTATAAGGAAATTAATGCTGTCGCCTTCTTTTATATCCAGTAAATCTACGGATTTTTTTGGTATGATTGAGAAAAATGTATTGTTTCCTGATCTTAAAGTAAGCTTAGAAAGAATCTTTCCATTTTCAATACAGACAAGATCTGCATCGAACATATTTAAAAATGTATTTTTAAGAAAAGAACAGTTTTTGAATATCTCAACCTCAGTTTCTTTAAAAAGAAGGTTAACTTTTTTTCCCTCTCTCATATAATCGGCAGTATTGGGAGTTTCCAAAAGTACAACACTGAACTCTCCAATATCTGTTTCTACAGTTATAATAGATAAAAAACTGTCGCTCTCTATTTTTGAGATAATGCCTGTTATTCTATTCATTATCTTCTCCAGGAAGTGTATATCCGGAATTTACTAAAATTTTTACTATATCTTTTCTTTTTAAAAATTTTAAAAATTTGGTTGCAGCTTTATTTTTATCTTTAAGTACTATGTATCCCTGTTTTATAGGAGAATGGCATTCTGTATTGATAATTATGTAATTTCCTTTTCTTTTCAATCTTTCACTTTTTGCAAGAGATAATGCTATGAATCCTATATCTGCTGCACCAGTTTCTACGAACTGTACTGTTTTTGATATGTTTTCGCCAGTAACGATTTTAGTTTTTATTTTGCTGTACAGACCATATTTTTTTAAACATTCAACGGCAGCCTTTCCATAGGGAGCAAGATCAGGATTTGCTAAAGCTATCCTCTCAATATCCGGATCTAAAACGGTTTTTAGACCTTTAAGTTTTATCCCGCTGTTTTTACCTGTCCATAAGACAATCTTTCCTATAAGGAAAACACGAGGTTTTGATTTTGTCAGTCCTTTTTTGTAAAGACTATCAAGATATCTCATATCTGCAGAAAAGAATATATCAAAAGGGGCTCCTCTTATTATCTGATGATAACCTTTTCCTGAAGAACCGTATATAATCTTTATTTTATCTTCGGGATACTCCTTTTCATAAAGGACTTTTATTTTATCAAATACGGATGAAAAGTTAGATGCAGCATATAAAGTCAGTTCTTTCCCGTAGCCAAGACCTGAAATTATAAATACAAGAAGTAATATAAACCTTAACATCTCAACCTCCGTAGTATTAAAAAAATTAAAATTTTCCAATAATAATATCCGAAGCCTTTATAACAGCTGCTACCTCTTTACCTTCTTTAAGATCAAGTTTCTTTACAGATTCGGAAGTTATTATTCCTGTTATAACGCTGTTTCCTGCAGAGATCTTTACCTCAGCATTTATATCTCCTTTCATTATTCTTATTATTTTTCCCTTTATTATATTTGAGGCTGATATACTGAGATTTTCAGGTAAAGCTACCAGAACGTCAGATGCTTTTATTATCATAAAGATCTCATCTCCAATTTTTAGATTGAGCCGATTTAAAGAGTCTTTTGTTATTACTGATTTTAATTTCTGTCCGTCTGATAGATCTGCGGTTATCTGAGCGTTTATCTCGTCCCTTTTAATATCCGATATTTTAGCTGTTATATGATTTCTTGCTGATATTTTCATATTTAGTCTCCTGTAGAGATTTAGAAGATCTTCTGTTCTGTCCAGATTTAAGGAGAGCTCCTTTGATATTTTTTTGATTATTTCTTCTATGATTCTGTACTGTTTTATAAGATTTTTGCCGTACTCGGTCAGATATGTTTTACCTCCACCTTTTCCCCCTGACTTACTGACAACAACAGGATAAGGCGAGAGATTGTTTAACGCATCAATATTATCCCATGCTGTTTTATAGCTCATACCAAGTTCCCTTGCAGCCCTTGATATAGAGCCGTATCTGTCTATAAGTTCCAGTAGTTTTATCCTTCCTTTTCCTAAGTAACCCTTTTCCTCGATATTAAGAAATATTTCTGTATTTAGCTTTTTCATATCTGCACCGTTATATTAATAATAATATAACGAAAGGTTTTTTTTGTGAACAGTTTTGAAAAGAATGAAAAAAATTTATATATTATTAAATATGCTTAAAAAAATTTAGCGAACTCTTATTAAATAATATCTGCATCTCTTTTAAATTATTCTATTTTCATAATTTGAATTTTTAATAAAAATAAAAAGGAGGTGGATTGATGAGACTATGGCTGTTTGGTCTTTACGGTATAGTGGCCACAACAGCCGTGGCAGGAGATAGGGCTATAAAAAGGGGAGTTGCAGATACAACAGGACTTGTTTCTTCACTTCCTGTATTTAAGGATCTTGAAAAATACGTTCCGCTGAATTTTGATAAGTTTGGCGGACATGAGATAAGAGCATTGGACAATGATCTGTACTCAGAACTTTTTTCACATTGGGAAGAAAATCAGCATTTTGATTACAGGTTGTTGAAGTATCTTGAAGATGATCTAAGGGGAATAAAAGCAAAAAAAGGGACAGCCGTTAACTGTGGAACAGGTGTTCTACAGGAGCTTAAACCTGTAAATACGCTTGAAGAAGAAGGGCTAACCTTAGAACAGATCGTTGACAGGATAGAAAAAGATATTATTGAGTTTAAGGATGAAGAAACAGTTGCTGTAAATGTTGCTTCAACAGAGCCTGTTATACCTTACGATCATGAAGTTCACGGATCTTTAGAAGGTTTTGAAAAAGCTATAAAGGAAAATAGAAAAGATAAAATATCAGCATCTATGATATATGCGTATGTATCTTTAAGAAATAGGATACCTTACGGAAATTTTACACCAAGTGCAGGTTCTGGAATTCCTGCATTAAAAGAACTTGCTGAGAAAAATGCAGTTCCCCATGCTGGAAATGATGGTAAAACTGGAGAAACGCTTATAAAAACCAGTCTGGCACCTCTATTTGCGTATAGAAATCTTAAAGTTCTTGGATGGATGGGCTATAACATTCTTGGTGATCTCGATGGTAAGGTTCTCTCCCATAAACAAAACAAAGAGAGTAAAGTTGTATCAAAGGATAAAGTGGTAAGTAAAATATTGGGATATGAACCCTATACAATAACAGAGATAAATTATTTTCCTTCATTAAAAGATAATAAAACAGCCTTTGATTTTATACATTACCAGGGATTTTTAGGAACTAAGATGAAGTTTTATTTTACGTGGGATGCTGTTGATGCTATTGTTGCTGCTCCACTTGTTCTTGATATAGCAAAATTTCTTATTTTCGCAAAAAAGAAGGGCGTAAAGGGTGTTGTAAAAGAGCTTGCTTTCTTTTTTAAATCTCCTATGGAAACAGATAATTACAATACCCACACACAGTTTGAAACTCTAATTAGATGGTTCAGATCGTTAGATTAAGATGAAGGCGGTAATACTTGCAGCAGGATATGGGAAAAGGATGGGGGGTGATACCCCCAAACCACTTGTAAAACTTTACGGACTTCCTCTTATTGAACATAAAATAAGAAGATTAAAAGGTTATGATATTATTGTTGTTTATCATGACGAAAGTGTTGAGAAATATTTAAGAAAAAAATTTCCAGATGTAAAACTTGTTTACAATCCGTATCCAGAGAGGGAGAATGGTTACAGTTTGTACTGTGTAAAAAATATTATAAACGAGGGGGAAAGTTTTTTATTGCTTATGGCTGATCATTACTATGATGAGGCTTTTTACAGTAATGTGGGAAAAAATAAAAATACTGTTGTTTTTGTTTCTGAAAGATGCTATCAGGAAGATGAAGCTACAAAGGTCAAGGTTGAAAAAGAAAAAGTTTTAAAAATAGGAAAAAGCTTAAACGATTATGATTATTTTGATACAGGTTTCTTTTTATGTAGTTATGAGGTTCTTATATATGCTGAAAAAGCTGTTAGTATGAAAAAAGAGGTTAAGCTTTCAGATATAATGCAGCTATTAGCAGATGATAGGAAACTTTTTTATAGGGTTGTTAATAATTTCTGGATTGATATAGATACAAGAGAAGATCTTAAAGAGGCTGAGTTTTTTATAAGAAAATCACTTATAAAACCTACTGATGGTTTTATATCAAGGTATATAAATAGGAAAATATCTACAAGAATAACCCCTCACATTTTAAAATACGATTTTCTAACACCTAATGCGGTTACGATATTTGTGACTTTCCTTGGTTTTTTAAGCTCTTTTCTCTTTTTGTTTAAGTACAGTATTGCTGGCGGTATTATGACCCAGATAGTATCTATTATAGACGGTTGCGATGGAGAGATTGCAAGAGTAAAAAATATCTCATCCAGATATGGGGCGGTTCTTGATTCTGTTCTTGATAGGTATGTAGATATATTTATTTTGTCAGGGATATATCTTTCTGTTGAGAAGAGCATTATACTGAGCATATCCTTCATACTTGCATTAGCAGGTTCTGTTCTTGTCAGTTACATATCTCATCTTTCAGGGATGAGGCCTTACTTTGCAACGAGAGATATCAGACTCTTTATTATAATGATTGGCGGTTTTTTTATCTATTTTAATGAACATTTTGTGTCTGTTATTTTTATACTGATAGGCTTTTTAACACATCTTTCAGTCTTTTATATTCTTCAGAAAATAAGATAATTCCAACTGGTAATTTTCACTTCCAATTTATATTAATTGAAGATAAATTAATATTAAAAGAGGGAGGTGGTTGTCATGGGTACAAAAATTTTTAAAAAAGCTGTTATTTTAGCCTTAATTCCTTTTCTGATTATTTCCTGTGGAGGTGGAGGAGGTGGCGGTGGTGGAGAAACACCGCAGATAGAAACTCAATCTGTAGAGATCTCAGGAAAGGTTACTGAGAATGGTTCTACAGTGAATTCTATATTCAGTATTACAGTGAATGTTATTGACAAAAACGGGAAAACAGTCTCAACAAAAACAACGTCAACAGCATTAAATCAGAACAATACTCAGATTAACGGAAGTTATTCAGTGAAGATTGGTCTGATTTCAGGTGGTAAAGTTGTTGTGACAGCAGAAGCGCCCGGATATACAAAAGCCACCAAAACCGTTAGTTATACCTCCGGTTCCAGTCTTACAATAAACCTTGATGTTAAACCTCTTGCCACCCAAACTGTAAATCTGGACAAAGGTATTGTTATTAACTCTGCTGGTAAAGAGTATGTTAGAGTTGCTTTCTTTAAAGATAAAAAGACAGGAAAACTTACTGCTTTATCTGGGATTAAAGCATTAAATGCCGATAGTTCGGATAAGGTTATTGATCTGGCTATTCCTTTAAACAAATTACAGTCAGGAACTGAACAGCTGAATATAAGCTACAGATCATATGAGCCTTCTAACCCTTCAGATTATCAGGATTTTCCAGGTACTGAAACGACAGATGGATATCAACTTGTTTCTTTTGGCTTTGATTATCTTGAAATAACAGATCAGGAAGGTCAAAATCCATTTGTAAACTCTCAGGGTATATCTGCCCAGCTTGTGTCTGGCGAATATTACAGAATATTGAGAGAGGTTGATTGTAAGCAGATAAATAATCTTAAAAATTCAGGTGTTCTGGTAGATGAAGATCAAAATAAGGAAGGTATTCAGTTTACTTTTTATGCTTACGATTTTGATCAGGGTGGATGGATAAAGGCAGGAGAAGGAACCTTTGTTGAAAATAATTCAATAGACTTTATGAATAGTGAGTGGGATACAATTATCAGCAGTGGTTGTGATCCAAACTCTACCTCAACAGATAATAATGATAATGAGGCAGGATGTGATGAGTATGGAATTATCAGAGATATAAACAATATTTGTGACGGAAGTGATATTGATTACGTAGTTATAAGTGTTACAAATCCGTCCCTTGAATGGAAAAATCTTGATTATATAATACCAGGTGGTTCAGAGATATCCTGTAATATTAATGTTGTAGATGATGACAACAATCCAATATCAGGTGCGTATGTTACTGCTACCGCAAACTGTATGGCTTATATTGATGGTATGACAGATTCCAATGGAAATTTAACTTTATCAACCATAGGGTACTCAAACCCATGCACAGCAGATCTTGAAGCATGGTATATGATGAAAAAAGGATCGGCACAGGCTGATTTTAATGGAAACTGTAATGTTACTATTACGATAACAAATCCGTACAAATGTAAGGTTGAAGGTAAGGTTGTAGATGAGAATAACAATCCTGTAGAAGGTTTGATAGTCTGGACATCTACAATGGATTTCAATTCATCTAATTTGTCAGCAACCCAGATGGAATATGATCTTCCGGTCGGAGTTACAGATAGTAATGGAAACTTTTCAGTTAAAACAGAATGTAATAAGGACGGTTATCTTTATGCCAAATTCAAATTTAAGAGATACAATGTAAATGGAAAAAAAGATTATGACGAAAATAGCGATAATGGATCAACTGTTAATGTGGGAACGATTCAGATAACTAATGAACCTCCATATGGTTATCTTTATGTGCCAACAGATCCAACCCTTAACGAGCCTGTACTTATAGAGCTTTGTGCCAATGATTTTGAGGGGGATTATCCCATAAAATATAAAATTGAGGTTAAAAAAGGTTCAAGTGTAGATAAAACATTTACCGGCGAGATAAACTCTACAGATTTTTGTGTTACTCATTCATATACTCCAACTACAGAGGATGTTTATGCTGTAACAGGAGAATTGGAGGATAGTAAAGGAAATAAAAGATCTACTTTAAATGACCTGATTGGAAAAATATCACAGGATCATTACCTTGTTGGTGATATAAGCGCCGATCTTTATAAGTTTAATTTCTCTTATGGTAATCAAACTTATGACTATGTTTTACTCTGGATGTGGGGAGATTTTGATGACAGCGATCCATCACATAGTATAACCTCGTCTGCAACATACGAATGTTACGACTCTTCAGATAATCTGATAAGAAGTGGTAATGCTACAGGTGATGACTTTATAGAAATTTATGACTATAATACCGATCTAACTGATGCAGCTTACTGTTCAATCACAGTTACTGCAGAAGATGGAACTACGACAATATCACATACAAAAAAGGTAGATCTCATAGAAAAATAATTCTTAAAGGGGCGTCCATGCCCCTTTTTTACAACAGTTCTGCAAGTTCTAAGGAGTAAACATCTGAAATTCCTTCTCTTGCCGAAACTCCAAGGAGTCTGTCTGCATAGCTTGCCATAGTGTCCCTGAGCGTTACAACTATAAATTGAGCTTCTTTTGAAAGTTCTTTCATAAGCTCTGCTATCTTTCTTGCGTTTGTATCGTCAAGATGTGCATCAACCTCATCAAAATAGTAAAAAGGAGCAGGTCTATACTGCTGGACGGCGAAAAGGAAAGCAAGTGCCGTTAATGTTTTTTCGCCACCAGACATTATCTCAAGTCTTTTAACATCTTTTCCTCTCGGTTTAGCTTTGAGCAAAATTCCTCCAGATAAGGGATCATCTTCGTTTTCTATTTCAAGATAAGCTTTACCACCGGGAGACAATCTTCTGAAAATCTTTCCAAGATTTTTGTTTACAGCTTCGTAAACCTCCATAAATGCTTTTATCTTTTTTTCTTCAAGACTTTCTATCATCTCTTCTATTGACTTTTTCTCTTCAATAAGAACTTTTAATTTCTGACTTAAATCGTCAAATCTTTCCTTTATCTGATCGTAATCCTCAAGAGCTTTCTGGTTGACAGCACCTATTGATTGTCTCTTATCCTGTAGATCTTTAAGTTCTTTTTCTAATGAGATGAGATCGCCTTCTATAGGTTCCCCTTCGTATTCTTCCCTCAGGATATCTATCTCGTCTTTTAAATCGTCCACCTTCTGCTCTAACTTACCTTTATCCTCAAGGAGATAGGTTATCTCTTTGTTTATATTTTCTTCACCGTACCTGAGTTCTTTTAAGTTCTCTTTTCTTTTCTCTATCTCATCTATAAGATTATCTCTCTCCTTTTCTTTATCCTTAAGATCCTTCCATAGATTGGATAATTCTTTTGAAAGCTCTTCTATTTTGCTTTTAAGCTCCTCAATCTGCCTGTTTTTAACCTTTAAGCTGTCTTCTAATTTCATTTTTTCATTTTCTATCTGGAATATTCTTACCTTTAGATTGTTCTCAAGCCTGTCTGTAAGTTTTTCTATCTCATTTTCTATTTCATTTTTCTTTTCTCTTAAATTGTAAACATTTCGTGTTGCTTCTTCCCATTCCTTCCTCAGCTGATGGAGACCCTCGCTTTCCATTCTTTTTAGTATATCTTCTTTCTTTTTGTTTATATATTTGAGATTTCTATCAATTTCTGAAAGTTCCCTTTCCAGTTTTTCAAGCCTGTTTTCATTTTCAAACTCTTTCTTTTTTAGGTTGATTATCTCTTCTTCAAGTATATTTATTCTATTCATATTCTGATTTATCTTTGTCTCTATCTCTCTTTTTCTCTCTATCACGCTCTGCGTTTCATTCTGGATTTTGTATAATTCCCTTTCCGTTTCCTGCCATTTAACTGATATTTTTTTTAGCTCTTCTTCCATCATCCTCTCTTCGGTTTTCAATCTATCATCTTCCTGTTCAAGCTTTATTTTCTCCTGTTCAAGGGATCCTCTGCCAAGCAATCCTCCTCTATTTTTATCATGACCTCCAGTTATAATTCCGGTTTTTTCAAATAAATCGCCATCTAAGGTCACCATTCTGAATGTTCCTATGCCGAGATTTCTTGCAGAATCAAAATCCTGAACAACAACCGTATCTCCAAAAACAAATCTGACGGCTTTTTCTATCTTCTTATCGTAATTGATAAAATCTACTGCAAGACCAATTACTCCTTTCATATAAGGCGGTTTTACCGGCTGAGAAACCCTTATCCTATTTAATGGTATGAACGTTGCTTTTCCAGCTTTATTTTCTTTTAGTATCCTTATACATTCCTGAGCGACCTTATCATCCTCTACAACTATATTTTTAAGTCTTCCCCCTCCTGCAACCTCTACTGCTTTTGACAGTTCAGGATCTTTTATTCCTATAAGGTCGGCAACCTGACCATAAACGCCGTTAATATCTTTTATAAGTGTTATAATCCTGTCTTCCCTTATCTGAGAAAGTTGAGCTAATACTTCAGCCAATCTTTGAAAATTTTTTTCCCTTTTTTCCCTATTCTCTTTTATCTTTTTTTCCAATGTTTCCTTTCTGAGCTTTAATCTTGAAAGTTCACTTTTCAGGCTTTTTAGCTTTCTTTCCTGAATTTCTGTAAAAGATTTTATATTTGAACTTGATTTTCTTAATGTTTCAACTTCCTGTGTAAGAGATTTTATCTCCTCTTGATACTCTTGTATCTTCTCAAGTAATCTATTTATCTCCATCTGTATATGGATCTTTTCTTTATGAGCAGATGACTGAATATCTTTTAGAGATTTTTCCTCTTTTTCAACCTCTCCAAGATCTATCTTGGCTTTACTTCCTCCTATCTCAATCTCTTTAAGCTTCTTGTTTTTCTCCTCAAGTTCTGCTTCTGCTTTCTCAAGATCACTTTTTATCTGTGGAAGTTTTTTCCTCAGTTCTTTAATACTTTCCTCTAAGGATAGAACCTCTTTTATCTTTTCTTCCTTTTCTCTGGCTAAATCTTGAAGGCTCTCCCTTATACTTTGTATATCTTTTTCCAGTTCTGATTTTTTGTCTGAGGATGTTCTTATCTGAGCTGTTATTGATCCTTCTTTTTCTTTTACAGGAAGAAGAGATTCCTGAAGTTTGTTCAGTCTGTTTTCAAGTTCTTTAATAATAGATATCTGTTCTTTCTGCTTCTGTACGGATATCTCTTTTTCTTCATAAAGGCTGTTTATCCTTTGTTCAACCTCTTTTAGGTCTTCAACGGCCTTTTTTTGTTCGTTTAACAGGAAAAAAAGTTTTACGCCTTTAATACTCTCCTGTATATTCTTTATTTTTTCTTCAAGTTCCGCCGCTAAAAGTGCGTTTTCTCTCTCTTCTTCAAGTCTTTTAAGCTGTATTTTAACCTCTTTCAGTACGACTTTTGCCGACTGTATCTTTTCTTCAGTTTCAGAAAGATCCTTTAATGCCTTTTCCTTTTTTTCCTCATACTCTGTTATCCCTGCTATCTCACTTAAAAGATCTCTTCTTTCTGAAGGTGTCATTTTTACAAATCTGAAAATATCACCCTGTGTGACTATGTTGTAACCCTGTTTTGGTATTCCTGCGTAAGATAAAATTTCTTCTACTTCGTACTGTTTTGCCTGTCTTCCGTTTATCTTATAAGTTGATTTGCCGTTGTGTTCCACCTTTCTGTAAATGGATATCTCTTCATCATTTAATGGAAAAGCACCTTCGTTTTTAAATACAACCTCAACTTCTGCAAATTCTGCTGATCTTCCCCGTGAAGAAAATATAAGATCGGACAACTTTAATGCTCTCATTGATTTTGCTGTTGCAAGACCAAGAGCAAAAACTATAGAATCACCGATATTACTTTTTCCAGAACCATTAGGACCGACTATGCCCACAAACCCATTGCCGACTGGAATTGTCAGTTTTCTTAGACCGTAGGATTTAAAGCCGTAAACATGAATTCTATCAATATATGCTTTTGACATCTTGCTACCCGTTTTTAATGTTTGATATAAATATTTCGGCAGATTAATAAACTGTTCTTAATCAAATTCTCCACTGTTAAGTTTCTCTCTTAATTTTCTTTTTAATATCTTACCTGTTGCATTTCTTGGAAATTCATCAAGAACATAAATATGTTTTGGTATTTTATAATTTGCGAGATTTTCTTTTAGATATGATCTTATCTTTTTTTCATTAAAATTATTTGTGTTCTCGGCAAGTTTTACAAAGGCTACAGGTATCTCTCCATGATGTTCGTCTTTCTTCCCAACGACGGCGGACTCTTCAATATCTGGATGTGCATTTAACAATTCTTCAATCTCTCTTGGATAGATATTTATTCCTTTTGATATTATAAGATCCTTAAGCCTATCGACAATATACAGGTACCCATCTTCATCTAAATAACCAAGGTCTCCAGTTAAAAGCCATCCGTTGATCAAAACCTGCTCTGTAGCTTCTGGATTCTTGTAGTAACCTTTCATAACACAATCGCCTTTAACTATTACCTCGCCTACTTCCCCCTGAGGTAATTCCATAAGTTCTGAATCAACAATTTTTACCTGATAGTCCGGAAGCGGGGGTCCAACGGATAAGTCTTTCTGTTTTTCTGGTCTGTTAACAGCGACAACCGGAGAACATTCTGATAGACCGTATCCCTCAAGTAGTGGTGTTTTTTTAAATTTCTGTCTCATTTTATCAAGGGTTGATTTTGATAGGGGAGCACCACCTGATATAAAATATCTTATCCTGTGAAACCAGTTGAAATACCAGGGGAATTTTGCTTTTGATAATGCATTGAACACTTCAGGAACACCGATAAATATAGTTACCCTTTTAAGCAGTGTCTGTTTGATAATATTTGAAAAAGGCATTATTGATTTGATTATTACAATTGGACTTCCTGTATAAAGGGGAAGAAGAACGGAAACTGTTAATGTAAATGTATGAAACATTGGAAGATATGCTATAAATCTATCCTTTTCAGTTATCATGCCCAATTTTTTAATATTAAGTATATTTGAGAATATATTTTTGTAGGACAGCATTACGCCTTTTGGTTTGCCGGTTGTTCCTGAAGTATATATGATTAAGAATGTATCATCTAAATCTGCTTGCGGTTTAATATGTTCATAATCCTCAATTGAAAGTCCTTCTTCAAAGGAGAGATTTTTTTCATCAAGATTAGGATAATTGTCAACCCAGATTATCTTATCAACATCTGTATTCTGGAATATATCTTCAACCTCTTTTGAGAATTTTACCTGCGTTATTAAAAGTTTGGAGTTGCTGTTCTGGAGTATATATTCTATTTCTTGCTTTCTTAGAAAAGTATTTATAGGGATAGTGACAGCTCCAAGTTTGCTGATGGCAAGTAAGGATATTATAAACTCTTTTGAGTTTGTAAGAAGAAGGGCTACATGATCACCTTTTCTAATCCCTATAAGCTCAAGATATTTTGCCAGCGAGTCAACATAATGTTTCAGCTCTCTATGGGATATCTTTTTTCCATCCTCAAAAATGATAGGTCTTTTTCCAAACCTTTTCGTATTTTCCCTGATAACCTCATAAAAGTTTCTATAGATATAGTTTGCCATCTTCACCCTCGCTTTTAAAACTTATATCCTAAGGATATATTAACAAGATGTGCTGACAGATCAGAAAACTTACCATCTATACCATTTTCATTTGGCGGTGTATTAACATTTCTTTCAATCTTAGTTACGTAAAGATATGATAAACCGATTTCAAATTTTTCTGAAACATTATATATTCCTCCTAAGGAGAACAGCCATGCATTAGAGTCTGGAAGCTCGAAACCAACCGTTTTCTGAGGAATAGGTGTTTCGTCGTAGGCTATGCCAAACATACCTGTAAACCTATTATTAAATATATGTCTGATACCAAATCTTACAGTTTCTGAATCATGCCAGTATTTGTCCTTAGGTTTTCCCAACTGACTGTCTATTGTACTGTTGTTAAACTGTATATCAAGTATTTTATATGAGCTCCAGAATGTCTTTTCATATGTTATCTCAAATACTGTAGATTTCCATCTATACGCTGTTCCTAATCTCCATTCGGCAGGTATTGGTACTATTACATGACCCCCAACAGCTATTGGATAGGTGGTGGAATTTAAAGGATCGTAAAGGTATCCTGAGGCATCACCCTCTATCTTTATATTCACCTTTGATCTGTAAGCTGTTGATATTGTAAAATTTTTTGAAGGTTTTAATGTTGCTGATATATTGTAGCCGAACCTATATCCTGAATCGCCATCCATATTAACCTTGTAGGCAGGTTCAAATCTGTACTTTATTTTACCTGATGCATATATACCTCTTATACCTCCGGCTATTGAAAATTTTTCTGAGATCTTTAATGCTAAAGATGAGTTCAGTTCAAAAACTTTAAGAGTAAACTCTTCTGCTGTTGATCTTTGCTTTACGGCAGACCATCTTTTTGAAAGTCCAGCTGGTGTTACAAAAGATAATCCCCATCTTACGTTTTCGTTTCCTTTAAATACTATATGAAAATATGGAATAATGAAGTTTTCTTCTTCTGTTTTTGCATCAGCTATCTGAAAAGAGTTTGTTACAGGGTCTGATGCTTTTCCCTCAAATTTAACTGGCGGAAGATTTATATATCTTGAGCCAAACTCAATATAAGTTCTATTTTCAAGAAACACCATGTTTGAGGGGTTATAGTAATTTGCATCAGCATAATCAGCTCCTGCAAAATATGCTGCTGCCGTTCCCATTGATCTCTGCGACTGCTCAGGTATCTTATAAGCCGCGCCAAAAGAGATTCCTGCTGTGGAAAGGAATAGAATAAATGTATATGCCCTTTTTAACATCCTCCTGACCTCCTTACTTATAAGGGATAATTTATTTAGAAATCATTATAAAATAATTCTAAAATTTTTATAATTTTAAGGAGGCTTTTATGTATCTGGATAGATTCAAAAAGTTAAAGAGCTACAAAACAGAAACAACTCCATGTAAGATAAGACTTTCCTCAAATGAGAATCCCTTTGATCTTCCAGACTGGTTGAGAGATAGAGTAGGTGAGGAAGTCAAAAATATTCCGTTTCAGAGATATCCTGATCCAACATCAAGAGAACTTAAAGAAGTGATAGCTAACTTTTATGGAGTTAGGTCTGAGAATCTTGTATTAGGCAATGGATCTGACGAACTTATCCAACTGCTGACTTTAATAATAGGAGATATTAAACAGCCTGTTATGTATCCTGTTCCAACTTTTCCTATGTATCAGGTCTCAGCTGATATAGTGGGAAGAAAAAAAATAGAATTTCCCTTAGATAGTAATTTCCAGCTTTCAAAAGAACAGATAGATAAAGTTTTAAATAAAAGACCGGTTCTCGCATTTTTTGCATCACCTAACAATCCTACTGGGAATAGTTTTGATAGGGATCTTATCTTATACGTTGCAGAAAGCGGTATTTTTACAGTAGTAGATGAGGCTTATATAGATTTTTCAGATAAACAGGATTTTGTATCAGAGGCTTTAAAAAGAGACAATCTTGTTGTTTTAAGGACTATGTCAAAAATAGGTCTTGCCGGTATCAGACTGGGAGTTTTAATAGCAAGAGACGATATAGCAAGGGAGATAGATAAAACAAGACCGCCGTTTAATATCACATATCCAACGCAGGTGATTGGAAAAATAGTTCTTTCTGAGGGTAAAGATGAGATTAAAAAGCAGATTAGTATAATAAAGAGAGAGAGAGATAAAATGTTGTCTGAACTAAAAAGTATAAAGGGAATAAAAGTATATCCATCAGATGCGAACTTTGTTCTTATTAAGGTCTCTGACGGCGACAGTCTTCATAAAGCCTTGATAGAAAAGGGAATTCTTGTGAGAAATATGTCTCATCTTCCTTATATGGAAAACTGTTTGAGGATCTCTATTGGGAAACCTGAAGAAAACAGAATTTTTATAGAAATTTTAAGAGAGCTTGTAGGATGATAAAAAGGATAATTTTCATCTTCTTTATTACTATAACGCCATTATGGATTGTTGGTTTTTCAGCAAGAATAGCATTTTCAGAATGGTTTATAGATTTTGAATACTCAAAAGAGAATTTCCCAAGAGATAGATGGGGTATGTCTGATGAGATAAGAAAAGAGCTTGCAAAGTTAGGGCTTTATGCTGTTTTGTCAGATAGAGGTATGGAAAAATTTAGAAATGCAAAACTTCCTAATGGAAACAGAGCGTTTAGAGAGAAGGAGATAAGACATATGGAGGATGTTAAAGAATTTTTAAAAGTATTTTTCCCTTCCTCTTATACAGCCTTTATTTTTTGGTTTGGATATTTTGTTCTGCTAAAAAAAAGTAGATGGAAATTTCTTCTTTATTCGGGAATATTTACAATTGGATTAATTATATCAGTAGGTCTGGTAACTTATATAAATTATGAGTTTGCTTTTGCCGTTTTTCATGATTATATTTTTGGAGAGAATACATGGAGGTTCAAACTTAAAGATACATTGCTCAGGATATATCCAATGAAATTCTGGTTTGATGGAACTGTATTTGTTATATCTCTTTCTTTTTTAATATCTGTATCACTGATCTTTTCTGGATTTGTTTTGAAAAAGATTTACAGTAAGGTATAGCGGTAGAGCTATATATTTTATTTAAACTTTTGAACTCCTTCGTAAAAGTAAGTTAGGGCAGACAAAACTGTAAAGAAAGTTGCAGTGAGTATTGTACCTTCAACATAAACTTTATCAATCGGTATTATATTTGCGGTAAGAATAACAATTACGGAAAGTATCTGGAAGAAAGTTGTTGCTTTACCGAAAATAGTAGGTTTTACCTCAAGACCTCCTTTTAAGAAGTATATCAAAACGCTTCCTGCAATAATATAAATATCCCTGCTTATTACGAGAACAACGTACCAGAAAGGAAATTTTACTGCCATCTCCGAGTTATAAATAAATATAAAACTACTTATTATGAGTGTTTTATCAGCTATAGGATCAAGTATTTTTCCAAGTGTTGTTACCTGATTAAATCTTCTTGCAACAAATCCGTCAAGAGCGTCTGTTAAACCTGCAATAAAAAATGTAATTAGAGCATATAGAGGTTTATTATATCCTATAAAAATAATAAACACAGGAACAAGAAGTATTCTAAATATTGTTAACTGGTTAGCAAGACCCATTTTTTACCTTTTTTATAATCTTTGTTGTTGATATATCATATACAAAATCAATAGTAACAACCTTTCCACCGTAAGAATTTACAAAATCGGCACCAACTATATCTTCTATCTTCCAGTCCCCCCCTTTTACAAGAAAATCAGGTTTTATCTCTTTTATAAGCCTTTCAGGCGTATCCTCATCAAAAATGATTACAAGATCCACAGGTTTTAATGCTTCAAGTACCGTTTTCCTGTGTTCCTGAATATTTATTGGTCTATCCTTACCTTTAATTCTTCTTATAGATTTATCGCTGTTTAGTCCTACAACAAGTATATCTCCAAATGTTTTTGCCTTTTTGAGATAATCCACGTGTCCCGCATGTATAATATCGAAACATCCATTAGTAAAGACTATTTTTTTTCCTTCATTTTTCCATTTCTCAATTTTTTTAAGATAATCCATCTAACCTGTCTCCTTTTTTAAAGGAATAATAATAATGTATGCAAGTATAAAAATAGGAAATATGATAAGGAAGAAAAGATAATTTTTATAGAAAATAGATAGGAGGAATCCTATAATCAGAGGTATATGACTTATAATAAGAATTTTTTTGTAAAGATCATAACGGAAAATATTCATCGTTTTCTTTATAATAAAAAACACAGCCGGTAGTACAGAGATAATAATTAGAACTATCTGATGAAACAACGTAATACTTACAGGTTCTACATTATCTCTCAGAATTATAAGTAGTAGGGATATATAAAAAAATGAGCTGTATAGTGAAATAAAATAAACTCTTCTTAAATTGAAAAGATTACTTTCCATTACTTTCAGCCCTTCTTTTAACGCCTTCAAATCTTCTCACAAGTTTTTCAAATTCTTTAAGAAGTTTCTGGGCTTCCTCTGTAAGAACAGCTCCCCCACCCTTTTCACCGCCTCTTTTAGTTAAAACCAGTTTTGTTCCCAGTCTTTTTTCCATAGCTTTAAGGAAGCTCCAAGCCTTCTTGTAGGAGATACCAAGTTCTTTTGCAGCTTTTGATATGGAGCCCTGTTTTTGAATCTCTTTGAGCAGTTTTTCCCTTCCAAGACCCATAATGATCTCACCATCTTTTTCAAGCCAAACCTTGTATTTGATCTGATATCTCATTAAAAGCCTCCTTTTCAAAAACCAAGATACCAGTTTTTAATAGTATCGCCAAAAAATAAATATATTGTGGCTGATAGCGCTAAGAAAGGACCAAATGGAATCTCAAATCTTCCTTTTTTTTCTGACTTTGATAGATAAGCTCCAGTTATACCAACTACAGCCCCTATAAAAGAACCTATAAATATTGTAAATAATGACCCGAACCATCCTAAATAGCTTCCAACGAAAGCCATCATTTTAACGTCTCCCATTCCAAGACCTTCGATTCCTCTAAGTTTTAAATAAAAGTATGCTATAGAAAAGAGGATACCAGCACCTGTAACAGCACCTATAATAGCATCTATAACAGAAAAATCAGTTCTCAGATAGGCGTAAAAAATACCTGTTAAAAATCCAGTAAGATTAAGCTCATCTGGAATTATTTTAAAATCAATATCTATAAATGTTATAACAATCATCAAGGATAAAAATATAAAAATGAAGATATAATCAAAAGAAATACCCGCTTTAATAAATGATATAACAGATGCAGATCCAGTCAGAACTTCAATTAACGGATATCTTAAGGATATTTGTGATTTACAGTATCTGCATCGCCCTTTTAATAAAAAATAAGAAAATATAGGTATATTGTCGTACCATTTTATTTTATTTCCACATGATGGACAAAAAGAAAATGCAGGTTTTAGGGCTGATTTACCTCTGGGTATTCTATATATAAGGACATTTAAAAAACTACCAATTATTGATCCAAAAATAAAAGCCAGAGGAAAGATCAGTATATTCTCTCCCATTAACTCTGTGTTGTATCTCCTGTATTTTCTCTTTCTGATTCTCCAGCTTCTTTTTCTATTTCATCTTTTAACTTTTTGCCTGTTTTAACAAGGAAAAATATCTGGAACGTTGTAAAACCTACGAGAACCGATATAATTCCTCCAATTCCTGCAAGACTGCCTGTCAAAACAGCTATAATAGGGATCGGAAGTCTTATCAGCATACTTTTTAAGACCTTATTTTTTTCTGCTCCGTATATATTTATGCTTTTCCACATATGTGTGAAGTAGAAAAAACCTGCGGTAATACCTAACAAAAACATGGGAAAAAACAGTAGAATCTTTAAATCCATACAGACCTCTGAATATGAAGATTTTTAATATTTTAACATAAAGGGATTAATAGGGATAGGAATAAGATAAATTAATGACCCTGGCACCGACCAACTTTCCCGACCGGTTTCCCGGCCAGTATCATAGGCGCAGGGGAGCTTAACTGCCGGGTTCGGAATG
>Ga0256914_1000275_pt1 | contig 49611 bp, 50 predicted proteins | sample HulkmetaG_FD_191571 | JGI IMG/M metagenome (GOLD analysis project Ga0256914, IMG submission 191571) | Hydrothermal chimney microbial communities from Main Endeavour vent field at the Juan de Fuca Ridge, Pacific Ocean - Hulk | ecosystem: Environmental > Aquatic > Marine > Hydrothermal vents ...
TTGTTTGTGAGTATTTTTTTTGGTACATATGCACCTATGGATTTTAAAGAAGCAAACATGTTATAATCCTTATTGGGCCTCAGAGACAATGCTACTCTTGAGTTCTTTTAGTTTTTCCTCTATATCTTTATTTATATTGGAGTTGGAAAAATTAATCGCTTGGAATATTGCATTTTTAACTGCTTTGGCATTACTTTTTCCGTGACTTATTATAGCACATCCGTTGATTCCCATCAATGGTGCACCACCATATTCTGCATAGTCAACCTGTTTTTTCAGTATTTTAAATACTTTTCTCATTAGAATTGCACCGGTTATTGCCAAAGGTGATTTTCTTACATTTTTTTTAATAATTTTGCTTATGGAGTCTGCTACTCCTTCGCTGGTTTTTAATAAAATATTACCTACAAAACCGTCACAGACAACAACATCCGTACTACCGTCGAATATATTATTTCCCTCTATATAACCTTTAAAGGACGGTATAACTTCAAGCATTTTATAAGCTTCCTTGGTAACTTCATTACCTTTGGAAGACTCTTCGCCATTTGAAAGCAAACCTACTTTGGGATAGGCTATGCCAAGCACATCTTTTACATATGCTTCGCCCATAACACCAAACTCAAATAAATGAAGGGGTTTGGAATCAACATTTGCTCCAACATCCAACACCAAAGAATATTTGCCCTGAAGAGCAGTAGGCATAAGAGTGGCAATTGCCGGTCTTGATACTCCCTTTATACGCCCTATTCTTAAAGTCGCCAAACTCATTGTTGCACCGCTGTGTCCTGCCGAAACAACAGCATCTGCTTTTCTATCTCTAACTAATTCGACTGCCTTATAAATGGAACTCTCTTTTCTTTTTAGTGCATCTGTTGCCAAATCTTTCATTTCTATGACATCATTTGCCTCGACAATCTCTACACTGTCTTTATATCTAAGCGGGATTTGAGATTCGATGATATCTCTTTTTCCAACAAGTACAGCTTTAAATTTTTTTTCATTTAAAGCTTGCAATGTTCCTTCAATGATAGGAGCAGAACCGTAGTCCCCTCCCATTGCATCGATAGCTATGATTTGCATTAGTTACTTTTATATTCGCCGGTGGTTTTATTTATATGGTGTGGCATTCTCCAAGTACCGTCACTGTCTTTTACAGGTCTTGGCAAAGTAAGTTTATAGTGTGTTCTTCTTTTTGCAGCTCTTGTTTTGCTAACTCTTCTCTTTGGTACTGCCATTTTATCTCCTTAAATATTGTTATATTAATTTATTTTTTAACTTATTTCTCTTTTTGCAAAGAAAAAATTTATCTCATTTTTTGCATTTTCCAAACTATCGCTTCCATGTACGGCATTGGCATCAATGCTTTGGGCAAAGTCAGCCCTTATGGTTCCTTTTTCAGCTTCTTTGGGATTGGTGGCACCCATAAGTTTTCTGTTTTTAGCTACCGCATCCTCGCCTTCAAGTACCATCACTACTACCGGACCGCTTGTCATAAATTCAACCAATTCACCAAAAAAAGGTCTTTGTGCATGTACTGCATAAAAAGATTCGGCATCTTTTTTACTTAATTCAAGTTTTTTCATAGCTGCAATTCTAAGCCCGTTACTTTCGAATCTGTCTACAATTTTACCTATGACGCCTTTTTTAACAGCATCCGGTTTTATAATTGATAATGTTTGTTCCATTAGTTTTTCTCCGTTCTTTGTATAATAAAAGCTTTTTGATTAAAGCCGATAATTATACCATAATTTTTTTTAAGAATGGGATAATATCAAAAAAATGCTATGAGAAAGATTAAATAAAAAATATTTTTAATAAAGCAGTATAAAATTAGAGGTACCCATTATCAAAGCAAACAGAAAATTATTTTCTGTTTGCTTATAAGATATGATAAGTTATTCGGCAACCGGTGTACCAACCTCGCCTCTGTCTTCTTTGCAGGTTTGTCCCTCTTTGCATTCATCCCAAACTATACAACCTTCAGTAGGACAAGCTTCAGCACAAGCAGGAGCATCATTGTGACCAACACACTCTACACATTTATCAGCATATACATAATATATCTCTTCTCCTGTCGGATTATCCTCATCATCAACAATAGCTTCAACAGGACACTCGTCTATACAAGCACCACAACTTATACATATATCTGTAATCTTTACTGCCATTTTCTCTCCTTTAAAAAATTTAAAAAACTATATCAAATTTAAAATAAAACAGTTATTAAATTCCCAAATACTCTTGAATATTATTTATTTTATCAGTTTTTTCCCATGTAAATTCAGGCAATTCTCTTCCAAAGTGTCCATAACTTGCCGTTTTTAAATAAATCGGTTTTAATAAATCAAGCTCTTGAATAATTCCTCTTGGCGTTAAATCAAAAATTTCTCTGATACATTTTTCCAACTTTTCATCATCAACTTTTGAAGTTCCTTCCGTATTTACCATGATTGATACCGGCTCAACAACACCTATGGCATATGCAAGCTGTATAGTGGCTTTATCACAAACCCCGCTGGCTACCAAATTTTTTGCTATATATCTTGCCATATAAGCAGCACTTCTATCTACTTTGGTAGGATCTTTACCGCTAAAAGCTCCTCCTCCATGCGGACAGTAACCGCCATAAGTATCGACTATAATCTTCCTTCCTGTCAATCCGGCATCACCTTGAGGTCCGCCTATTACAAATCTTCCTGTTGGATTAATATGATATTTTATATTATCACACTCTATATCTTTTGGTAAAACCGGAAGTACTATCTCTTCTATAACAGCATCTTTCAGTTTAGAGTACGGAACATCCGGAGAGTGCTGAGTAGATATAACTATAGTATCTATAGCTTTTGGTTTGCCATTTTCATATCTTACACTAACTTGTGCCTTTCCGTCAGGTCTTAAAAAAGGCAATACCCCACTTTTTCTTTTTTGAGCCAAGCCAAGAGTTAATTTGTGAGCCAAATATATAGGAAGAGGCATCAAAGTATCAGTTTCTCTACAAGCATATCCAAACATCAACCCCTGATCACCGGCACCTATCTCACCATCTTTTTGATCAACCCCCTGATTGATATCGGGGCTTTGTTCTCCTACTCCGTTTAAAACACCCGCACTTCTGTAATCAAAACCGAAATTTGCATCAGTATAGCCTATGTTTCTGATAACTTCTCTTGCAATTTCCTGCATAGGAGCATAAGCTGTTGTTTTTATTTCACCTGCAATAACACAATATCCGTTTGACAAAAGCGTTTCACATGCAACTCTGGCTTTTGTATCTCTTGCAATGATATAATCAAGTACCGCATCACTTATCTGATCAGCCATTTTATCAGGATGACCTTCTGTTACGGATTCACTCGTAAATAAAAAATTTTTTGCCATAAAATACCTTTTATAATTTTTGTAATATTATATCAAAAATTATTTAAGAGTACTACTAAATTTTACTTCTTTAAAATATCTAATAAATTAATTAAAAATTAGTTTAATCTTATTGTGATATAATTTTATTGTTAATAAATTTTATCATTTAGGAGAATATAATGATCGTAACAAATAAAGCACCAAATTTTACTGCAACAGCAGTTTTGGGTAACAATGAAATAGTTGATGATTTTAATCTTTATGAAAATTTTGGGGAAAAAGGTACCGTAGTATTTTTTTATCCGCTGGATTTTACTTTTGTATGCCCGTCTGAAATTATAGCGTTTGATCACAGATTGGATGAATTTACAAGTAGAGGTATAAATGTTATAGGCATTTCGGTTGATTCACAATTTTCACACTTTGCATGGAAAAATACCCCTGTCAGCGAAGGAGGCATAGGTCAGGTAAGATATCCTCTCGTAGCAGATCTTAACAAACAAATAGCAAGAGATTTTGATGTACTTTTAAATGACAGTGTAGCTTTGAGAGGTTCATTTCTTATAGATACCGACGGTACTGTAAGACATGCGGTTATAAATGATTTACCTCTTGGAAGAAATATAGATGAAATGCTTAGAATGGTTGATGCAATGCTTTTTACAAATGAGTATGGCGAAGTATGTCCTGCCGGATGGCATAAAGGCGAAGAGGGAATGAAGCCTTCTACTGACGGTGTCGCAGAATATCTTGAAAAACATGCCGAAGAGTTATAAAAACTTAAAAAAGATAAACAAACAATACTCTAAATGGGAGATTTTCTCCCATTTTTTAACAATTCAAACTTTAATTCCTGTTTTCCCTATCTATAACTTTTGCCAATTGCTCCGGTAAAATTCCAAGACTTTTTTCCACTTCTTTCGTATTGCCGTGCTGGATAAATTCATCTTCATACTCAAAACTTATAACTTTGATATCTCTTATATCATTATCATTTAAAAATTCCAATATCGCAGAGTAAACTCCGCCTTTTTTCATACTATCGCTAAAAATATACCATTTTTTATACTTTTTAGAGAGTTCTAAAAGTTTATCTTTATCAAGCGGTTTGATAAAAACAAGATCAAGTATGGCAGGGTTTAAACTGTTATCAAGTTTTTCTATTGTTTGGCAAGCTCTTCCTACACCATTGCCATATCCTATAAAAAGTATATTTTCCCCTTCTTTTAAAAGTTGAGATTTGCCAAGCTCGTATGGTTTGGGAGGATACATTGAAGAGTCTAAAAATTCTCCTCTTGGATATCTAAAAGCACAGGGTGTTTTCATTTGATAGGCAAATTCTACCGCATATTTCATACTCTTTTCATCTCTGGGGGCAAAAAGTGTCATATTTGGAAGAATTCTTAAATATGATATATCGAAAAGCCCTTGGTGTGTCTCGCCATCTTCCCCCACAATTCCTGCTCTGTCTATTGCAAAAACAACAGGAAGTGCCATCAAACAGCAATCATGTATGATTTGATCATATGCCCTTTGTAAAAATGTAGAATATATGGCAATATATGGTTTAAAACCCTCTTTTGCCAAAGCTGCCATAGAAGTTACCGCATGTTGTTCTGCTATGGCCACATCCCAAAATCTTTCCGGATATGCATCCATACATTTTTTAAGTCCTGTTCCGCTTGGCATTGCTGCGGTAACTCCTGCAATATTTTTATATTTGCCGGCCAATTCAAATAATGCATTGCTAAAAAGAGAAGTGGCATTTGATTTTGATTTTTTCTTTACAGGTTCTCCGCTTTTTAAATCAAACGGTCCAACTCCATGCCAATTTTCATAAAACCCTTCTGCTTTTGTATATCCTTTTCCCTTTAGAGTCTGTGCATGAACTATAACAGGCCCGTTAAACTCTTTGGCAACTTTCAATGTTTCGACAATTTCTTCTATGTTATGGCCGTCAATAGGCCCTATATAATCAATTCCCAACTCTTCAAAAAGCATTCCCGGAGTTATAAGTTTTAACCAATCTTCCATCTTTTTTGCCATATATGATGCGGATTCGGGGAAATGTTCAAGTATTTTTTCGGTAAATTTTCTAAATCTTTGATATGAATTTTCTGCCATTTTTTTAGAAAGATATTTACTTATAGCCCCAATTGGTTTTGCTATACTCATCTCATTATCATTCAGCACAATAACCACATGATATTTTTTATCACCAAGTTCATTGAGTGCTTCATAAACCATACCGGCACTCATAGAACCGTCTCCTATAAAAGCAACCGGTGTCCTGTTTTCCTTTTTTAATTTTATAGCTTTTGCCGCACCAACTGCAAGCGATATTGAAGTAGAACTGTGACCTGCTACAAAATAATCATAAGGAGACTCGGAAGGCTTGGTATATCCGCTTATTCCGCCAAACTGTCTTAGCGTATCAAACTCTTTTTCTCTATCGGTTAAAAGTTTATGGGCATATGCCTGATGAGATACATCAAAAATAAAAGGATCTTTTTTAACATCAAAAACATAATGCATACCGACTATCAAATCAACCGCACCGATAGGAGAACTTAAATGACCTCCGTTTTTACTGACCACTTGCAAAATTCTATGACGCAAATTGGAGCTTATCTCTTTCAACTCTTCTATACTTTTATTTTTTAAATTCATTGTTTTACCATTATAATCTGTTTTGCTTTTTCCAATCTTGTTTTTATATCTCCATCAATATTGCCTATATCGCTTATAAGTACAACTCCTCCCTCGCTTATAGCTTCATCCGGAGAAATTGAAATATTTTGCATATCTTTAAAATTTTCTTGTAAATACTCAAAATCTTTCGGATTTGTTTTAATTTCTATTTTTTTAGCATTTTTTAAATCTTGGATAAGCTTATTGGCAAGAGATAGAGCTATCTCTTTGGAGTTTGATGAAATCTCTTTTAAAATCACCTCCTTGGCAATTTCCAAAGAAGTTTCAGTCAATTCATTTTTTAAATCATCCATATACTTTTTACATTTTTCAACTTCTTTATCTATTTTTGAAATAGAGTTTATATATTGTTTTTTAAGTATCTGATAATCTTCTTCGTACTCTTTTTTTACCTCGTTATAGCCATCTTCTTTTCCTCTTTCATAAGATTCCTCTTCGGCTTTTTTTAGCCTTGCTTCGAACTCTTTTTGACCCTCTTCGATTTGCATCTGAAGTTTTATAAGTTCACTAGACATCTTATCGCTTTTTTCCAACAGTTCGGCTATAAAATCATCTTTAACCTCTGCAGGTGCTTCATTTTTTATTTCTTCGCTTGCCTTGTTGTCATTATCTTGTTCAATATCTTCTTTTTCTTTGATGCTTGATTCTTCTTTGGAAGTATTGGAGCTTAAAATTTTAAAATTGTATTTTTTTACTATATGGTTGGAGATGGATTTGGCATCAATGACATTTTCCACTAAAAATCTCCTTTTACTCTATCATCTCGTCTGACTCACCAATTTGAATCACACCCTGTTCGGCAAGTTTTTGCACCTCTTCTACAATTTTTCTCTGAGCCTCCTCAACATCTTTAACTCTAACAGCTCCCAAAAATTGCATCTCTTCTAAAAATGCGTCTTGAGCTCTTTGCGACATATTACTTAAAAATTTATCTCTTAATTCGTCCGGCGATCCCTTTAAAGCTATCATCAAATCCTTTTTATCGGCTACTTTGAGTATTTCTCTTATACCGTTATTATCCATTTTCATAATATCTTCAAAAGTAAACATCATATCTTTTATAGTTGCCGCCAATTTATCATCTGCCTGTTCGATAAGACCAAGTGTTGATTTGGCAGCTTTTTGCCCAAGACGATTTAGTATCTCAGCAACTGCCCTCGGACCTCCGACCTCAACTTTGTAAGAAGTTAAGGATTCAAGTTTACTTTCAAGTATGGTTGAAACTCTTTTTATAATTGACGGGGAAATATCACCCAAATTTGCCATTCTTATAGTTACTTCGCTTCTTAGCTCATCCGGAAAAAAACTGATAGTTTCAGCAGCATTGGCCGGATCCATATGTGCTAATATCAATGCAATAGTCTGAGGATGTTCATTGATTATAAAATCAGCCAATTGCTGAGGTTTTACCTGATCAAGATAACTAAAACTCTGTGCACTGTCTATGGATTTGGATAAACTCTCAAGTACTTTTTGGGCTTCTTCAGGCCCCAATGTTCTATAGAGTATATCTTTTGCATACTCCATTCCTCCGCTTCTGATATACTGATTTGATTGAAATATTGCATAAAATTCTTCAAGTATCGCTGTTGCAATTTGTTTGTCGATATCTCTTGCTCTTGCAATATATTTTGAAATTTCCGTTATGGTCTCAATATCCATATTTGAAAAAAGATTGGCTGTGGCATCTTCTCCAAGCTGTATTAAAAATATTGCAATTTTTTCCGCCATTGTCAAATTATCATAAATTGCCTGTTGTTCTTTAGTTAACTTTATCAACTATTTTCCTTTGAGACAGATGATTTAAGAGATATATCTCTTTCGCTTTTAAAAAGTGATTCTATGATATTTGCGACATCTTCACTCTTGTTATCAGCCAACTCTTTTAATTTGTCCAACAAAACATCATACTTAACCTCTTCTTCATTAAATTCTCCCTCGATACCCAATTGTTCTTCTACTTTCTTTTTCATTTCTCTAAATTTATCAAGTGTATCTTCTGCACTCTCTTCCTCTTCAATAACCTGTTTTTGTATACTTTCTTCATGATCTTCAAAAGTTTCTTCAAGCATTTTTTTGGAAAATGGGATAATAACCTTTTTATAAAATACAAATAGTAAAATGACCGCTATCAAAAATTTTATTATAGGAATTATGGGTGAGATATAAAGATTTAACTTATCAACAAAAGTTTTTGTTATAGGAGCTTGGCCATTGCTTGAGAGAGGTTTGAACTCAAAACTGCTAACAGTTACCTCATCTCCTCTTTTTTTATCGTATCCTATGGTTTGTTCGACTATACTTTTTATCTGCTCTATCTCTTTTGGAGATAATTTTACAAACTCTTTTCCTATAACTTTCCCGTTTTTATCTTTTTTATCTATATATTTTCCATCAACTACAACTGCTGCCGTAACTCTTTTTAGAGTAGCAAACTCTCCTTTTGATTTTAAAACTTTTTTAGATATTTCATAATTTGTAGTGGTAGTGCTTTTGGTATAACTCTCTTTTGAAGTATTGTTTTTTTGCATACCCTGCACCGGTCCTATATTGCTCACAGCTCCGGGAACACCGCCTGTTGATGCCGGAGATGATCCCTCTTTTTTTACTTCTTCACTCTGTTCACTTCTCGGAACTGAATTTGGATCATAAATTTCACTTACTTCACTTTTTCTATTGAAGTCAAAATCCATACTGACTCTTGCAACAACTTTATCAACTCCGCCGACAATAGGAGCTAAAACTTTTTCTATTTTATTTTCATATGATTTTTCAAAACTGTTTTTATAATGTATTTGTGCTTTGACGGCATCAGAGTCAAATTCATTTTCACTGTTGCCCAGTGTTACACCTTTTGGGTCAATAACTTTTACATTTTCGGGCTTCATTTTTGAAACAGAAGAAGCTATAAGATTTTTTATACCTGCTATTTGTTTGTTGGATAATTTTGTTAACGGTTCTAAATGTACAACAACTGATGCAGTCGGAGGAACACTGTTTTGGGTAAAAACACTCTCTTTTGGCAATGCTATATGCACATCTGCCTTTTCAATCGGATCAAGTCCTTCGACGGTTCTTGAGAGTTCCCCTTCCAATGCTCTTAAATATTTTATACGCTGTTCAAAATCAGTACTTCCAAAATTTTGCTTATCAAACAGTTCAAATCCTACTTTACTGTTTTTTGGAATTCCTTTTGCCGCAATGGCAATCCTCTCTTTATAAACAATATTGCTTGGCACTTCTATCGTACCTTCGTTTATTATTTTATACGGCACATTGTCTTTTTCCAATTGTTGAATTATCAAAGCAGAATCCGAAGGAGATATTTTGTCAAAAAGAATACTGTAGTTACCGCTGCCTGATTTGCCATTGTATAAAACTAAAAATACCAAAAAGCCCACAAGAGCCACAAGAGAAGCAGCTATAACACTCTTTTGTTTAAGAGTTAATTTTTGTATTGTATCGCTAATTTGCTGTAGAAGTACCTTAAAATCCATTACTGTCCTGCATTATAAACTGATGAAAAAATTTTAAAAAATTTATCATTTTCTTTTGTTTTGCCAATCGTTATGCGTACAGCATTTAAGCCGTAAGCCTTCAAATCTCTTATTATTATACCTTTTTTTAATAAAGAATTAGAAATTTGTGTAGAATTTTTTTTATTTTTCAGCAAAAAAGTTATAAAATTTGTGTAACTTTGTATAAATTCTATACCCAAATCTGTTGCAAATTCTTCATATCTTTTCATTTGAATAAAACTATTTTTTATAGAATTTTCTACGAAGGTATTATCTTTCAAAGCTTCAACTGCGGCTTTTAAACTAAGGGTTGTTATATTAAACGGCGGTCTTAATTTCATTAGATTTTTTACAATCTCCTCTTTGGCTATGCCATACCCCACTCTCATACCTCCAAGTCCGTAAGCTTTTGAAAAAGTTCCAAGATATAATACATTTGGAAATTTATCCGTAATGTCTCTCGGGTCAATTTGCATATCACGGTCTTTATAGGAAGCAAATTCCTGATAAGCTCCATCAAGAATCACAAGAGTATCTTCATCTATTTTGGATAAAAACCCATATATGTCACTCTTTTTAAGACACTCTCCAAGAGGATTGTTCGGCATACATAAAAATATGACGGATATATCATTGTGTTTATTGTAAATATCTAAAAATTCATCAAGATTATGTTGGTGACTTGCAGTCTTTAATATCTTGGCCCCTACACCTTTTGCATATATTTCATACATAGCAAATGTTGTCTTTGCCATTAATACACTTGAATTTTTATTTGCTTTTGCCCTTGTGGCAAACTCAAGTATTTGATCACTTCCGGCACCAATTATAACTTGCTCTTTATCTACATTAAATCTTTTTGACAATCCTTCTTTTAATTCATACATACTGTCATCAGGATACAAATGCATTTTATCGCATATCTTTTTGACGGCTTCTATAACTTTCGGGCTGCTGCCATATGGGTTTTCATTGCTTGCAAGCTTTACAATCTCTTTGGGGTCTATGCCGTAATCTCTTACAACAAGCTCTATAGGCTTACCTGCACTGTAAGTTTTTATATCTTTCAACTCTTCATTAAATTTCAACGGTAAATCTCCTTTTTGTCAATCACAACGGTACTTATTTATCCATTATCTCCCGCTATGGCATAACTTCCTAACCATTTGATATCATAATCACTTTTTAGCACTCTTTGTACATTTTCATCATCTATGTACCCTTCAAAATCAAGATAAAATACAGTTTCAAAACTGCTGTTTTTAAGAGGTCTTGACTCAATTTTTGTTAAATTTATTTTTTCTTCCTCGAATTTTTGCAAAAATTTGACAAGCCCTCCCGGTTTATCTTCGGTTTTAGCCAAAATAGAAGTTTTATTTTTTTTGGCTCTGTCATTTTTAAAATCACTCAGTATCAAAAATCTGGTTTTATTCGCAAGATTGTCTTCAATTTTTTCAAAAAGAATAGGCAATTGATACATTTTAGCTGCAATTTTTGAACAAATTGCGGCAGATTTCGGATCTTTCAAAGCTTTTTGTGCAGCTTCCGCAGTTGATTTTGTAGGTATAAACTCTATATCCAAAAGCATATACTCTTCTAAAAACATTCTGCATTGATTGTATCCTTGAGGATGAGAATATATTCTTTTTATACTCTCCAAAGAATCATTTAACGAAGCAAATGAGTGATGGACATCCATAATAACTTCTGCTACAATTTTTGAATTATACTTCCCAAGACAGTCAAGCGTAAGTCCGACAATCCCATCAGTATTGTTTTCTATAGGCACAACTCCATACTTTGCCTCTTTGTTTTCAAGTATTTTAAAAATTGACTCAATTCCGCTGAGAGAAAGATAGTCTGCATATGCCCCAAATCTACTTTCAGCCACTTGATGGGTAAAACTTCCTTTAGGACCAAGATATGCAACCCGTTCGGGAAGTTCCAAATTTCTGCTTGCGGCAAATATCTCCAGATAGATAGCCTCTATGGCATCATCACTTATAATACCTTTTTTATGGGCTTTAAGTCTGGATATAATTTCTTGCTCTCTTTCGGGTCTGTATATGGCACCTCCGACTTTATGCTTAAATTCACCAACACTTTTTACAATACGCATTCTCTCTTCAAGAAGTTTTAGTATCTTATCATCTATAGTATCAATTTGATCTCTTAATTTGTTTAAGTCCATTACAGATACTCTTTTTCCAATCTTATCAAATCTTCAAATTTTTCTCTTCTTCTTATGAGCCTGTCTTTATTATCTTCTATGGCAACTTCAGCCGCTCTTCCTCTGCTGTTATAGTTGCTGCTCATGGTAAATCCGTATGCTCCGGCACTTTTTATGACAAGAAGATCTCCGTGTTTTAACTTTGGCAATTCTATATCCTTGGCAAAAAAATCACCACTCTCACAAACAGGACCAACAACATCGCATTTGCTTGTCTTTCCTTTTACTTCTACGGCTTCAATAGCATGGTAAGCTTTGTAAAGAGATGGTCTTAGCAAATCATTCATACCGCCATCAACTATGACAAATCTTTTTGTATTGTTATCTTTTTCATACAAAACAGTTGTTAAAAAATATCCGCTCTCACCGACTATATAACGCCCCGGTTCACAAACAACCGTTACATCAGTACCTTTAAGTGTTGCCAAAATCGCTTGTGCATATGCATATGGCTTAATAGTTTGTTCATTATTGTATTTTATCCCTATTCCTCCGCCGATATCAAAAAATTTTATATCAATTCCCAAAACTTTAAGCTGTTTCATCATAGAGGCTACAATACTGCTTGCATCTTCAATGGGCTTTAAGTTAGTTAATTGGCTACCTATATGAAAATGTATGCCTATTGGCTCCATATAGTTTGAATTTTTTGCTTTTATGTATAATTTTTTTGCATTTTCAATGTCTATGCCGAATTTATTTTCATTAAGACCGGTTGATATATAAGGATGGGTTTTGGCATCTATATTGGGGTTGACTCTTATACTTATGCGTGCGGTTTTGGAAAGTTTACCCGCAATTAGTTCAACTCTGTCAAATTCAGCCTCACTTTCTATGTTTATCATTAAGATATCTCTTAAAATTGCGGCTTCGATTTCATCATCTCTTTTTCCGACTCCGCTGAAGATTATCTTATATTTTGGAATACCTGCTTGCAGTGCTCTTTTTACTTCACCCATTGAAACACAATCGGCTCCGGCTTCCAAATCGGCCAAAAGCTTCAATACGGATAAATTCGAGTTAGCTTTTACTGCATAGCAAATCAAGGATTTTCTGGCTCTAAAAGCATCTTTTAATTCCATATAATTATTTTTTATATTTTCAAAATCATATATATACAGCGGTGTTTGATACTTTTTAGATAATTCTCTAAAGTTTATCATTAAATCAACCTTTTATTTTATAAAACTTATGTAGAATTATAGATTATATCAAAAAAAAGATAAATTATCTATTTTTTACGGATAATTAAGTACCTAACCAAAAGTAATCTAAGGTCAATTTTTTATATAAAGATAGGTTGCAAAGGAACACAGAAGTAAAATCGGAAGTATTATACCTATCTCAGGATTTACGATACCGTTTACGGACATTTTTATCAACATAAAAAGCAATGCCCATACAACCAGAGTTACAAACAAAAAAATTGAACTTGCAAATGCCAAATTGAAAAATCTGTTACTTATAGGCAAATAATAAAAAAGAATCATATTTAACAGGGGTGCAAAAAATGGAAATACAAGCATAGTAAACAAAGATGCCTTTATTTTGGAAATATTAACATTTTGTGATAAAAACAGTTTGATAGCCTGATATGCATCCTTAATCGAAAAACTGTTTTTACCCTCATAAACATTTTCTATAATTTTTGGCTTAAACCCTTTTAAAGTTTTATAATGTTTGTAAAATATTTTTGTCAATTTTGCATCGGATTCTTTTATTGGTGGTTTTCTTACAATTTGAATATCATTTAAAATCCAATATTCATTCACGAAATCGGCACTCTTTGCCTTGGTAATTACTCTTAAATCACCCTTTTTTATCTTGAATATTCTTATACCGTAAGCTTTCTTTTTAAAAGGATCCAATTTTCCTATATAGATATAATTATTATTGTATTTTAAAAACAGATCCTTTGATAAATTTGACAAACTGGAGTGGTTTAATATATTATATGCATACTCTCTTGAATAAGTAAAATTTGTAAAATTTAGCGATATATATGCGATTGTTATAAAAACAGAAGTAAAAAATATAGGCTTTATCAATGAATTTTTTGAAATTCCTGATGCATACATTGCTATTAATTCATTTGTTCTTATAAGATTGAACTTTGAAATTATCATAGCAAAGACCAATGATAAAGGCAGGGTAAAATTGACAGCATTTAAAAAAGTATACCATGCATAAAGAATCTGCATATTTGCAGAATTAGGCAAGTTTTTAAAATTTTGTATCAAATCGATACCAAGATAAAAAAACTGAAGTGCTAAAAATATTATCATAAAGTTTTTTATATAAATCAATGAAATATATTTTTGATATATCTTTAAATTTGGCATCTATTTCTCACACAAATTTTTTTTATTGTATCTGCTTGCCGTTTGTACTGCGGTGTGATCCAAAAGGTATTTTAATGTTTCACAGGCATATGATATGATTTTAGACAGGCACTCTTTTTGTTCTTTTGAAAAATTACTTAAGACATAATTTGCTATATCTTGTTTATTTTCAGGCTTGGAAATACCGACTCTTATTCTATCATAATCTCTTGAAATATGAGCATCTATGGATTTAAGTCCATTATGTCCTCCATTGCCTCCTGAATGTTTTATGCGGATAGTTCCGAATGGAAGTTCAAGATCATCATGTATAACAATAACTCTTTTTACATCAAAATAATTCATAACATTTACGATACTTAAACCGGAATTATTCATATATGTAAGAGGCTTTAAAAAGAGAATTTTGGAAGATTTGTAAAGTTCACCGTTAAAAGAGCTTTTATTTATTTTAGAAGGATTCAGGTTAGAGATAAAACTATCTATAACCATAAATCCAATGTTGTGTCTGTTATCTTTATAAGCAGGTTCAGGATTGCCCAAACCAACAACAAGAATCATTATTTGGCTTTTATAACTCCAACAACTGCGATTCTGTCAGCTTCGAGCATTTGTACATTTTCAGGAACTTGCATATCTCTAACCAAGATAGAATCCCCTACTCCCAAGTCGGTAACATCAAGAGTAAAGCTGTCAGGAATATTTTCAGGAGTGCATTTTACTTTCAATCTTTTTTTAGAAACCATCAAGACTCCTCTGTCTTTGATGCCCTTAGCCAATCCGACAGTTTTTACCGGTATCATAAATTTTGACAAAATACCCGGAGTTGCAACTTTCAAATCAACATGCAAAAGGTCATTTGTTACAGGATCTTTTTGATATTCCTGTATTGCTACTTTCAACTCTTTGTCACCTACTTTTATATCAAGCAACAGATGAGTTTTATTTCTTACAGCTTTTATAAACTCATTTTTTTTAAAAGCAACATTTATATTTTCTATCCCTTTGCCGTATATATTAGCAATTAGATAACCATCTCGTCTTAGGGCTTTTGTAGCCTTTTTACCGATACTATCTCTAATTATACCTTCTAACATCTTTTTCCTTTGTAAAATTTTAGGGTGTGATTTTATCTAAATTCACCTTACCAGCTTCTTAAGGACGCCCCTTAATTGATATCCTAAATTCATCTTCTGTGATTTTACTATCTTCAAACATATCCATTTGCAGTTTTAAATCATTTCTATTACTTGCATTTAAATAAGCCTCTTTTTTAGAAATAATTCCTGCCTTGTACAAATCAAGAAGAGCTTGGTCGAATGTTTGAGTTTTATAAGTTCCCTTTCCCTCTCTTATTGCATCCGGGATTTCATTTTCTCTGTCTTCTATTATCAAAGATTCTATTCTGGCATTTTTAACAAGAACTTCAATTGCGGCCACCCTGCCGCCATCTACCCTTTTTACAAGTCTTTGAGACAATACTCCTTGCAAAACTGATGCTAATGATAATTTTACTCTGTTTTGTTCATTTCCCGGAAACATATTGATAAGTCTTCCTATGGTCTCTTTTGCATCCATTGTATGAAGCGTCGATAAAACAAGATGGCCTGTTTCAGCTGCATGAATAGCAGTTTCAATTGTCTCCATATCTCTAAGCTCTCCAACAAGTATAATATCCGGATCTTCCCTAAGAGCCGCACGCAAAGCATCTGAAAAAGAAAGAGCATCTTGACCTATGGCTCTTTGGTTGACTATACATTTATCATCTTTAAAAACAAATTCTATGGGATCTTCGATAGTAATAATATGCTTATTTCTTTTTTGGTTTATTTCGTTAATAATTGAGGCAAGTGTAGTTGTCTTACCGCTTCCTGTAGGTCCTGTTACCAAAACCAATCCCCTGTTAAGAGAACAAAAGTCATACACAATATTTGGAAGTCTTAAAGATTTTATTGTCGGGATTCTTGCTGGAATGGTTCTAAATACACATGATATACCATCCATTTGAAAAAATATATTTGCTCTGAAATTGTAATACTCGTTAAGTTTAAAAGTAAAATCAACACTTTTTTTCTCAATAAATTCTTTAAACCTGCTTCTAAGCAATTCTTTTGCAAGTATTAAAGTATCTTCTTTGAGCAAAATATCAGGTGAGATAACAATTATATCACCCATAACTCTTCCTCTAACCGGGGCATTTGATTTGATATGAAGATCACTTCCTTTTTTTTCAACCAGTTTTGCCAAATATACTTTAAGTCTTTTTGTCATTTCAAATGTCAGACTTTTTACATCCACTTCAACATTACTGCCGTTCATCTAAAATCCTTTATCTCTTTTGTTTATCTATGCTTTTAAGTATTTCATTTTAAATTCTCCTTTTTGCCGGAAATGAATTCCGGCAAAAATTCCTATCACTAAAGCTACGCCTGTCGGCGAGAGAAACAATCATGATTTTATTTTTGTTTGTGTTTTTGAAACTTGATTGTTTCATCTTAAAATCTCCTTTTTGCCGGAAATGAATTCCGGCAAAAATTCCTATCACTAAAGCTACGCCTGTCGGCGAGAGAAACAATCATGATTTTATTTTTGTTTGTGTTTTTGAAACTTGATTGTTTCATTAAAAGCTATTTTAAATGCTTCAACTCCTTGTGTCATTAATTCTGCATATATTTTATCCATCTCAATCCCTTGATTTTCAAGGACTTTAAAATATTCATCAATCAAACTGTTTGGCAAAGGTTCTTTTGGTAAAAATTGATCGGAGTTCAAAAATGCTTCTATGGTTTTTAAAGGTGCGGTATTTATAGAGTTTGGATACAGAAGCTCTTTTATGTAATAAGCAGGCTCCAATGTATTGCCTTTTACTCCGGTACTTGCAAAAAGAGTTCTTGTGTTGATGACATTCGCACTCTCAATCATATTGTATATTTTTGAAGCATTATATATGCCCGTTAAAGAAGTTTTGATATTTTTTTCTAACAATTTTTCATCCATTTTTCTATCAAATCTACTGACAAAAACACTCAAAACAACTTGCGGAAATTCAATTTCTTTGGCAATTTTTTGCTGGGCTTTTTTTATTGCCTGAAGAGATAATTTTGCTTGTTCCGGAGAAAAGATAAGTGTAATATTTACATTTATTCCGTTGCAAAGCAACTCTTCTACAACTTCATATCCCGCATCAGTTGCAGGAACTTTGATCATTACATTTTTTTTATCTATTTTTTTATAAAGCCTTTTTCCCTCTTCTATACTTTCTTTTGCATCATCACAAAGTCTCGGATCAATTTCTATACTTATAAAGCCATCATCTCCCTGCTTATATAAGGGCTCCAATATGGAAGCAGCTATAGATATATCTTTACATGCAATCTCTTCATATATCTCTTTTTCTGACAAATTGATAAGTTTTTTTATTTCATCTTTGTAAATTGGAGAATTTAAAATAGCTTCTTTGAAAATTGCCGGATTGCTTGTAGCACCATTTACAACTTTTTTATCAATCAATTTCTGAAAATCATTTAGCAAAAAATTTCTCTCTATAAAATCGCACCAAAGCGAAAACTTAATATCTTCTAAAAACATTTATACTCCCTCAATATGTAATATTTCACTTAAATCTTTATTTTCTACTGTACAATTTGCCTCTTTTTTCAATATATCATTCGCGCAAAAAGCTATCTTTGTTTTTGCATATTCAAACATAGAAAGATCATTCGCACCATCTCCTATAACTACGGTATTATCTTTTTCTATATGCAAAACTTTTTGCAATCTTTTTAGCATATCACCCTTACTAAAACCAAACATCATATCTCCGCCTACTTGTCCGCTTAAGATACCATTTTTACTATGAAGTATATTGGCAAATGAAGTATCATATCCTAAAATATCTTTTGCATAATCAGTTGCATTTCTAAAACCTCCGCTAAAAACAATAACTGTGTAGCCTCTTTTTTTTAACTCTGTTATAGTTTCTTTCGCCCCTTTCATAAAAGGCAGACTATGGCATATTTCATCAACTTTTGATACTTCCAATCCTTTTAACAACTCTACTCTTTTGATTAAACTTTCAAAAAAATCAATCTCACCCGCCATAGCTTTTGAAGTAATTGCAGAAACTTTCTTTCCGATTCCCAATTCATCAGCTAAAAAATCTATAGTTTCACCGTCCATTAAAGTTGAATCAAAATCAAACACACACAATTTCACCTAACAAATCTCCTTTTTGGTTTTTAAGTACCTAATCTCTATAAAGAGTATCCTTAATTAAGCATTTATAGGATATAATACTAAAAAATATGTAAGAAATGGGTTAAACATGATAGAGAGTTTCATAAATAAATTACATAATAAAAGTTTTTTGAGTTTAGAAGTAACACCTCCGCATGCACCAAATCTCAATAACATAATTGAAAATATAAAAAAATTCAAATTAGATAGTGCGGTTGATGGCTTCAGTACTACCGACAACCCTCTTGCAAGATTAAAATACGACTCTATGTTTTCCGCACTCAAACTCCAGCAAACATTCCAAAAAGCCTGCATTGTCACTATGAGTATGAGAGACAGAAATAAAATTGCTCTGCAATCAGATCTTCTTGGGATGAATGATTTTGACCTTAGGATTGTTTTGGCACTTACCGGCGATCCTGCACATTCAAGTGATCAGCCTGGTGCAAAAGCTGTAAACGAAGGAAGAAGTACACTTCTTTTGGATATGATAAAATGTTTTAATTCCGGCATTGATTATTCCGGAAAGCCTTTTAAAATTTCTCCAAAAAAAATATTTCCAATATCCGTTACAAATGCCTATGCAAAAAGCAATAAAACTATCTACAAGAATCTTAGATTAAAACTTTCCCATGGGACAGGTGCCATCATAACACAACCTGTTTATGATAAAGACAATGCCAAAATGCTTCTAAAAACTTTTGAACAGGCTAAAAACGATACGGAATTTTTAGAAAATGATCCTGTTATGGTATTGGGTTTTTTTCCTATTACGAGATTGAGGACTGCACAATTTTTAAATTCTCATGTCCCCGGTGTTTATGTTCCTGCATCATGGATGGAAAAACTTTTAACTGCAAAAGAAAAATCACCCGAAGAAGAGTTAAAAACAGGACTTGAACTAAGCAAAAGAGCTTTTAACGAGATTTACAAAACCGGAAGGAAGGTTCACCTTATGTCGGCGAACCATTTTGAGTTGATAAGAGATATATTAGAAATCTCTCTTTAAAAGAGCATTGACATTTAAGATAGTAACTATACTATCTTCCATTTTTCCTATACCAAAAATCATATTATCACTACCCTCTTCCTTATGAAAAGTTTCAGGCGGAGTCTCTATGTTTGACTGTTCGATTCTGATAGCTTTTGTAAGTCTATCAATCACAAAACCGGCTTCATTGTTTTTTGTTTTTATAACTATATATCTTGTATCTTCATTTTGAGGTATAGGCGGGAGACCAAATTTTCTTCTAAGGTCAATAAGAGGCAAAATACTTCCTCTTAAATTAAACACCCCAAGTACATAATCAGGAACACTTGGTACTTTTGTACACTCTATGGGTTTTATAATTTCTTGGATATTAAGAATCGGAACTGCCAACTCTTCATTTCCAACCACAAAGCCAACCAATTGTATTATATTTTCATTGTCTTTGTTTTCTTCGCCATTTTGCTGTTCTTGCTGTTTTTGCAGTATTGATTTTAACTTTTCACTCATTTTTTACTCCATAGGAAGTTTTAAATTTTTCTTAACAACATTTGCCAAATACTCTAAAGAGTATGGTTTGGTTATGTACTCTGTCATTCCTACTTCTACTCCTCTCATTCTGTCTGACTTGGAAGTTCTGGAAGTAACCGCAACCAAAGGCAAATATTTATACCTTGAATACTTTCTGATTTCACCTGCAAGCGTATAGCCATCCATCCTTGGCATCTCTATATCGATCAAAACGATATCAAAACTCTTATCTCCTGATTTTAAAAGCTGTAAAGCTTCAACACCGTTTGTTGCTTCAGTTATGTTTAGTCCTAATGGTTGTAAAGCTTTTTGCATAATGGTTCTGTCAGTTTTACTATCATCTACTATCAATACATTATAATCGCCAGGTTCTTTTTTGGAGGTACTCTCTTGTGTTTCACTTATTTTTTTTATGGTACTGCCGGTCTCTTTGGCAAGCTCCATCAAAGCCCCGACATCTACGATTAGTGTCACTCTTCCATCACCTCTTATAGTAGCACCTGCGATACCTTTTATACCTTGAAGATAATCACCAAGAGATTTGATAACTATCTCTTCTTGACCTACAAGAGTATCTACTATAACTCCGAGTTTTGATTCTGCGAGAGCTATAACAACTATATACAGATTCTCTCCGCTATCAAAAACTTCTTCTATTCCGAAAACATCGGAAAGTCTGACAAGAGGTAAAATTTCTTCTCTTAGTCTCAATACATCTTTACCCTCGATAGAATATATCTCTTCAGCCGGAACTCTTACGGTTTCCAAAACGGAAGATAGCGGAATAGCAAAATACTCTTCCTGAGCACCTACTAAAAGTGCCTGTATGATCGCTAGAGTCAGAGGAATTTTTAATTTTATAATTGTACCTTTTCCTTTTTCACTGTCTATATCTATAATACCGTTTAATTTTTCTATATTTGTTTTTACAACATCCATTCCTACGCCACGCCCCGAAACATTCGTAACTGCTGCCGCGGTAGAAAATCCCGGTTTAAATATCAAAGCAAAAGCTTCTTTGTCCGTAAGATTATCCGCCTCTCTTTCCGTAATCAGACCTTTTTCCAAAGACTTTTGGATAAGCATATCCGAATCAAGACCTTTTCCGTCATCAACAATTTCTATAACTATAGAGTTGCCCTCATTATAAGCTTTAAGCTCTATGGTTCCATGTTCGGGCTTGCCCATGGCCAGCCTGGTTTGAGCATCTTCTATACCATGATCACAAGAGTTTCTTATGATATGGACCAAAGGATCTCCTATCTCTTCTATAATAGACTTATCAAGTTCCGTCTCTTCACCTGATATTTTTAGTTCAATATTTTTTCCAAGTTCACGCGACAAATCTCTTACCATTCTCGGAAATTTATTAAATACTTTGGCTATAGGAAGCATTCTTGTCTTCATAACGGCAATTTGCAAATCAGTCGTAACAATAGAAACCGAAGAAACAACCTGATTTAATTCTTCAAGAAATTTTTCACCCTCATATCTCTCTTCAACATCATCATAAATTTTTAAAAGCCTGTTTTTTCCAAGAACAAGTTCTCCTATAAGATTCATAAGATGATCAAGTCTTTTAACCTCAACTCTTATGGTTTGCTCCAGAGTACTGCCACTGCTTTTTTTAATAGGTGCGGAGGTGGTTTTGTTTGATTTTTTAGGCTCTTTTTTGGGTATTTCTTTCTTTGGTGTTTCCTCTTTTTTATCTATTTTCGGTTCAGCTTTCTTCTCTTTTTTCTTTTTCTTTTTTTCTTCTCTTTTTTCCTGTAAAAGTCTTTCTATTTCCGCTTCAACTTCTTCATCACTCATATCGGAATAATCAGGCTCTTCTTCAGGCTCAGTTTCTTCCGGTTCTTCCTCTTTGTGTTCTTCTTCGGTAGATATTTCATCTTGCTCTTGTATCTCTTCACCTTTTGATATGGCATCAAGCTTTGCACACACGGGAGCTATAACGATATCATCATTCTGGTCACTTCCCGTATCTCTTACACTGTAAAGAAGTGCCTTCATCATATCAATAGACTCCAAAACAGTATCCATTATCACAGGTGTTATACTAAGTTCACCTTTTCTTGCCTTGTTTAAAACATCTTCCATATGATGGGTAAGTTCAGTCAGAGTATCAAGATTTAGAAAAGAACTTGATCCTTTTATGGTATGGGCTACTCTGAAAATTGAGTTTAAAAGTTCCAAATCTTCAGGATTGTTTTCAAGTTCCACTAAGTCTTGGTCAAGCTGTTCAATAAGCTCGAAAGCTTCTATTAAAAAATCTTCCAATATTTCTTGCATATCATCCATTACGCTTCCTTATTACCATTGATATGAGATTTGACAACTCTTGAAATTTCACTGTAAAATTCAGGTGCATCAAATTTTGTAAGATACGCCTCACCACCTGCCTCTTTTCCTCTAATCTCACTAAAATGATCACTTATGGAAGAGTTGAAGATAAGAGGTATATCTTTAAATCTATCATCATCTTTCAATTTTGCCGCAAAATGAAAACCATCCATCTGCGGCATTTCGACATCACTTATGATGATTTTCAATTCTTTGGTTATACTCTCTCCGTAAACATTGTACAACTCTTCAAGTTTTTCAAGAGCATTTACTCCATCTTTTGCTTCTATCGGCTTCATTCCCATTTTGGTAAGTGCATCTTTCATAAGCTTTCTTGCCGTACTGCTATCATCAACTACCAATGCCAATCCGCCTAACTGATCAATCAAGCCGTCTTCAAGATCAATATTCGGCTGATAGATACCAAGCTCTTCCATAATGGTCTCAAGATCAAGTATTAAAAGAACTTCATCATTCTCAATCCTTGTAACACCTGTTATCTGAGCTTTGTCCAAAACTCCGTTGCCCATTGAAAAACTTGCCGATTCTATATCTTCCCAGCTTATTCTTCTTATTCTTTTTGCTTCATGCACTATAAAACCTATAAGCATTCCGTTAAATTCGGCTATCAATACTCTCGGTTTTATATTTAAATCATCAGGAACTTCTATACCCATCCATTTAGCAAGATTTATAACAGGTATAACTACTCCTCTAAGATCAAAAATTCCCTCTACAAAGTCAGGTACATTCGGAATTTCAGTTATATTTGGTATCTTTATAATTTCTCTGACTTTGACAACATTAACTCCATATATACCTTCATATACTTTATCGCCGTCTTTTTTAAATATACGAAAGTCAACAAGCTCCATCTCATTGGAGCCTACTTGCAACACATCTTGTTTTTTCATTATATGTTTTCTCCTTTTTCTAAAGGCAAATCTTTTTTGAACTTTACTTTTTGGAATTCTGATTGTGATTGTACTATAATAAAACTTTTATTGCACGCAAAAGATGAAATATTGATATATTTTTTATCCTCTTTTATATATAGTGTTACATTTTGATGAAAATGGCCTTCTATGATTATATCTATATCATTTGTCAAAAGTTTTGCCATTCTTGTTTGTACAATATCTTTAAAATTGTCTATTTTTTTACATATATCTTTTTTATATTGGGATCTTATAATTTTTTTTGATATGAAGCCATTTAAAAAATTATCTACAATTGATATCGTAAAAAGGAAAATCTTTGAACGAATTATCTTGGTATAAACTGTATATAAAAAAGGAGTTGCCTTATCTCCGTGCAAAAGCAAAACATTATAGTTATTCATTTTAAAAACAGCAGGTTGGTCTTTGTAGGAAAAAACTTTTATATCCGGAAATATCTTTTTTAAATTAAAGTCATGATTTCCTTCAAAATAAAAAATTTCTACTTTTTTTGAAATTTTATTTATCAAATTTATATATTTTTGATTGATTTTTTGTGTATATTCAACACCGCCGACCAATAGATCAAATATATCGCCCATTAAAAAAAGTTGACTTGTATCAATTCTTTTTTCATCAATGCTTTTTAAAAACTCAAAAAAATTATCTCTTTTTTTATTGACATGAGAATCAGCTACAAAAACAGCATCTCTTTTTATCTCACTATGGGACATAAGCTATAACCGGAATACCTAAATCTTCTTTAAAGCCGCTCATTATATTGGCATTGACTACCGCACCGGAAGATGAACCTTTTAAAATATTATCTATAGTCGAACAAATATAAAGTTTTTTACCTGATTTTTTTACAAAAATATCACAAAAATTTGTACCTGCTACCGATTTCATCTCTACGGGTTTGTCAAAAACTCTGATAAATTTTTCATTTTTATAAAACTCTTTCAGATATGAAAGAGGTTCTATATCCTCTTTTAAAACGGTATAAATATCACACATTTCACCTCTGATCAAAGGTAAAAGATGCGGTATAAAATTGACATCGAAACTTATTCCTCCCGATACAATTCTCATTTTTTCTTTTATTTCCGGTTCGTGTCTGTGCATCAAAGGATTATAGGCAAAAACATTTTCATCAATTGAAACAAAATGTGTTTTGTCCGTACATTTCTTTCCTGCCCCGCTTACTCCGCTTTTTGCATCTATAAAAACAGGATATTTTTTATCCAAATATTTAACAAAAGGAAGAATTCCAAGAAGGGTTGCAGTTGGATAACATCCGGGGTTTGCCACGAGATTTGCATTTTTGATATCTTTTCTAAAAAATTCAGGAAGTCCGTAAACCGCCTCTTTTAAATGCTCTTTATCCGTATGCTTACAATAGAATTTTTCATATGTTTCAAGCTCAAGTCTGTAATCGGCTGAAAGATCCACTACTTTTACATCAAGCTTTAGTAATTCTTTTGCAAAACCCATAGCAGTTTTATGGGGCAGTGCTAAAAAAGCAAGATTTGCTACTGAAGCAATTTCTTTTGCATCAGCCTTTTTTATTTCTGCATCATATACCCCTTTAAGAGAAGGATGAAGTTCATTCAAATTCATTCCTCCCTCACTGTTTGCTATATAAACAAGTTCGAATCCCGGATGATTTATAAGTATTTTTATAAGCTCAAGCCCGGTAAACCCGCTTGCACCTATAACTGCTACTTTTATTTGTTTCACTCTAATTCCTAAATTAATTTATCTCGATTATTTCATATTTTTTAATGCCACCGGGCAATCTCATCTCCACCTCGTCACCTTCTTCTTTTCCCAAAAGTTGCTTTGTAAGCGGAGAATTGTATGAAATCATTCCATTTTCAGGCGAACTCTCATAACTTCCCACTATCTTGTAAGTTATCTCTTCACCACTATCTATATCTTCCAAAGTTACAGTAGATCCGAATCTGACTTTATCATGTTCATATTTGCTCGGGTCCACCACTTGAGTTTTTGCAAGATAAGTACTTAATTCATGAATTCTTGCTTCTATAAAAGCAAGTCTCTCTTTTGCCGCATGATATTCGGCATTCTCTTTTAAATCTCCGTGACTTCTTGCTATATCTATCTCTGTAACGGTCTGAGGTCTTTGAACTTTTTGAAGTTCTTGAACCTCAGCAACAAGTTTATCATAACCCTCTTTTGTAATAGGTTCTTTTTGCATATATAATTTACTCCCTGCCTCATTTATTTATGGATACTTCTAATCCCATATATCTCTAATTATACCAAAAATTCCGAAACATTTTTAGAGCTGCCGTGTTTTAACAATTGTTTTAGCTTCAATGATTTTAAAAAAAACTCTTCTTTGTCTAAATTACGATACTCATTTAAAAGATTTTTTACCGTAACCTCATCTTGGATAAACTCTTTGTGCAAAGGATCCAATCCGGCAAAATCAAGTATAATATTTGCCAAACCGATATATTTTAATTTAACAAATTTTTTGGCTATAAAATAATCTATCTTTTTAGCTTTATAAACCAAAACAAAAGGTATCCCCAAAAGAGAAGCCTCAAGTGTTGCAGTACCTGAACACACAAATGCAAAATCACTTTTCAAAAAAGCTTTTTTTGCATCAAAAATTACTTCAAATTCACTAATATCACCGTATATTTCATTTATATCTTTTTTTGAAAAATGCTTCGGCACCACCAATAGTTTTCTTTTATTTATACTTTTTGCCAACTCTTTATATATTTTTATAAGTGATTTAATTTCACTTCTTCTGCTTCCCGGCAAAAATGCAACCGCTCTATCAGATGAAACCTGATTTTTGAACTCTTTAATCTCATCCAAAAGAGGATGTCCCACATAGATTGATTTATTGTAAAATTTATCTTCAAAAGGTAAAATTGAACATAAAATATCACAATATTTTTCTATCTTTTTCACTCTTTTTGCTTTCCATGCCCAAACTTGGGGAAGTATATAATATATAATTTTTGCAGAAGGATTTTTCTCTTTTATGGCTTTTGAAAGAGGAAGATTAAATGCCGGAGAATCAATCAACAAAATTCTATCACACTCAAAACTAAGTTTCACCATCTCTTTTATAGCTTTTTTTGCCAGTTTTATTTTTGAAAGAGCATCTACAAATCCCATGATTGAAAAGTCTGATGAAGGGTATATGGGATTACCGAATTTCGGATCAAAAATACCTTCTAATGCATACTTGTTCAACTCTTCCAAAACAGGTTCAAGGTGTAAATTGGCTGAAGGCTCTAATGCAGAAACTAAAATTTTACCCACTCTGACTCCATATATTTTTGATATAATATTATCTATTTTTTACTTAACTAATGCAAAATTTGAGTTAAACCAAAAGGAACAATAAAGTGAAACGACCATTAAACAGATGCTCACCATTTAATATCCTCATAACAAATGATGACGGCTTTGAAAGTGAAGGACTTTTAACACTCGTAAAAACTATCAAATCAATAGAAAATGTTATTGTCACGGTCGTTGCGCCCACTACTGAAAAATCGGCCTGCGGTCACTCTTTGACATTAACCAAGCCTTTGAGATTTGTTGAAATAGAAGATAATTTTTTTAAATTGGACGACGGAACACCAAGTGATTGCGTATATCTTGCAACCCATGCACTTTACAAAAATAAACCGGACCTTGTTATTAGCGGTATCAACAAAGGATCAAATATGGGAGAAGATATAACTTACAGCGGAACAGCAAGTGCCGCTATGGAAGCAGTACTACAGGGAATTCCTGCTTTTTCCATATCCCAGGTATGCAAAGACAAATACAAAAGTTTACAAATACACGGATATGATCTTGCCTGTGAAGTAGCAAAGGATATAACCGAAAGATTATTGAAAAATGAAATAAATATAGGAAAAAGAAAATTTTTAAATATAAATATTCCTCCTATTAAAAAAGAGGATTTAAAAGGATATAAGATAACCGAAGCCGGTTTTAGACTTTATGGAAATGATGCACATCTTCATAGAAATCCAAGAGGTGAAGAGTATTATTGGATAGGCATTCATCCGTTACAGTGGGAAAGCAGAAATGCCGATATCATGTGTGATTTGGATGCCATTGAGCAAAAATTTGTTTCTATAACCCCTATTCAGCTAAATTTAACTTCTTATGATGAAATAGAAAACCTAAGGCATCTTGAAAATGAGATTTGAAAAATGCAGACTTCTGTTCGGAGATGATTTTGAAAAAATAACTAAGGCAAAAATCATACTTTTTGGAGTTGGAGGAGTAGGAAGTTTCTGTCTTGATGCGCTTTATAGAAGCGGTGTAAAAAATATCACTATAGTTGACTTTGATACTTATGAACTTACTAACCAAAACAGACAAATAGGATCTCAATATTTGGGTGAAACAAAAACTGAAGCATTGGCAAAATTATATCCCGGAATAAATTATATCACACTCAAAGTTACAACAAAATGGATAAAAGAGTTTGATTTTGAAAAGTATGATCTTGTGATAGATGCAATTGATGACATACCTGTCAAAGTTGCATTGGCTAAAAAAACTTATAAAAAACTTGTTTCATCCTGCGGCGGTGCAAAAAGAATAAACCCAACACTTATAGAGATTGCCTCTATTTGGAAAACTACCAACGATCCGTTTGCCAAAAAATTCAGATATGAACTTAAAAAATCAGACTTCAAAGAAGATTTTCAAGTAGTTTTTTCAAAAGAATTGCCTAAAAAATGCGACGGAATGGGAAGCTTTGTCGGGGTTACCGGCTCTATGGGTCTTGCTCTTTCTTCACTTGCTTTGCAAAAACTAAGATACCTCTAAAAAATTATGGACTTGCATATGTTGTTAGAGGTGTTTTTAATTTTACTATTTTGTTTATATCTTTTCTGTATATATATGTTAAGGCTCTTCCTCTGTAAAGCAAATCTCCTTTAAAGGTTGTATTTCCTACTTTAAAAACAAGATTATCTTTTTCAAACATCATTTTACCAAGTTTTTTACCTATCGGCCCGTAAAAAGACAAAAGTGAAATTAAAATAAAAAAAATATAAATATATGCAAATATTTTAAAAGTTTTTTTACCGGATATAAGATATCCGAAAATTGCAGAGAAAATGACAAGCATAAGATATGATTGGTTATCCACAAAAAGAATATTGTAATATACTTTTATATGATAAATATCTATATAATTAATCTTTATACCTATAAACAATAGAAAATCTAATAGCAAAACAAAAATAAGACCTAATAAAAATGAGCCGATTATCTTTGGAGTCATCTTATCCTCTTTATCTTTTTATCTCTTAACTTATAAAGCTGTGACGGTGTTTTTTGACTAAACTTTTTTCTATCAAAAATAATTATATCGACTCTGTCTTTAATCCAACTAAAATCAAAACCGCAGCCTGTTTTATTTGCAGAAGTAGAATACATCCACCCAAATCTCCTTAAAAAAGCTTGATGAGAACTCTTTTTAACTACTCTTAAAGCTTTTTTGTTAGGATATATAAAAGTAGTTCTTTTTTTTCGTCTTACGGTTTTTTTAAAATTATCAGGGATACGCACCTCTTTTTTCAACTCTTTAAAAGTGGCAACACTCTTTATAAAAAGTTTTTTGCCATCTCTTTTTTTGATAAAAGCAAGTCTTTTGGCATTTTTGGAAAGCAGCCCGACTGTTGTATCTGTCTGAACAAGAAATACTGTATTTTTAATTTCCAAGATATTCCTGCAATGCTTTAGGATAAAATATATCACTTTCCTGAAGTTCTTTAATAGCCCCTATGGCCACATTTGCCGCTGCAATTGTAGTAAAATACGGGATATTCAGCTTGATTACTTCTCTTCTGATATCTTTTGCATCACTTTTGCTTGATTTATTGTCGCTGGTATTTACCATAAGAGCTATCTCGCCGTTTTTCATTTTATCCTGTATATTTGGTCTTCCTTCACTTATCTTATAAACAAATTCGGATTTTACTCCTGCATCTTCGAGTGCTTTATGAGTTCCGCCGGTCGCAATAATTTTAAAGCCAAGACGCTCAAAACCGATACCCAATTCACCGGCAAACTCTTTGTCTATATCACTTAAAGATATAAATACGATACCTTTTACAGGCAGTATATTGCCACTGCTAAACTGTCCTTTTGCAAAAGATTTTGCAAAATTTTCACTAATTCCCATAACTTCACCTGTAGATTTCATTTCAGGACCCAGGATCAAATCAGCTCCTGTTAGTTTGTTAAAAGGAAAGACTGCCTCTTTTACACTTATATGATTTTTTATGTGCGGCTTGTAAATCCCGTTTTCTTTATAAACAATACTGTTTTTATCATAAAATTTCAAAGCTTCAAGCAAATTTCCTTCATACATAACCTTTGTAGCTACTTTTGCCAAAGGAATTCCCGTAGCTTTGCTTACAAACGGTACGGTTCTACTAGCTCTCGGATTGACTTCAATGATATAAACTTCATTTTTATAAACAGCAAATTGGATATTTAACAATCCTATTACACCAAGGCCCAATGCTATATCTTTTGTCTCTTTTTCTACTTCAAGTAAAATTTTTTCACTTAAACTAACTGCCGGAAGAGAGCATGAACTATCACCGCTATGAACTCCCGCTTCTTCAATATGTTGCATAATTGCACCGATATATACATTTTCTCCATCACTTATGGCATCTACATCTATCTCTATCGCACGGTCTAAAAATTTATCCAAAAGCACCGGAGAATCATTGCTTACACTAACTGCCTCATTCATATATGTTTTAAGTTCATCTTCACAATAAACTATCCTCATCGCTCTTCCGCCAAGAACATAGCTTGGTCTGACAAGCACGGGATATCCTATCTCTTTTGCTTTATTCAAAGCTTCTTCTTTTGTTGTAGCCGTATCATTTTTTGGTTGCTTTAAATTATAATCTCTTGCAAATTTGGAAAATTTTTCTCTATCTTCGGCCATATCTATCACTTTTGCACTTGTTCCTATGATATTTGCTCCTATTGCGGTTAGTTTTTTCGCAAGTTTTAGAGGTGTTTGTCCTCCAAAATGTACTATAATGCCGTCAGGGTGTTCTTTTTGTATAACTGCTCTAACCCTTTCAAAATCGATCGGCTCAAAATAGAGAATATCACTCGTATCATAATCGGTTGAAACAGTTTCGGGATTACAGTTGTACATAATCGTTGTAACCCCCATATCTTTAAGTGCAAAGGCTGCATGAACACAGCAATAATCAAACTCGATTCCTTGTCCTATTCTGTTCGGACCGCCACCGAGTATTAAAACTTTTGATTTCTTTTTTTCTTTTTGACAGGAAACATCAGGCATTTCATACTTGGATACGGGCATAGTTGAATACAAATACGGAGTCAATGCTTTAAATTCTGCCGCACAGGTATCTACTTCATTATATGAAAGTTTAATGCCGAATTTCATCCTTGTATTTGCAATATCATTTTCATTTATATCCATACTGTCTTTTTGATTGATAAGTTTTGCTATCATAGCATCGCTAAATCCGTCACATTTTACTTTTCTAAGAAGTTTTTCATTTTTTAAAATATCTATATCTATACTTTTTTCAAGTTCAACAATTTCTTCGATTTGGTATAAAAACCATCTATCTATCTTTGTAAGATTGTAAACTTCATCTATGCTCATTCCCTCTCTGAATGCTTGAGCAAGATAAAGAATTCTATTTTCGTTGGCCCTTCTTAACTCTTTGGTTATTTTATCTTTATCGCCTTTTGCAATCTCATCAAATCCGTCAAGTCCGGTTTCCAATGAGCATAAAGCTTTTTGAATTGACTCTTTAAAGGTTACTCCTATGGCCATAGCTTCACCGACACTCTTCATTGAGGTACCAAGTGTCGAATCAGCAAGAGGAAATTTCTCAAATGTAAATCTGGGCATCTTTGTCACTACATAATCAATCGTAGGTTCGAAACTGGCCGTTGTTCCTATAATATCATTTTTTATCTCATCAAGTGTATAACCTACTGCAAGATATGTAGCTACTTTTGCTATAGGATAACCTGTAGCTTTACTGGCAAGTGCCGAACTCCTACTTACTCTTGGATTCATCTCTATAACGGTCATTCTGCCATTTTTTGGATTTATTGCAAATTGTACATTGCTTCCTCCGGTATCAACACCTATCTCTCTTAATATCGCAAAAGAAGCATCTCTCATAATCTGATACTCTTTATCTGTCAAAGTAAGAGCAGGTGCTACGGTTATACTGTCACCGGTATGAACCCCCATCGGATCAAAATTTTCAATAGAGCAGACTATGATACAATTATCATTTCTGTCCCTGATAACTTCCATCTCATACTCTTTCCATCCAAGAAGTGACTCTTCTATAAGTATTTCATTGATAGGACTCTCTTCAAGTCCGTTTTTTGCCAAAGATTTAAACTCGTCTATATTGTATGCTACTCCGCTTCCTCCGCCGGCCAATGTATATGATGCTCTTATAATAAGCGGAAAGCCTATCTCTTGTGCGGCTTTTAAAGCTTCATCCATATTGTATGCATACATACTTTTTGGCAAATCCATACCGATTTTAAGCATAGCCTCTTTAAAGGCTTGTCTATCTTCACCCTTTCTGATAGCTTCCGGATTGGCTCCTAAAAATTCTATATTTTCAAGCATTCCTTTTTCGTACATGCTCATAGCGACATTCAATGCAGTTTGCCCGCCCATAGTAGGAAGTATTGCATCAACCTTTTCAATCTCTATAATGTTTTTTATAACTTTTTCATTTATCGGCTCTATATAAGTTCTATCGGCAAACTCAGGATCAGTCATTATGGTTGCCGGATTTGAGTTTATAAGAATCACTCTGTAACCCAACTCTTTTAATGTTTTTGTAGCTTGAGTTCCACTATAGTCAAATTCACATGATTGTCCTATAACAATAGGTCCTGATCCAATTAAAAGTATAGTTTTTATATCTTCTCTTTTTGACATAATTATCCTTATTTTCTTACTTCCTACGGTTTTGTTATGATATGAAAATATCCCGGAACTTTTACTTTGGCATACGGCTTAACTATCGCACTTATATATGATTCTTCTTTTATAATTTCGGTTACTTTGCCTACTTTTATACCTTCGAAAAATATATTGTCCAAGCCGCTGGTATAAACCTCGTCATCTTTTTTTATCTTCATCCATCCGGGTATATACTGTACTATCATATCGTCTTTATCTCCAAATATTACTCCGGGAACTTTTGTTTTACCTATATATACCGAAAATATACATTTTTCATCACCTTGCAAAAGACCCAATGCTCTGTTATTTTTTTCCGTAACTATTCCTGCACTGTACCCCTGATATACAAGACCGTAAATCTTGTTTTTATTTAAAATTTTAAAATCCAGCCAAACTCTGTTATAGTTTGCCAAGTCAACATACGATACAGCTCTTGTTATATTTAGTTCAGGATTATACATAGGGCTTTTATCCTGCAAAATACTTCTCAATCTGCTTGCAAATGCAGAAGATAAAATAGCTGCTTTTTTAAGTTTTGCAACTTCATTTTGAAGTTTTTGAATATTTTTCTCCTGATCTATATGTTTTTGTACAAAATTTTGTATACTTTCTATAAAATTTATATATTCTGTTTTTATTCCAAGAGTTATATTTAAAACCGGCTTTTTTAAATAGTCATTATAATTATATTTGATCAACAAAAGTACAATCAATAAAAATATAAAAAAATATCTATTTCTAATCATTTATGATTTGTTTTAGTAAATTTATCTCCTCCAAAACTCTTCCCGTACCTTTTGCAACTGCCAAAAGAGGCTCTTCAGCCACATACACAGGCAATCTGACAAGTTCGCTTAGATATTTGTCAATTCCTCGTATCAAAGCTCCTCCTCCGGTAAGAACTATACCGTTCTCTACTATATCTCCCGCCAAATCAGGAGGAGTGGCTTCCAATACATCTTTTAGTGCATCGCTGATCTCTTTTAAAGGCTCTCTCATAGCTTCTCTTATATCTTCACTGCTTAATTCAATTCCAACCAAAAGACCGCTTATCTGATCTCTTCCTTTTACACTTATAATCAACTCTTCATCAAGCTTTACCGCACTTCCTACTTCAATCTTAATCATTTCACCGGCTCTGTCACCAATAAGAAGGTTATATTTTCTCTTGACAAAATCAACTATGGCTTGATCAATTTTATCTCCTGCAACTCTTATGGATTTGCAAATAACCAATCCCCCAAGTGAAATAACTCCTATTTCGGTTGTTCCGCCTCCTATATCAACTATAAGATGCCCATGAGGCTTTTTGATATCCAAATCAGCTCCTATAGCTGCTGCCATTGGCTCTTCTATAAGATAAACTTCTCTCGCTCCCGCACTCATAGCCGACTCTCTTACGGCTTTTCTCTCAACTTGAGTTAAACCGTAAGGAACACATATAACAATTCTCGGTCTTATAAAACTTTTTCTTTTATGGGCTTTTTCTATAAAATACCTTATCATCTTTTCCGTCATATCAAAATCGGCTATAACTCCGTCTTTCATAGGTCTGACTGCTTGTATGTTACCAGGTGTTTTTCCTATCATATCTTTTGCATCACAACCTACTGCCAGTATATTGCTTCTGCCGTATTTATCATTTTGTACAGCTACCACGGAAGGTTCGTTGATAATAATTCCTTTGCCTTTTAAAAGTATCAGAGTATTGGCAGTGCCAAGGTCAATACTCATATCGTTTGAAAATAATCCTATTATTTTATCTAATATCATCAGTGTGCCTTTATGCTATTTTTTTAGAATTTTTTATATATAGAGGTTTTGTTTTATTTACCACAACATCTTTTGTTATCAATACTTCATATCCTTCAAGCTCAGGAAGTTCAAACATTATATCAACCATTATCTCTTCCATGATAGACCTTAATCCTCTGGCTCCGGTTTTTCTGTTTATTGCCATCTTCGCAACTTCTCTTAAAGCATCCTCTTCAAAATTTAAAGTAACTCCGTCTATGGCAAACAATTTTTGATACTGTTTAAGTATGGCATTTTTTGGTTCGGTCAGTATTTTAACCATATCATCTTCCGTAATTTGATTTAGTGTGGCTATAGAGTGAAGCCTTCCTATCAGTTCTGGTATCAATCCATAATTTACCAAATCATCCGGCTCAACTAGTTCAATCAAATTGTCCTCTTCACTTTTTTTTCTTTTTGCTTGATTAAAACCAAGAACATTATTGCCTATTCTTCTTTTGATGATATCATTAAGACCGTCAAAGGCTCCGCCGCAAACAAATAAAATATTGGATGTATCAATTTGGGTAAATTCTTGATTTGGATGCTTTCTTCCTCCTTTTGGCGGAATATTTACCAAACTTCCTTCTATAATTTTTAAAAGTGCCTGCTGTACCCCTTCACCCGAAACATCTCTTGTAATAGATCTGTTTTCACTCATTCTTGCAATCTTATCTATCTCATCAACAAAAACTATGCCTTTTTCAGCTTTTTTAATATCACCGTCAGCTTCCTGAAGCAGTTTTGTCAAAATATTTTCAACATCTTCCCCGACATATCCCGCTTCAGTCAAACTTGTAGCATCTGCAATGGCTATAGGAACATCTAAAAATTTGGCCATAGTCTGTGCCATAAGTGTTTTTCCGCTTCCTGTAGGTCCTATAAATAATATATTTGACTTTTGTATTTCGGTATTGTCGTCTTTAAAAGAAGCACTTTTAAAAATTCTTTTATAGTGATTGTAAACACCTACTGCAAATATTTTCTTTGCATTATGCTGTCCTACAACATACTCATCTAAAACTTTTTTTAACTCTTTTGGGGTGAATATCCTTTTTTCATCATCATTTATACTCTCTGCAAGATCATCATCTCCAAAAAGTATCTTATATGCCGAAACTACACAATGCTCACAAATACAGACTCCGTTTCCTTCAATCAGTCTGTTATCATTACTCTCTTTGGAGTTGCAAAAACTGCAATGCTTCATTTTTGCACCTGTTTTTTTATATTTTTAAACTCTTTCAAATGGTATCCCTCTTTTTGTATTTATTATAAAATTGCATAAATTTTTAACTTTGTCATTATCGCTGGTATGAAACAATTCATCAGCTATCTCTTTTAAAGCTTTGTTTGATCTAAACAGTTGTATATAAGCTTTTTTAAGAGCATCGACATCACTTCTTTCAAATCTTCTTCTAAGTCCTACAAGATTAAGCCCTTTTATCTTTGCCCTGTTTCCTTCTGCCAAACAGTATGGCGGAATATCTTGGCTAAGGGCACTTGCTCCGCCTATCATAACACTTTCACCTATTTTTACAAACTGGTGTATCGGAGTCAATCCCCCTATAACCGTATAATCTCCTATCTCGACATGACCGGCAAGTGTAGCATTGTTGGCTAAAATGATATTATTCCCCAAAATACAGTCGTGAGCTATATGACAATATGCCATAATATAATTATTATCTCCTATAACAGTTTTTTTATCCTGTTTCAATGTAGGAAGATTGATAGTGACAAACTCTCTTATAATATTCTTTTCTCCGATAATAAGTTCTCCTGTCTCACCTTTGTAAGAAACATCCTGAGGTATATTGCCGACAACCGCATAAGAGTGTATCTGTGTATTTTTGCCTACTGTGGTTTTACCTTTTACCTGTGCCCCTTCATATACTTTCACTCCATCTTGCAGTTCTACTTCGCTTCCTATTGTTGCAAAAGCTCCAACTTCAACATTTTCACCTATAACGGCTCCGTCCTCTATAATGGCAAGATTGCTTATATAGGACATGCTACTTATCCACTATCATAGCTTTAAGCTCAGCCTCACAGGCAAGCTTCTCATCAACATAAGCTTTTGCATCCAAAACCCAGATGGATCCTTTGTGTTTAACAACATTCAGTTTATAAACAAGCTTGTCTCCGGGCTTTACGGGAGATCTAAACTTTGCTTTATCAATACTCATAAAATATACAACTTTATCTTTCGTATCATCCTGCTCGGCTTTGTTCATGCTCTCAAAAGCCAAAACACCGCCTGCTTGGGCCATACCTTCAATAATCATAACACCCGGATATATCGGATGATCAGGAAAATGACCCTGAAATATTTGCTCTCCTATGGTAACATTTTTATAAGCTTCGATATACTCTGCATTTTTTATTTCTACTACTCTATCAACCAATAAAAATGGAAATCTATGAGGAAGAATCTTTTGAATATCTACAACATTTAACATTTTTTTTAAACCTTTTATAGAAAAATTCTACTATTTTATCAAAAAATTACTAAATTTTCTATTACATCTTGATAGTAGATACTCTCAAGATATATTTCAAAAGATTCAAAATCAATACTCTCCACTACAATTACGGGAGAGAGTGAATAAAATGTATTTGTTATCATATTTCTAAACTCTATCTCTTCTTCTACGGTTGGAGGATTATATATCATATCTTTAATATTTTTATAATTTGTTTGCATAATTTCATTAAAATATGAAAGTTCAACTATGCTTATATTTTCTCTGTTTGCTTTGTAAACTTCTTTTATTTTTGTTTGAATTTTCAGTTTTGCTTTTTTTCTTTTCATATATGAGTAAAAAATAGGATATGAAGGTATAACTTTTTTATCTATACAAAAATATGATCTTAAAAGTCTGTAATTTAAAAAACCGTTCTTTGTTATTTCATATTGCTGATTGTTTTTTTCCAAATCAATTCGTTTTTTATACAGCTTTATTTTCTGCTGAATTGATCCTGGCTGAAGCTGTCCTGAGAGATTGACAAAAAGTTCATCAGGAATTTTTCTTTGATCCTCTCTTTGAGCACGAAGGGCATAAATGCACCCACAATAATCCTGATGATAAAGTTTGTCTTTTTTTGCCAAAGCAAACTGCTCTTGTGTTCCTCCGTTTTTTCTAAAATCAACACTTACAAATTCTATACCGTATTTTCTTGCAAGTTTGTTTCCCACTTCACTTAATTGTTTGATTGATTTTTTCGGGCTTGTCAATAATGTAGTCGTAACTTTACTCTGTTTTAATTCTTTTGCTTTTTTAATACTTTCTTCAACTCTGTCGGTAAAACATATACTGCATCTTTTCCCTTTTTCCGGTTCATTTTCATATCCTTTTACAGCTTCCATCCAACCCCGAAAATTATACTCACCTTCGATTAGCTCGACGCCAAGCATATCACAGCTTCTTTGCACATCAAGAAGTCTCAAGCGATACTCACTGTAAGGATGAATGTTCGGATCATAAAAAAAACCTATCAACTTTTCATTCGGATAAATTTTTTTTAGTTTTTGCAGAAAAAAGTGGCTGTCAACCGAACAGCAGATATGAACCAGCATTTAAAAACTACCCCTGAGTTTTTAACTCTTCAAGTTTTGCTTTAACTTCTTTGATATGTCCTTTTACTTTTACTTTATCCCATCTATAAGCTACTTTTCCATCCGGATTTATCAGATATGTAGTTCTTACAACTCCCATATATTCTCTTGCAAACATTTTTTTTAATTGCCATACCCCATATTTTTCCAAAACTCTTTTTTCTTCATCACTCAAGAGTGTAATTTTCAAATTTTTCTTCTGTATAAAATTTCTATGCTTCTTCGGACTGTCCGGACTGATACCCAAAACTACTGCATCAAGTTTTTCAAAAGATGACAGATTTTCACTAAAATCACATGCTTCAACCGTACAGCCAGGAGTATTATCTTTTGGATAAAAGTATAAAACTATCCATCTTCCTTTTAAATCTCTTAAGCATATATCCACCTCGTCTTGATTTGGCAGACAAAAATCTTTAGCCGACTCTCCTACTGCTATCATGCTCTCTCCTTTTTTCTATAAAAATTTTTTAAAAATACTGTAATCTCTTTTTGCGATAAAGGCTTACTATATAAATATCCCTGTATAATATGACACCCTTTGTCAAAAAGAAATTTTTCCTGTTTAGGATTTTCTATGCCTTCAGCTATTATTCGAAGATTTAAACCTTTGCCCAATTCTATAATGGTGCTTACAATAGCTTCATCTTCAAAAAAACCCGGTATATCTTTGATAAACGATTGGTCTATCTTGATAACATCAAGTGGAAGTTTCTTGATATAAGCCAAAGATGAATATCCGGTACCAAAATCATCTATTGATACGGAACATCCGAGATTTCTTATGTTTTTAAGCAATTGATATGAACTTTTTATATCATTCATCACAAAATCTTCCGTTATCTCAAACTCTATCAAAGCAGGATTGCAATTGTGAATTTTTAAATAATTCTTTATAGTATCTAAAATATTATGATCTTTAAGCTGTTTATCATCCAAATTGATTGAAACTCTCTGTATATCAGGAAACAAGGAAGGCAAATTTGCTGCAAATTTTATAGCTTTGTTCATAACCAGATTTCCTATATCATTTATAAGATTACATTCAGATGCTATACTTATAAATTCTCCCGGACTTATAATTCTATTTCTCTTTCTCCATCTAACCAATGCTTCAAGTCCTATTACTTTTTGATTTTTTATATCAATCTGCGGCTGATAATAAACCAAAAATTCGTCATTCTCTATGGCTTTTTTCAAATCTTCCTCTACGGTATGCCTTTGCATAATCCTTTCATACATTTTTTCTTCATAAAACACATATCTGTTTTTTTCTCTCTCTTTTGCTATATACATAGCAATGTCAGCATTTCTCAAAAGTTCTTCACTTGTAGTTCCATCATCAGGAAAAACCGATATGCCTATACTTATGCCTATCTTCAAAAGATGTCCTCTTATAGAAAAAGGCAGAGAAAAAGTATTGTTTAATTTTTCAGCAATTTTAACTATATCATTTTCATCGTGAAAACCGCTCAATAAAAAAACAAATTCATCACCGCCAAATCTAAAAAGATAATCGCTTTGTCTTATCTCTTCTTTTAATCTTTTTGTTGCCTGAATTAAAAGTTCATCCCCGATATCATGTCCGTAAAAATCATTGATATTTTTAAATCCGTCAAAATCCATAAATAAGATTGCAATTTTACTGTTTTCTCTTTTTGCCTTTAATATTTCATGTATAATTATCTCGCCAAACATAAATCTGTTAGGTAAATTTGTCAAAGCATCATGTCTTGCCCTGTAAACAAGTTTTGCCTCATTCTCTTTGAGCTCTTTTTCTATCTTTTTTCTTTGGCTTATATCTCTTAAAACGGTATAAAATAGCATTTTATCTTGTATTTCAATAGCACTTATAACTATATCCAGCCAAAAAGTAATCCCGTTGAGCTTCTTTGCCAGCCACTCGCCTCTGTAAACTCCCTCTCTTTTTGCTTCATCAAATATAAAATTCATTTTCTCTTCGGACAAACTTCCGTCAAGTTGAAATTTTGGCGACAAAGAGACAACATTATATTTTAAAAGTTCATCTTTGTTTTTCGCGCCAAACATTTTAACCGAAGCTTCATTGCAGTCTAAAAATTTTTCCTCATCATCAAGAAATATTCCATCTTTTGATTTTTCAAAAAGAAGCTGAAAAACCTTTTTTTGGCTGATTATTTTATTGTATTGTTTTAACAAATCTTCTTCATAACTTTGTAGGATTTGTTTTATTTTATTGGCTATCATAATCATCACCGCACCCAAAAGAATGATCATAATCAGTGAGATAATTACAATAGTTCGTATAATTCTGTCTAAATCCTGTTTTAAAAATGCATATCGTTTTAAAGCCAGTTTTCTTATATCGGAAACATAAAAACCGGTACCTATAACAAAACCGAATTCGGGTATATTTTTTATATATGAAATTTTTCTTGAAGGTTTATGGGAGATGGGATCATATGAAGTCATATAGCTTACAAAAAATCCCTCTTTATTGATTCTTGCTCCCGTAATTATCTCTTTTACTATATGCCTGTTATCAAAGAAAAGATTTATCCTGTTTTTTCCTATAAGATCTTTTTTGATATGACTAAGAGTAGTACCGTTATAATCATATGCAAAAATGTAGCCTTTGTCTGCATATCTGTAATTTCTTATGATTTTTAGTGCTATTTTTTTGGCTTTTTCGATAACATCTTCTACATAAAAAGCACTTCCGATATATATATCAAGAGGTTTAAACCATCTAAAGTAGCCTATCTTTTTTTCCATGGTTTTTTTACCCGGCTTATACCAGTACCAACTGTCAAATGCTTTATCTTTTCTTTTGAGTATATTTATAGCTTTTTTTATAATCTTAGTTCCTACGGCATCTTTTATATTGAGTAAATTTTTACCTTCAAGTTCGGGGTTGGTCGGTAAAAGCAAACAAGTGCCGTCCATCTTATACATATAAAAATATCCGCTTAAATCATTGAAAAAACGCAAATTTCTAAGTCTGTTTTTTATAATATTGATTGTATATTCTTTGCCAAAAACTTGATTTGCATTATAAATATCCTCTATTGTCTTATATGCAAAATCAACCAAATTTTTTACATTTTGTTTTGATTCATCTATAAGAATTTTTTTATTGTACTCTATCTGCTCGGATAATTTGGTTATTCTGTCTTCTACTTCAAGTTTTTTTAATTTTAGCAATTTTATCTTGTAAGTATCAATATCACTTTTATATACCTGTTTTTCCCTGTATACAAAAAAAGTTGCTATAGATACCACTATCACTACAATCGATAGCAATGGTATAAAATATATCCATTTTATAAGTTTTGCATTATTTTTTTTATCTATTTTCATATTTTACCGATTTTTATCTTTTTAAAGAGTAAGCATTATACAAAAATATATTTTAAAAAAAGATTTACAAACTACACCATAATAAGGTTTTAATCTTATATTGGCTAATATAATAACTCAATTTAGAATGAGGAATTTTAATGGAAAAAGCAAAATATATATGGATGGACGGCAAGCTTGTACCCTGGGATAAAGCCAGTGTTCATATACTTACTCATACACTTCATTACGGAAACGGTGTATTTGAAGGAACAAGAGCATACCAAACAGATAACGGTCTTGCTATTTTTAGGCTAAAAGATCACACAAAAAGACTTTTAAATTCTGCAAAGATTACAATGATAAAATCTCCATATTCTCAAGAAGAGCTTGAAGATGCACAAATTAAACTGTTAAAATCAAACGATTTTAAATCAAATGTTTATATAAGACCTTTAATATATCTGGGATACGGGGTTATGGGATTGTATCATATAAATGCTCCTGTAAATGTTGCCATAGCCGCATGGGAATGGGGAAGTTATCTTGGTGATGAAGGTTTGCAAAACGGTATCAGAGTAAAGATAAGCTCATTTACCAGAAATTCTGTCAAATCCACCATGGGAAAAGCAAAAGCTGCAGCAAATTATCTAAATTCCCAAATGGCAAAATTTGAAGCAATTGACTGCGGATATGAAGAAGCACTTTTGCTTGATGATGAGGGATTTGTGGCTGAAGGAAGCGGTGAATGTTTTTTTATAGTAAGAGACGGCATTCTTATAACTCCGCCAAATGATAATTCGCTTGAATCAATCACACAGGATACCGTTTTACAGTTAGCAAAAGATTTTAATCTACCCATTGAAAGAAGAAGGATTACAAGAGATGAAATTTTTATAGCAGATGAAGCTTTTTTTACAGGAACTGCTGCAGAATTAACACCTGTCAAGGAAGTGGATGCCAGAGTAATTGGCAACGGCAAAAGAGGAGAAATAACAAAAAAACTACAAGATGCTTACTTTGATGTAGTTTACGGAAGAAATAAAAAGTATAAACACTTACTGACATACATAAAAGGAAAATAATGCCGGCAGATTTAAATGACTATTTTAACAAAAATAGCAAAAAAAGAGATGATAACAATTCATCAGGAAATAATTTTGAACCACCTCAGTTTTTTAAAGACTTGGGAAAAAGAGCAGGAGTAATATATCTTTTTATTATCATAATAGGACTTCTTATCATATCAAAACCGTTTGTAGTTATAAACTCGGGAGAAGTAGGCATAAAAGCAACTGCGGGAAAATATGACCCAAAAGCATTAAATCCGGGTCTACACTTTTTTATACCCTTTATTCAGGATATTTTTGTAGTTGACACAAGAGTCAGAATTATAAATTATACCAATAATGAAGATTTATCTATAAAAGTTCCGAATTCAGGTATCAAATACAAAAGTGCAATTTCGGTGCTTGATGCAAGAGGACTTCCCGTATCTATAGAGCTTACCGTACAATATAAACTAAAAGCACAAAGTGCTCCTCAAACCATAGCAACATGGGGTCTTTCATGGGAAGACAAGATAGTAAACCCGGTTGTAAGAGATGTAACGAGAAATATAGTAGGAAAATATACTGCTGAAGAACTACCTGTAAAAAGAAATGAAATTGCAGCACAAATCACAAGCAGTATAAAAGACAGAATTGATGCTCAGCCCGGTCAACCTGTAGAACTTTTGGCAGTTCAACTAAGAAAAATAGTTCTTCCTCAAAAAATAAAAGATCAAATTTTAAGAGTCCAAATAGCCAAACAACAAGCCGAACAAGCAAGATATGAGGTAGAAAAAGCCAAACAGACAGCTCAGAAAAATGCCGCTTTGGCTCAAGGTGATGCCAATGCCAGAAAGATAAGAGCACAAGGACAAGCTGATGCTGTCAAGATAGAAGCCGATGCCAATGCTTATGCAAATGAAAAACTTGGCAAAAGTGTAACTCCAAATCTTTTAAAACTTCGTCAACTTGATGTCCAAGGCAAATTCAATGAAGCTTTAAAAGTAAACAAAGATGCAAAAATATTTTTAACACCCGGAGGAGTAGTGCCGAATATCTGGCTTGATAGTAAAAACAAAGAGAGGTCAATATCAGTTGGAAACAGATAAAATCGAACAAATAGCAAGCAGGATTAACTGGGATAAATCACCTCTTATTCCTGCTATAGCCCAGGATGCAAAAACAAAAAAGGTATTAATGCTTGCATATATGGATAAAGTTGCTCTAAAACTCACACTCTCCACAAAAATTGCACACTACTTCAGCAGAAGCAAACAACGCATCTGGAAAAAAGGTGAAACAAGCGGCAATATCCAAAAAGTTGAAGATATTTTTATAGATTGTGACGATGATACGATACTTTTGATGATTGAACAAGTTGGCGGTGTAGCTTGTCATACAGGAAGAGAGAGTTGTTTTTTTACCAAACTTGATACGGAAGAAATCATATCCGATATAAAAGAAGATGCTACAGCCAACTATAGTGTAACAGACAAACTATATCATACTCTTCAGGAGAGAAAACACTCAAATCCAAAAACCTCCTACACTGCTTCACTCTATGAAAAGGGCGAAAATGCAATACTTAAAAAAGTAGTAGAAGAAGCGGGAGAATTTTGCTTTGCCGTAAAAGACCAAGATACTGATGCAATCATTTATGAAGCGGCGGATCTTGCCTATCATACTCTCGTTGCCTTGTCTTACAGCAATATTGATCCTGACAGGGTAAAAAATGAGTTAAAAAAAAGATTTGGCAAAAGCGGTATAGAAGAGAAAAACAGTAGAAAAACATAGGTTGGAATTTTGGAATTTATAAAACTTTATATCCACAATCTAAGCATATATGACTACATAGGGCTTGGGATTGTGGGGATAGTTTTTTTTCTGTTTTTTATTCTTTTTTTAATACTTCTTTTCAAAAAGCCTCTTTTGGGTTTTGCAGGTATTATCTTTACTCTTTTTATACCTCCTGCAGGTATTTATACTGTTTATAATTTGACAAATAAGTATCTTAGAAAAAGTGAAGTTGTATTTAAAAAAATTCAACCTTTACACTTCTCCAATTCACTTCTTTTGGATGCTGATATAAAAAATCATTCAAAAATAAATTTCAACATTTGCTATATAGAGTTAAAAATCATAAAAAAGAGCCGCTCTAAAGTAAAAAAATTTTTATATGAGTTAAAGCCTCTAAATATAAAGTCGATATACATATACCAATATATACCTAAAAACAGTTCATTTGAATTTAAAAAGATATTGAACGATACGGTATATGATATAAAAAATGATAAACTTACTGCTAAAATAGCTTGTTACTAAAGCAAGTCTAAAAGGATAGATATGACATATTTTACTATTTTGCACTGGATAACACTTTGTATTTTTTTGCTTCTTTTTATCTTGCTTGTTATAATTTCTAAAAAAGAGACAAATCCTAAAATATTTTGGTCTATGGTGTTTTCATCATTTCTTGTAACCAGTATGCTTGCACTTTTTTCCATGTTTGTGCTTGACAAATATACAAAAAAGGCCAAACTTGTAAACATAACCCATAGAAGAGTACTTTTAAATGAAACCATTATGTTTTTCGGACAAATACAAAATACTGGCCGATTTAAAATTGGTCACTGCAAACTTGAAGTAAAGATAGTCAATAATGCTCTTAACATAAATAATATCTCAGGCAAAACTTTTTATGCACCAAAATCCGGCCTTGAATCACTCTTTTCAGAAAAAAATGACAGGCCCTCCACCATTATAAAAGATTTTGTTATAGCCAAAAATTTAAAACCCGGAGAAATTAAAAACTTCAGTGCAACCATGCCTTATCCGCCTTACTTTCAAAAAGCGGATATAAGATACAAACTGTATTGCCATTAGAATTATTTTATAAAATAATCCCCGTCAAAACTGACCAATGAGTAGTTTCTGTCATATCCTATAGCCTCTTTTAAAGCTTCTATGCTTAAAAATGTCAGACTGTCTGCCCCCATATAGTCTCTTATCTCTTCTTTGGATTTATTTGCACTCATCAACTCGTCAAAACTTGGTGTATCTATACCGTATTTGCAAGGAAATTTTATCTCAGGTGCCGCTATCATCATATGTACCTCTTTTGCCCCTGATTCTCTTAACATTTTTACTATTTGCCTTGAAGTGGTTCCTCTCACAAGTGAATCATCTAAAACTATAACTCTTTTTCCGTTTATTTTCTCTTTAATAGGAGATAATTTTAACTTGACTTTCATATCTCTTATCTCTTGGGTAGGTTCTATAAAAGTTCTTCCGATATAGTGGTTTCGCACTATTGCCAATTCAAAAGGAATATCGCTTTTTTTAGAATAACCAAGTGCCGCCGCTACACCGCTGTCAGGTACGGGTACTACCATATCGGCATCTATGTGTTTTGCTTCATTTGCCAATGCCCAGCCAATCCTTCCTCTTACTTTATATACACTTTTTCCGTCTATTACACTATCAGGTCTTGCAAAATATATATATTCAAATGCACATGGCCTATAATCACTTTCATAAAGTTGTATAGACTTCATATCACCGGGCAATTCTTTGTCAAATATCAGCATTTCTCCGGGTCTTATATCTCTTACAAACTTTGCTTTTACAAGATCAAATGCACAAGTTTCACTTGCAACAACATAACCTCCGCTCTCAAGCTTGCCAAGAGACAAAGGCCTTACTCCGTATTTGTCTCTTATAACAAACATTTTGGTTCTGCTTTGAATAATAAAACAGTAGGCTCCTTTTATCTTTTCAAGAGCCTTGATTATCCTGTCTTTTAGATTTTTTTCCTGACTTCTTGCAATCAAATGAACAACATTTTCAGTATCCATTGAGGTAGCAAAAATAGCACCTTGTTTTATAAGCTCGTCTCTTACTTCTTTTTTGTTGATAAGATTTCCATTGTGTACTATGGAAATTTCACCCAAAGCATATCTTGCAAAGATGGGCTGTGCATCAAGTATGGAGTCATGTCCTGCCGTAGAGTATCTGTTATGTCCGATAGCCATATCGCCCGAAAGTATATCAAATGAGCTATCATCAAACACTTCAGTTACAAGACCTCTGCTTTTTATAGTTTTTATATGCTCTTTGTTGCTTGCACTTATACCCGTAGCCTCTTGACCGCGATGCTGCATGGCAAAAAGAGCATAATAGGCAATTCTGGAAGCATTTTCATTTCCATATACCCCGACTACTGCACACATTTTACAATCCTAAACAATCATTTATGGAGTATAATTTCGGCTCTTTGCCTACTATCCATTTTGCTGCTCTTATAGCACCTTTGGCAAATGTATCTCTGCTTGTTGCCGTGTGGTTTAACTCTATAAATTCTCCGTCATTATAAAATCCAACCGTATGTCGGCCTACTATATCACCGCCTCTTAAAGCCATTATGGCTATCTCGTCTTTACTTCTTTCGCCGATATTGCCGTTTCTGCCGCTTACTCTTACTTCATCAAGTATCAAACCTCTTGCACTTGCAACATTTTCTCCAAGTGTAAGTGCAGTTCCGCTTGGGGCATCTTTTTTATATCTATGATGCATTTCAACTATTTCTATATCAAAATCACTTAGTGCTTCTGAAGCAAGATAAGCAAGTTTGTTAAGTACTGCTATACCCAAAGACATATTGGTCGAGTAAAGAACAGGAGCAATTTTACTAAGTTCTTTTATAAGATTGTGCTGATGGGGATTAAGTCCCGTAGTGCCTATAACAATTGGCTTAGATACTTCATTTATGGCACACTCCAAAAGTGATTGGGTTCCTTTTGGTAAAGTAAAGTCTATAACAACATCTGCATTTTCCAACAGAGTTTTTGTATCATTTGTTACAAGTACTCCTTTTGGCACTTCAAAACTAAACTCTTCAATAGCATGTAAAACCGAAATTTCCGCTTTCTCATCATTTTTTAAATTTTCTATCAAAAGTTTTCCGACTCTTCCTGTTGATCCGTGTATTCCTATTTTTATCAATTTTTTCTCCTAAAGCATATCTACATAAGATATAGCACCAAGTGCGGCAGTAGCTCCGTCACCTGCGGCACATACAACCTGTTTTGGGGCTTCAATTCTTATATCACCTGCTGCAAATAATCCGGAAGTTGAAGTTTTCATAGATAAATCAACTATCACTTCCCCATATTCATTTACCTTGCAAAGATAACTTCCGTCGCTTTGTTTCAATACGGAGTTATTAACATTCATACCGACAAATACAAAAATTCCGGGAACTTTCAAGTCCCTCTCTTTTCCCTCTTTGTCAATACTCAATACCCCCTCGACTCCCATAGCATTTCCATATACTTTTTTGATTTTTGAATTTAAAACCAATTCTATATTGCTACTTTGTTTTACTTTTTTAACAGTTGCCGGACTTGCCCTGAAGGTATCTCTTCTGTGAATGATATAAACTTTGGAACAAATTTTTGACAAATACAATGCCTCTTCCAAAGCGGTGTCTCCTCCTCCCAAAACAGCTACTTCTTTATCTTTGTAAAAAAAACCGTCACATGTGGCACAAGTACTTACACCTTTGCCGAAAAATTCATCTTCTCCCTCAAAACCTGCTCTTTTTGGAGTACTGCCCGTACACACTATGACACTTTTTGCATTTATCTCTTCGCCTCCCGAGATATAAATTTTAAAAGTTTTATCATCATTGAGAGAAACTCTTGTCACTTCTTTCATTTCGTGTTTCAATCCAAATCTCATGCACTGCTTCGGCCAACTTTCCATAAGCTCCATACCTGTAACAACTTCTGAAATGCCGGGATAGTTTTCTATCTCACTGCTTTGTGTAATTTGTCCTCCCGGCATACCTTTTTCATACATGACTACATTTTCCAAGCCACCTCTTGTAGCATAAAGACCGGCAGTCAATCCTGCAGGTCCTCCTCCAATAATTGCCAAATCCAACATTTTTCATCCTTTTTGTATTATTCTACAGCTTCTACCATACTGTTTTGTTTATATCTGTTTTTATTGACTCTTTTTATAAAAAAAGCTGATGGAACAGTATATATGTTAAACCTTTGTATAAAAGCGATAAGAGTATTGATACCGCTTGTCAAATATATTACCTGCTTGGTATTTTTAAATCTTTTTTGATAAATATCTATTGCTAAAATTTTTGTTTTATTTTTTATTTTCTTTATAATTTTTTCGGGATTATCTTTGTGAGAACTGAATATAATCACTACATAACTGTCTTGTCTTGGTTTAAAAATATCTTTTTTTTCATAAAATATCCATTTATCAAAATTGATAAATTTAAACTCTGCAAATTTATAGTTAAAGTATGCATATGCACTTGCTATCATCAATGCACCGAAAAATGATGCAAAGAGATAGTTAAGGGAGAAAATTTTTCTCCCTCTTTTAAAGCCCATTATCCTAAAAGGGCATCCAACTTTTCAGCAATTACCTGCTTACCGGCAGCTCCCACCATCTGATCAGCCAAATGACCGTCTTTGAAAAATAAAATTGTAGGAATACTTCTGATACCGTACTGTATAGCGATATCTTGCTCTTCATCAGTATTAACTTTACAAATTTTTGCTTTTCCCTCATAGTCATTTGCCAACTCTTCGATAACCGGAGCTATCATTCTGCAAGGTCCGCACCATGGTGCCCAAAAATCAACTAAAGTTACACCCTCTTTTATAGTGTCATTAAAATTAGATGCATTAAGCTCTAAATATTTTCCCATTATAATCTCCTTAAAAATTTTAAGCATTTGTATACTTTGAAGTGATATTATACTATCTTTTCTTTAAAAGGTAATTATGCTATTACAATAATCCCAAATTTTACATTATAGACAGGTACCTACTTTCCGAATATGAAATAAAATTAAAATTTTTTAATCTGTCCTTAATATAATTAGCTATATAATATTTAAGATATATGATTTAATTTTACTTAGCGGATAAGTATAAATCATTTTCAATAGGATCTATTATGAAAAAAAATATCAGAAGGGGAATTTTATTTTTACTGTTTTTTTTATTTTTTTCAAATCAGATTCTTTATGCAAAAAAAACCGTATATGCGGGATTTTACGAAAATCCCCCTCTTTCATATATAGATAAAAATGATAATGCAAACGGACTTTTTCCAAATATCTTAAATATCATAGCCCAAAAAAATCATCTTGGCATAATCTATAAAAAATGCTTATGGCCAAACTGTCTAAATATGCTTTCAAACGGTAAAATCGATATACTTTTTCCCATAGCAAAAACAAAATCAAGAGAAAAAAAGTATCTTTTCTCCAATGAAAACATACTAACAAATTACGGCACGATATATACACAAAAAGATGCGAAGATAAATTTTTGGACAGACTTAAACGATAAAAAAATCGGACTGTTAAAAGATGATATATATGCTACTCTCTTTTGGGATTATATAAAAAAATTTAAAATCAATACTTCGGTAGTATATTTTAAAAGCTACAAAAAAATGTTTGAACTGCTAAATCAAAAAAAACTTGATGCCATTGTATCAAACAGTATTATATTTTTACACTATAAACAAAAATTTCCAAATATAAAAAAAACCGATATC
>Ga0256914_1000276_pt1 | contig 49541 bp, 26 predicted proteins | sample HulkmetaG_FD_191571 | JGI IMG/M metagenome (GOLD analysis project Ga0256914, IMG submission 191571) | Hydrothermal chimney microbial communities from Main Endeavour vent field at the Juan de Fuca Ridge, Pacific Ocean - Hulk | ecosystem: Environmental > Aquatic > Marine > Hydrothermal vents ...
AAGGCGCTTTCGGGGCTGGCGCCCCATCTGCCGGAACCGGAGCGGGCGAAGGTCCTGCAAGAAGCGTGGGCGGTGGCGCGGGAGATTGGGGACGAGAGATGGCGAGCAGAGGCGCTTTCGGGGCTGGCGCCCCATCTGCCGGAACCGGAGCGGGCGAAGGCCCTGCAAGAGGCGTTGGCGGCGGCGCGGGAGATTCTCTGGGCCGACGACCGGGCGAAGGCGCTGGCGGGGCTGGCGCCCCATCTGGTGCTGACGGAGTTGGGCTGTCCCCAGGAGGTGTGGGCGGCGGCGCGGGAGATAGAGTGGGAATGGGCACGGGCGAAGGCGCTGGCGGGGCTGGCGCCCCATCTGCCGGCAGGTCTGTTGCGGGAGGCGTTGGCGGCGGCGCGGGAGATTCTCTGGGCCGACGACCGGGCAGAGGCGCTGGCGGGGCTGGTGCCCCGGCTGGCGGAGTTGGGCCATCCCCAAGAGGCGTTAGCGGCGGCGCGGGAGATCTGGGATGCCGAGGACCGGGCGAAGGCGCTGGCGGAGCTGGCACCCCGGCTGGCGAAGCTGCCCCCGGCGGCCCTCTTCCCTCTCTGGCAGGAGACGCTCCATGTCCTGGCCGCCCGGCGGCGCAAAGAGCTGCTTTCGGATTTGCGGGCGCTGGCGCCGGTCCTGGCCGCGCTGGGCGGAGCGGAGGCGGTGGGGGCTGCCTTCCGGGCGGTGCAGGATGTGGGGCGGTGGTGGCCGTGAGGGGGCCGTCCGCGAATGGGGCACGAATGCGCGAAGGGCCGTCCACGAATGGAGCACGAATTCACGAATGGCCGTCCGCGAATGGGGCACGAATACACGAATGGCACGAATGCCGCCGACCCCTCGCAGGTGGGGGCGAGGAACTGTGGCCCAGGGGGGCGGTTGGAACCGCTCCCGGCGGACGCCCGGCCGCAGGTCCACCGGGAGCGACTTGAGGTCGCCCCCCTCCTCCTATGGGTGGTCGTTCGGGTTGTCCACGGCCAGTCCCTCTGCTTGCGCCGCGATTAGCAGGTCATGGTCCGCCGCAATAAAGATCAGGGGAGGCAGGTCTTGATCGCGCAAGATGCGATTGACCGCCAGCGCACAGGCCAGATGGACCGCATCGTAGCCACGCAACCGGTGGCGACGAGTAAGCTGCATGGCTTGGTCAATCACCGGCGCGCTGACACGCACCAAAGCGTACCGGGAGCGGGCATCCTGCACCAATTCGGCCAAAAGCCGGTCGTACTGCGCAGCCGAAAGAAACCCGCCGCGCCGTTTGCTGGAAAGGGCAGCCGCAATCTCGACCAGACCGATATGGGCAATGACCGGGGCGTGAAATCTGTCGTCACACAGGGCTTGGACCCACGCGCTGCCACGCTCCGCTGCATATCGCTTGACCAGGGCGCTGCTGTCAAAGTAATAGCCGTACAGAGGAGAATGCAGGGAGGTCACCAGCGGTTTCGCTCCTCAACAATCAGTTCGCTGGGGGGGCGGCCCTCCATTCCCAAGGGAGACAACCGTTCCGAGTCGGGCTGCGCAACGTACCGCTCGGTCGTCGTCGGCTCCCATTCGGCCAATAACCCATGCCGGGCCAGCATCCGCCGCAGGCGTTGGACGGCGTCCGGCTCCGGGCCGGCTTGCCACCGGCGCAGCCCCAGCTCCAAGATCTCCGGCAGCCGGTCACCGACCGCTCGGAGCTGGGCGGCCAATTGTTCCGATACCGGGATGGTGAACTCAACCATAGCAGGGCCTCCTTACGGCGGATATTGTAGCATAGGTGGGGCGTTTTGCCAAGTCCTTCGCTCCCGGCCCGTATGGAGGAAGTTGGAACCGCTGGGGGATGCGCCGACTGCGCGGAGGGTGGGTTCCTCGGCGGGGCAGGCAAGGTTCGGCGCCATCGGCGATTCCGGGGGTGGGGCGGTGGTGGCCGTGAGGGGGCCGTCCGCGAATGGGGCACGAATACACGAATGGCACGAATGCCGCCCCCCCGCAGGTGGGGGCGAGGAACCGTGATCCAGGGGGGCGGTTGGAACCGATCCCGGCGGGTGCCCGACCGCAGGTCCACCGGGAGCGACTTGAGTCGCCCCCTCTTGCCCTACGATGCCCGACCCGGTAGCGCAAGTCTCCGACTTGCGCCCTCGCCGCCGGACACCGGATCGTCGGTCCAGGGGGGCGGTCGGAACCGCTCCCGGCGGACGCCCGACCGCAGGTCCACCGGGAGCGACTTGAGTCGCCCCCCTCTTGCCCTACGATGCCCGACCCGGTAGCGCAGGTCTCCGACTTGCGCCCTCGCCGCCGGACACCGGATCGTCGGTCCAGGGGGGCGGTTGGAACCGCTCCCGGCGGACGCCCGGCCGCAGGTCCACCGGGAGCGACTTGAGTCGCCCCCTCATTGCCCTACGATGCCCGACCCGGTAGCGCAAGTCTCCGACTTGCGCCCTCGCCGCCGGACACCGGATCGTCGGCCCAGGGGGGCGGTTGGAACCTCTCCCGGCGGGTGCCCGGCCGCAAACTCACCGGGAGCGACTTGAGTCGCCCCTTCTTGCCCTACGATGCCCGACCCGGTAGCGCAGGTCTCCGACTTGCGCCCTCGCCGCCGTCCGCGAACGGGACCGCGCAGATTCGTGGACGGCCCACGATTTCCGGGGGAGAACCAACATGACACAGCGAATCCGAATCGCTTCACTCCTGACAGTCACGGCCCTTTTGCTACTTTGCCGGACCGGGCAGAACACCGCCCCTCTCCGCGCCGACCCCGGCGTGTTCTACGTAGACGGCGAGGCGGGCGACGACGCCAACCCCGGTACATTGGAACGGCCCTGGCGGACCCTGGGCCGGGTGTCGGGCCGGAGCTTTGCCCCCGGCGACCGCATCCGCTTCAAGCGCGGCGCGGTGTGGGATGGCGAATCCCTGATCATCGGCAGCGCCGGGACCGCCGCGCTGCCCATCGTGTACGAAGCCTACGGGACCGGCGATCCGCCCCAGATCCAAAACGGCGGCATCAGCCTCGGTGGAGCGCAGCACATCATCCTGCGCGATCTAGAGATCAGCGGTAGTCCCTATGCCGGAATCGCCTTGCAAGAGGGGACGCAGTTCACCGAGATCGCGGGCAACATCCTGCACCACAACGCCGCCGGTATCTGGCTGGGGAACGGCGTCGGGATGAACAACCGCATCGTCGGCAACACGATCTATTTGAACAACGGCAACGGGATCGCCGTGGATGCCGTGTTTTGCACGCCGGGGAACGAAACCCGCATCGCCTACAACGAAATCTATTCCAACACCTGGCACGGCATAGAGTTGAGCGGCAACTATCATATCGTAGAAGGAAACATCGTCCACGGCAACGGCGCGAACCCCGACGGCAGCGACGACCTGGTGGGCCATTCGGGCATCCACCTCTTTTCTCGCTACCACGACAACGACCCCGATCTGGGCGGCGATCACAACATCATCCGTAACAACATCGTCTACGGGACGCGGGACCGCAACGACAACGCCACCGACGGCAACGGAATCCAGATGGATATGTGGTGCGATGACAACTTGGTGTACAACAACATCGTCTACCGTAACGACGGTCCCGGCATCATCATCTTTGGCGGCAGCCGCAACCGGATCGCCCACAACACCCTGTACGAAAACGGCCGATACCTGGGCTTCCGTCCGGCGCGGACCCAGCTCATGGTGGCCTCCTCCGAAGAAGTGGACGCGGCGGACAACATCCTGATCAACAACATCGCCTTTTCCACCGCCGCCGAAACCTACGCCGCCTTTATCGGCGACACGGCGGCGGCCCGGAACAACCTCTTCAGCCACAACCTGTACTTCAACGCCGCCGACGGCAACCTGGTGGGACGCGGCAGCGCGGGCAGCCTTTCCCTGGAGGAATGGAACGCCGCTTCCTGGGCGGACGACCTGGCAGGCAACCCCCTCTTTGTGGATGCCGCCGCCCGCGATTTTCACCTTGCTCCCCCCTCGCCCGCCGTGGACGCCGGACAGGTCGTTTCCTGGGTGGAAACCGATTCCGACGGCGACCCCCGCCCCTGTCCTGCGGATGGAGGCTATGACATTGGCGCCGATGAAGCGTGCCCGCTGTGGTCCATATTCCTGCCTTGGATTGCACACTAGCCGCGTCCTCGGCGTCCCTGCGGTGAAGCCGGCAGCGGGAGCGACAAAGGCCCTTGCCTCGGCGGGCGCCCGGCTCAGGCCGTCCGATGTGGGGGTTGACACCCCACTTCAGTTGCGTTATAATGGCCCCACCGCCGCAGATCAACGCCGACAGGAGGGGGAAAAGAACGATGCGTATCTACGACGTGACCGTGCCGATCACCGAGGTAATGCCCGTCTGGCCCGGCGATCCGCGGGTTCGGATCGAACAGGCGGCAAGTATCGCCCGCGGCGATGTGGCCAATGTTTCCCACCTGACCATGAGCGTCCACACCGGCACCCACGTAGACGCCCCCTCCCATTTCCTCCGGCAAGGAGCGACGGTGGACAAACTTCCCTTAGAAGTGCTGATGGGACCGGCCTTCATCGCCGATCTTTCCGGCCTGGAAAGCCGCACGATTGAGGTGCACGACCTGGCTTCCCTCCATCTGCCCCGTGATGTGATCCGTCTGCTTCTCAAGACCGACAACTCGTACTTTTGGGAAGATCGGCTGACCGAGTTTGAGCAGGATTTTGTCCATCTCAGCCCAAAAGCAGCACAGTGGCTGGTTCGGCGGGGCATCCGCCTGATAGGTGTGGATTACCTTTCGGTGGAAGCGTTTGGCGTTAGCCGTTACCGGGTCCACAAGACGCTGCTGGAAGCCAACGTCGTCATCGTCGAGGGTCTGGACCTGAGCCGGACACCGGAGGGATGGTGTCAGATCGTTTGCCTGCCCCTCAAGATCGCAGGCGCAGACGGCGCACCGGCCCGCGTCTTGGTGATCCGTCGGTAATTCGGCAGCGTTGCCGTGGTCGGGGCCTGTAGCCGGGCACGGCCTGTGGGGCAGGTGCGTCCATCGTCCCGGCGTCGGTCTCATTGCGGAGACGCCGAGGACGCGGAGAGAATAGGCCGGGGAAGAGGATATGATCACAAAAGAAAGACTAGACGCCAATCGGGTTCGCGTGACCTTTGAGCTGCCTTCCAACATGTGGGCGGAACGGGTCAACCTGGTGGGAGAATTCAACGACTGGGATACCACTGCAACCCCTATGAGCCGCAACCGTGCCGATGCCAATTGGAGGGTCACCCTGGATCTGGAGGCCGGGCGGAAGTACCGGTTCCGCTACTTGGTAGACGGCAAGGAGTGGCTCAACGACTGGCACGCCGACGACCATGTGGAAAACCCTTATGGTTCCCACGATTCGGTCGTGGACCTGACCGTGCTACCGCCTGCTCCGTGAGTAACCCCAAGATGTTGTGGTAATTTGAAGTGAGAATACTACATCTAGGAGCAAAATACACCAAACGGGGTATTGCCAATTTGGATTCTTGGGGTATAATGTACCATAGGCATATTTTATCCCGATTGCGACGGCGGAGGCGGGGCCTCCGCGGCTGAAAGGAGTTGGAACGGTGAAGAGATATTTGCTGCTTGGATTCCTGGTGACGGTCTTGGTGCTCGCCGGGGCGATGGTTCCCCGCAATGCACAGGCATCCTGCCAGACGGTGCGCCACGTAGTCAAGGCGGGTGAGACGTTGACCCAGATCGCCCGTCGTTACGGCGTCTCCGTCTCGTCCATTGTCCAGGCCAATAACCTGTGGAACCCCAACCTGATCTACTCCGGCCAGGTCCTCTTGATCCCCGTGTGCGACAACGGCACAACCCCGCCGCCCAACCAGTGTACCAAAATCCATATCGTCAAGCGGGGGGAATATCTGAAAGCCATAGCCGCCAAATACGGCACGACCTGGCAGGCCATCGCCAACCTCAACAACCTCAAAAACCCCAACCTGATCTACGTCGGTCAGCGGCTCAAGATCCCCGTCAAATGCACGACACCCGGCGATGGTGGAAGCAGCAGCGGGCCGTGGAAAGGCCAGTTTTGGGCCAATCGGCTGCTGAGCGGCGATCCCAAATTCACCAAGCAGTACAACAAAGTGGATTTCAACTGGGGGAAAAAAGGGCCGGGTGGCGGTATCGCCGGGACCGACTTTTCGGCCCGCTTTACCCGCTCCCGTTACTTTGATGCGGGGGTCTACCGTTTCAACGTCCTGGTGGACGACGGTGTTCGCGTCTGGGTTGATGGGGTGTTGATCATTGACCAATGGCATGATACCGCACCCAAACAATATATCGCCGACAAGCAACTCAGCGCGGGCAACCACACCTTGCAGATTGATTACTACCAGCACAAGGGCGGAGCACAGATCAAGTTCTGGATCGAGCGGGTGAACGGTCAGGCCGCCTGGAAAGGGGTCTATTTCAACAATATGCAACTCCGGGATAACCCGGTGATCACCCGCTATTACAAGACGGTTGACTTTGAATGGGGCAAAAAATCACCGGCTGCGGGGGTCACGGCGGATTATTTCTCGGCCCGTTACACTGGCGAATTTCAATTTACCGGCGGTCGCTATCGCTTTATCGCCACGGTGGACGACGGTATCCGCGTCTGGGTGGACGACAACCTGATCATTGACAGCTGGCGCAGCGGCTCCACACGCACCCTGACCGCCGACGTGGATGTCGGAGAGGGCAAGCACACCATCAAGATAGAATACTTTGAGGAAAAAGGCGGCGCGGTCTGTAAACTCCGCTGGATGCAAAAGTAGCCTTGCCCAAAGGCCGCCCTTTGTTCGGGGCGGCCTTTTTTCGTTCAGACCATCCGCCGGCGGACGATCTCGTAAACCAGGGCTGCCGTTGCCGCCGCCACGTTGAGGGAGGTTGCCCGGCCTCGCATCGGCAACCGAACGGTCACATCGGCCCGCCGACGGGTGGCGGCGGGCAAGCCCGCCCGCTCGTTGCCGACCAGGAGGACCACGGGCCGATCATAGTCTACCGTAAAGTGGAGCCGCTCGCCGTGGGCCGAGGAGGCGACGACCAGCAACGGCAACCCCTTGCGGCGCAGCTCTGCACACCAGGTCCACAACGGCTCCTCATCGGCCAAGCACACCACGGGCAAGGCGAACAGCGATCCCATCGTCGCCCGCACGGCCTGGGGGTCGTAGGGGTCGGCAGCAGGGCCGATGACGACCAGGCCATCGGCTCCGGCGGCGTCGGCGGTGCGGATGATGGTCCCCAGATTGCCCGGATCGCGCACCTGATGGGCGACGATGACCAGCATCTCCTCCGTTGTGGGGATGGCCGCCAGGGTCCGATCCTCAATGCGGACCACGGCGGCAATGCCCTGGGGCTGCTCCCGGTCGGAGAGGGCGCGGAAGAGGTCGCCGGAAAGGGCCAGACGGCGGGCCGGTTCCACCGCCTCCACCAGCGATTGCGCCCGCTCGCTGACCAACAGTTCCGGGGCGTAGACCAGCGTTTCCAACGGTGCGCCCAACTCCAACGCTTCGCCGACGATGCGGATGCCTTCGATCAGAAAGCGGCCTTCGCGCCGTCGGTACTTGCGTCGGCGCAAGGAGCGCAGAAATTTGACCTTGGGGTTGTGGGGGCTGGTGATCGGGTTCATGGCGTCTCCGGCCCAGGCGGCGGGTTTTAGCGGTCGGCCAGGAGGCCGTTGAAGGCGGGATCGGCGCATTCGCAGGCGATCCGTTCCTCCCCATCCCGGACCGCCGTTCCGTCGTAAGGTGAGCCACCGGAGTAGAACCGCCAGCCGGAAAGGACCAGGGGCAGCGGCCCATCGGCGGCGATCCACTCGCCGTTGAAGCGGCGGGCAAAGTGCAGGTGGGTCGCTTCGGCAAAGCCCCCCTCGCACGACGGATGGCCGATGGGGTCCCCCCGATCCAGCCAGCGGCCCGTCTCCGCCCGTCCCTCATCGGCCACGTGCAGGTAAAAGAGCACCCAGCCGGTTTGCTCATGGCCGTCGCCGTCCAGGTCCAGCATCACCTCCCCTTCGTGGCTGTAGATGACCAGCCCCGGCGCGGCAGCCGTCGCCCAGGATGTTGCCGCCCGGCAGCCCAGGTACCCCTCGTCGGGGACGACATCAATGGCCGCCCATGCGCTGCCGTTGCCCCAACCGCCGTGGGGGCCGCCCACGTAAAACCACATTTCCCCTTTGGCCCAGGGCAGGGAGAGGTCCGGGCAGGTGGTACGGGCCGGGATGAGCGGCTCGACGGCGTATTGTTGCGGATCGCCAAAGAGGGCGCGGTAGGTGGCGGCGAAGCTCCCCGGCCCCTGACCGACCAACACCTCCCAGTCGGCCTTGTCGTGCGCCTGGGCGAAAAAATAGTGCAACCCGGCGGTAGCGGCGTTGAGGGTCGGCGCGTAGCGGGTCGTCGAGCCGTCGGCCCAGCGGAGGAGGGGCATCCCCCGGCCCCGCCAGTTGTAATAGCCCTCGTTGAGGGTGTTGGCCATTTGCACCAGGTGGGGGTGCAGGGCTTCCCAGATGGCCGGGTTGGCCTGCGTTACCCAGCCGCTCTCCATCTCCAAGATGGTGAGCAGGGTGCGCGGACCGATGCTGTAGTGGTGGGCGATGCGGTCTACAATCTCCGGGCCGGTGAGGACTTCCCCGCCCACGTTCTCCTCATAGTGGGCCAGATAGCCCCCCTGCCGCAGGCAGAAATCCGCCGTGTTGAAATCCACATAGGCCGGGCCGTAGACGAATTCGCTGTTGGGCAGGAGCAGAGTGTCCGGGCCGGTAGCCGCCACGGTGGAGGGGATGCGCAGCTCCTGGCCCACACGGAGCAGGTTGGGGTCGCTCAGGTCGTTGGCCGCCACCAGGTCCTCCACGGTGCAACCGAATTTGCGGGCAATGCTGCTCAGGGAATCGCCGCTCTGGACGGTATAGACCTGGGGCGGCGGTGTGGGGGCAAAGAGGGGGCCGACATCGGCCAGGCCCGGATCGGGTGTGGCGGGAAGGTCGGTCGGGGCTGCCGTTTGCGTTGTCGGGGCGCCACCGGAGGAAGGCGTCCGCGGCGGGCGGGTCGCGTCTTGCTTGCGGGAACAGGTGGTCAGGGCCGCCAGCGACAGGAGGACCAAGAGCACGAGCGCGATCTGCCTTTGTGCCCTGACGCCGGTTCCGTTCACGATCTCCTTCCCCGAAAATAATGCGGGCCGTCCACGAAGAAAAATAGCGGTTGAAACCGCCCCTGGCGGGCCGTTGGCCGACCGCCCGGCTGCAAGTCCGAAAGGAGCGACTTGAGTCGCCACTTTGCGGTCCGAATCTTGGAACCGCCAAGACGCTAAGGGCGCGAAGGTTTTCTTTTTTTCTTCCCTTTGCGGCCTTTGCGCCTTTGCGGTTCACATCTCCGGGACCGCCAAAGCGGGCCGTCCACGAAGCGGACGCGAATACACGAGTGCACGAATACGCCCGGCCCCAGGCCCGAAAGGAGCGACTTGAGTCGCCGCTTTGCGGCCCGAATCTTGGAACCGCCAAGACGCCAAGGGCGCGAAGGTTTTCTTTTTCTTCTTCCCTTTGCGGCCTTTGCGCCTTTGCGGTTCACATCTCCGGGACCGCCAAAGCGGGCCGTCCACGAAGCGGACGCGAATACACGAATGCACGAATACGCCCGGCCCCAGGCCCGAAAGGAGCGACTTGCGCCTGCCTGCAGCGGTCTACGGCGAGGAGAGTGGGGGCAAAGCACCACTTCTCCCCTTGATCGCATTATACCACGTCCGCAGCGGAGGCCCAAATGCCGCAAGGTGGTTCTAGGGCCTTCTTGCGCCCCGGTACAAACCGGCCCAGTGCGGCTCATCCAGGCGTGAGATTTGAACGACGGGCCGACGGTGTGTCGTGGCGTGGATAAACTCCCCTTGCCCCAGGTACAACCCCACGTGGGTAATGCTCTGCCGGCCGAAGAAGAGAAGGTCCCCCGGCTGCAGGTCCTTCTGCTCAACGGGCAATAGGTCGGGTTGGGCGAATTGCAGTCGGGCATCGCGCAGGAGGAACACCCCGTTCAACCGGTAAACCAGCTGCACAAAGCCGGAGCAATCAATGCCCAACGGCGTGGTCCCGCCCCACAGATACGGCAATCCCAAGAACCGCCGGGCAGTCGCCAGGACTTTTTCCACACTGCCCCTCACAGGCTCGGCGTCGGCGGCCACGATCTGCACATCGCCCCGGCGAACCCACCTTTGCGCGCCGTCGGGCAGGGCAACCTGCACCCACCCTTCTTCCACGGCAGCCACCGCCAGCCGGACGCCGATGGGAACTTGCAGGGCCGGAAGGCGATAGGTCCCGTTCGGCTCATAATACAAAAAAGCCAGCAGACTTTGGACCTGCGCTACCTGCTCACTTGCCGGATAGGGTGTTTCGCCGGGGGCATATCTTCGGACATGATGGGCCTCCAACCAACCGTTGTACCGGTCGGGCAAGAGGACTTTGTACCAACCTTTTCGGCTTTCCTCAATGCGCACCCAAGTCCCCAGCACGGCTTGCGTCACCAGGTTGGCTTCCCGGCGGGGGTGACCGTGCAAATTGACGATGCCGTCCAGCACGACACCTTCTGGCCTGTCCATAACGGTTCTCCTTCAAAACGGCGGGCCGTCCACGAATTGAGCGTGAATGTGCTCGGCCCGTTCGTGCGTTCGGTCACAACCGCAGACGGGCGGGGTATCCCCTCATCCCCCACCCGGACTCCACGGGGAGGGCAAACACCGACTTCATCCCCGGCTCACCGCCGGGGGCCGGGCCGTTTCTCCAAAACGGCAGGCCGATTATACCTCCGAATCACCATCCTGTCTAAATCCGATGTAGGCGTTTCGCTCCGTTTGTGATATAATTCCGGGCGGGTGATCCTTGAGTGAGTTCACCGGAAAATTTGGACTCGCGCCGTGTGGGATCGCGTGCACCTGCCCTGGGGGCCTTTCATCGGCGAAAAAGTAGGAGCAGGGCCGGAACATGACCGAGATGCGGGATCAGCAACAGAGCCGTTTGCGCCCGATGGACCCGGTGCGGGACCTAGGGGCCATTGCCGACTTGGCAACCGAAGCCTTTGCCGCCGAGCTGGACGAACGGGGGCAGGCTGCCCTCCGCGAATTGCGGTGGATGGCCCGCCTTTCCCCCCTGGTGTGGTGGTGGTATCGGACCGACCCCGAATTCCGGGATGCGTTCAACGGTTTCGTCTGGGAGGAGGCGACGGCCAAAGGGTGGCAGGTCGTCGGCAGCGCAAACCTGAACCGTGCGCCGGGTGATAAACACTACTACATCATCTGCAACGTTGTGGTCCGCCCGGCCCATCGGGGGAAGGGCATCGGACGCGCTCTGACGGAGGCTGCCATTGCAGAGGCGTGGGAACGCGAGGCCAAAGGCATCATCATCCAGGTCCACGAAGACAACGCCCCGGCCTTGCACCTTTATACCAGCCTGGGGTTCCGGGAAACCGCCGCCGAGGTAGAGATGCAACTTGATGCCCTTTCCACCGTCGCCGTCCTAGATGGCCCCGGCTACCACATCCGTCCGTGGAACCGGGCCGATGGCCCTGCCTGTCTGGATTTGGCCCGCCGCGCGACGCCGCAGGTCTGGCAGTGGCTCCATCCCTTGCGCCCCGAACAGTATGTCATTGGCCGGATGGCCTACCTTTGGCAGCGGCTGACCGAGTGGTTGCGCGGTCGGAGCGTCCATCGTCTGGTCGCCTTCCGCGAGGAGCAGCTGGTCGCCTGGATGACGGTCACGGTGAGCCGACGGCGCGGAGTGCACAATCTTGAGATCCTGGTTCACCCGGAGCACACAGGACGGGTGGAAGCCGCTTTGGTGAGTCGTGCCTTGCACGCTTTGCGCGTCGCCCCCCGACGAGCAGTGCGGACTTGGGTGAATCGGAACAACGAGGCCCTCCTTTCCCTGCTGCGCGATTACGGCTTTCGGCATCGGCGGACGCTGCTCACCCTGGAAATGACCCCATCCGAGAATGACGCCTCCTCCGGGGAAAGGACCTGACCCAGATCGGCGCCCTCTACGTCCCTGGGGGTGTTGTTAATGGGATTCTAATGCTTTTATAACGCCCCTCTAACCAAAGAATGGTATACTGAGGGTGTCACGGTCCAACCGGTCGGACCGGGGGAAGTGCATTCCACAAAATTGAGTTCGCCGAGAGCGGTAACGCCGACATCGGAAACGATAAATGCGCTTGCCCCACCGGTCGGGCCGAATGCGCGATGTGAGGAGGATTCAGGTGAAAGGCTCTTTGCGATTGGGCAAGGTGTTCGGCATCCCAATCGGTCTCAACTATACATGGTTCATCGTTTTCGTGCTGGTGACGCTATCCCTGGCGACGGGGTACTTTCCCAGCCGCTATGCCAACTGGAGCGGGATCGGCTATCTGGGTTTAGGGTTGCTAACCAGTTCGCTTTTTTTCGCTTCGGTTCTGCTCCATGAGCTGGCGCACAGCATGGTAGCCCGCGCCTGGGGCATTCCCGTTCGGAGCATCACCCTCTTTATCTTTGGGGGTGTAGCCAACATCGACCGCGAGCCGGAACGGCCCCTGGCCGAATTCTTGGTTGCCGTGGCCGGGCCGATTGCCAGCCTTCTGTTGGCCCTTTTCTTCGGTCTTTTGTGGCTGGGGGGACGCCTGCTGGATGTGGCTGCCCTGGCCGCACTGGGCTACTACCTGGCCAACATCAACCTGGGGCTGGCCATTTTCAACATGATCCCCGGCTTTCCCCTGGACGGCGGGCGTGTCTTTCGCTCTTTGGTGTGGGCCGCAACGGGCGATATGTACCGTGCCACCCGCTGGGCAACGGGTACGGGAAGAGTCATCGCCGTCCTGATGATCGTCGGCGGCGGCTTTATGATCTTGACCGGTAACCTGGGGAGCGGCATCTGGTTGGCCTTCATCGGCTGGTTCCTGGATAACGCCGCCAGTCAGAGTGCCCAGCAGGCATGGCTTCGGGAGGCATTGCGGGGGTATACCGCCGGGGATTTCTCATCCGGCTGCCAGGCGGTGGACCACAACATGCCCCTTGATTGGTTGGTGCGCGACTATGTGCTCCCCCACGGCCAGAGCTGCTTCGTCGTGACCGACGGTCTGCAACCTCAGGGCATCGCCGAGCTGGAACAGATCCAGCAGGTCCCGCGTCGGCAATGGGGCTGGACGCCGGTCCGCCAGGTGATGACCCCCCTGAGCCAGTTGAAGCCGGTACGGTCGGAAGATTCGGCCTACAGCGTCCTGGAGCGGATGCTTGCCGAGCGCAAGAGCACGCTGCCGGTAGTGGACGGCAACCGCTTTCTGGGCATGATCCGCCAGGACCATCTCTTACGCTTTGCCCAGATGCGATCCCCTGCCGGGTAGTTGAGATCCCGGCTCCTGTGCCGAGCAGGGGAGCCGGTCCCTTGAAGGGCCGTTGCGGACCGGGGCGGTCGCTGCCGCTTCCGCAGTTGATCACCATGCTGCCCCGCGCCGCCGCCCCACAGACCGCTCCCTGCGCGATGACGAATGGTTGAGATCCGCCGGACGGTGGCCGCTCCGGGGCAAGGTCACCCGCCGCCGTCATCGGCTGTTGCGGTTGCCAGGGGAAGCCGATGAACAGGGCGCGCCCCCCCACCGTCGGCCGGTTGGCGGAGGTCCTCTGCTTCGGTGAGTGCACGATCAAACGCGGCCCGGCAACCCGAAGGGCTGCCGGACACAAGCCCCCTACCCGTCGGTACGCCCGGCGTCAGACGTGAGCGGCCAAGCCCGCTACCGAAACAGACCGGCAAACGTCTCCACCGCAAAAGCCACCAGACCACAGGCCATGGGGCAACCGAAAAAGAGCATCACAAGCGTAAACATGACGGCCATCCCCCGCGCCTTGCGCGAGGCGCGGAGCAAGCCCCAAAATGCCAACGCCGCCGCGACGACGGTCGCCCAGTTGACGCCTTCATCCCCGACCGACGGCCATTGCCCGGCCCTGCCCCCTTCGGCAGGCAGCCTTTCATCTAGGGCCGCGCCGCAGTTCATGCAGAAATGCGCCCTTGCCGGGTTTTCGTGCCCGCATTGGGGGCAGAATCCGGCATTCTCGTCCTCCATGTTTCATCCCCTTACAAGATTGCAAGCCGGAGGCTTGCGCTGCGTTGCCCGGCGCGGGTAGCGCGTCTCCCGACTTGCGCCGCTGCACCGGCGGACGCCCGGTCGCAGGCCCGCCGGGGGCGGCTTTTTGCGCAGGCCGAAGGCTTGCGCTACATCCTGTTGCGCAAGTTTCCAAACTTGCGCCGCTCTCGGCGATTGAGTCGCCACCCGGTCTACTCGTAACGCAACGCCTCGATGGGGTCCAGGTTGGCGGCCCGGTTGGCGGGCAGCAGCCCGGCGACCAGGGCGATGGCCGTGCTCAGGGCGATGACGGTCAGGACCAGCCACAGGGGAAAGGCGGAGATGTTGAAATCCTTGTAATCTTTGAGGAAGGTCAGGTGCGAGATAAAGTTGATGGCCTGTCCCAAAATCCAGGCCGTGACGACGCCGATGAGACCGCCCAAAAAGCCGATGGTCCCTGCTTCCACGGTGAAGAGCAGGCGGATGGCCCCTTTGCTGGCTCCCACCGCTTTCATCGTGCCGATCTCGCGGGTGCGCTCATAGATGGCCATGATCAGGGTGTTGATGATGCCCAGGGAGGCGACGGCCAGGGCGACAAGGCCAAAGATGCTCAGCACCGCCTGGATGACGCGAAACCCCCCGGCCAGGGAGCCGGCCGATTCTTCCGGCGTCTTGGCGTCATAATCGCCCAGGGCTTCGATGGCGCGGGCGACGGCCTCCACATTCTGCGGGTCGTCCACCTGCACCGCAAGGGCAAAGCCCATGTCCTCATCGGTGTAGGCCTGGTCGTTCTGGGTAAAGTAGCGGGCCATTTCTATAGCATCTTTCATCGGCACGGCGACCTCGGTGCTCAGGATCGATTCTTCAAAGACGCCGACGATCCGGAAGGTGTAATCCCGGCCCTCCGGCTCTTTGGAGCTAAACGGGGTAATCTGGGAACCCTGAGGGACGCGGATGGAGATGGTCCGGCCCAGGGCCTCCTCCGCGCCGTCCAGCCCCCAGACTTCCAAAAAGGCGTGGGCGACAACGGCTACCCCTCGCTCTCCTTCCGCAAAAGGGCGACCGGCGGCCAGTTTGCGCTGCCGAATCTCAAACAGGGGGGAGGCGACGAGTTGCACCTGGTACTTTTTCTCCTGGCCTTCCAGTTGCACCCAACGGGGCATAACCAGCACTACCGGCTCCACGGCGACGACGTGCTCCACGGTGGCGATGCGCGCCACATCCTCGCCGGTGAAGGTCGGGATGTTCATGTAGGGCAGGGCCTGGCCCTCCTTCACCTCCTGGGGGGCGCCCAGCCCCGTCGCACCCAGGATGGCTGCCATGCCCGGACCGGAGGCCGGTTCGACGCTGACCACATTGGGCAGGATCAAGGCGGTGAGTTGGCCGGTGACATAGTGTTGCACCCCCACCCCCAGGCTGACCATCAGGGCCACCAGCATCGCGCCGATGACCACGGCAAAGACGGTCAACGCGGTGCGCAGCTTGCGCTTCCAAAGGTTGGAAAAGGCCATGCGGATCGCATCGCCGAGTCTCATCGTGCGCCCCCTTCCACAATTCGCCCGTCGCGCAGGGCGATCTGTCGTTCGGCCAAGGCGGCCATTTCGGCGTCGTGGGTGACGAGCACCACCGTCAGCCCCCGCTCCCGGTGCAGGCGGTCCAGCAAGCCGACGATCTCGCGGCTGGTGGCCGAATCCAGGTTGCCGGTCGGCTCATCGGCCAGGAGATAGGCCGGTTCTGTGACCAGGGCGCGGGCGATGGCCACCCGCTGCCGCTCTCCGCCCGACAGCTGGGCCGGTTTGTGCCGGAGCCGGTCGGCCAACCCCACCGCTTCCAGGGCGGTTTGCGCCCGTCGCCGCCGCTCCTTGGGCGGCACACGGGCAAAGATGAGGGGCAGGGCTACGTTTTCCAGGGCGGTGTAGGTCGGTTGCAGGTTGAAGGTCTGGAAGACAAAGCCGATCCGCCGGTTGCGAAAGCGGGCCAGTTCCCGGTCGTTGGCCCGGCTCAGGTCTTGGCCGTCCACGATGACCTGACCTTCGGTGGGCGTGTCCAACCCGCCGATGACGTGCAGCAGTGTGCTCTTGCCGCTGCCCGAAGGCCCGACTACGGCCACGAATTCGCCGTCGCCGATGGTCAGGTTGACGTGGTCCAGGGCGTGGATCTCCTCCGTGCCCATTTTGTAGGTGCGGGTCACATCTTTTAGCTCAATCATGCCGATCCTCACTTGTCAAAAATCGGGCGTACCAACGTACGGCTTCACGCCTCCCGCAATGCCCGGAGCAGGTCCTTGACCCCCGGTCGCTTGCCGTACATCAACAAACCGGCGCGAAAGATCTTGGCCCCGGCCCACAGACTAAAGGCGATGCCCAAGATGAGCAAGGCGATGCTGATGGCGATCTGCCCCGCCGGGACCTGACCGAACCCCAGCCGCAGGAGCATCATCACCGGCGCGGTCAGGGGAAAGTAGCTGAGCGCAACGGTAAAAGGCGCGTTGGGGTTGGCAAAGAGAAAGCCCATGGTCATCCAGGGCACGGCGGCGGCCAGGGAAAAGATACCGGCGATCTGTTGGCTTTCCCGCTGGGTTGTGCCTATCGCCCCGGCGACGGCCATCAGGGTAGCAAAGAGCAGGTAGCCCAGCACAAAGTAGATGACGCCCAGCAGCACGGTGCTCAGGCTGAGGCCGATGACGCCCGCCAGGGCAAAAAGGCTCGCCGCCGCGCCGATGAGGGCTGCCCCCGCGCCGACCCAGACCGAGACCTGGATCAGGCCCAACGCCCCCAGCCCCAAGATTTTGCCCGCCAACAGTTGGGTAGGACCGATGGAGGAAAGGAGGATCTCAATGATGCGCCCTTCCTTTTCCTCGCTGACGCTTTGCAACAAGAACCCCGAAGCGGTAAAGATGGTGATGACGAACAGGATGGAAAAGGTGTAGGGGATGACAAAATCGGCGATCCAGCTAAAAGCGTTTTCGCTGCTTGCCCGGCCTTGCTCATCCAGGGTGATGATCTCGGCGTTCAGCAGCGGCTCCAGGGCACGCTCCCGCACCCGATCGTCCACCCGCCCGTACAGGAGATGGTCCGTCAGGAAAGGGCCGATGTCGCCCTCGTCCACGGCGATGGCGGCGGTGAACCCGCTGCTGTGGCTATAAACCGTCACCCGGCCCGTTTCCAAATAATCCGCTGCGAGGACAAAGTAGCTATCTATCTCCCCGGCGATCAAGGCGGCCCGCGCTGCCGCCTCATCGGCGTAAGGGATGAACGCGCCTTCGTATTGGGGCAAGGGTGCATCCAACAGGCCGCTCCGATCCACGTAGCCGATCACCTGCCCCCCAGGCGTAAATTGAGATTCAAAGAAATCGCCCACCTGCTGCCCGCCGAAAAAGGAAGCGACCAGCAGCCCCACCAACCCCAACGCCGGGATGAGCAAGGTCATGATGATGAACCCCGGACGGCGAATGTTGATCCACAACTCTTGCCCGGCAACCAGGAAAACCTCTCTCATGGTTCCCCTCCCAAGCCTTCCGATGTCTGCCCCACCACGCCGATAAAGATCTCTTCCAACGGCGGCGTCGCCACTTCAAACCGTCGGACCTGCACCTCGGCCTGGACCAGGTGGCGCAGGATCGTCTGGGGGTCTGTTTCCCGCTCCAAGACGAGTTCATAGGCGTCATTGCGCCGCTCAATGCGCTGCACGCCGGGCAGCTCCGGCGGCAGGGCGTCGCATTCCAGGCGGACGGCGTGTTCGGCGTAACGGGCCTTGATCTCCTCCAAGGGGCCGTAGAGCACCGCCCGCCCGTGGTTGATGAGCAGAATGCGGTTGCACATCTCCTCCACCTGGTTCATGTTGTGGGTGCTGAGGATGATGGTTTTTCCTTTGGCCTGTTCCTCCAGCAGGATCGTTTTGAGCAGGTCGGTGTTGACCGGGTCCAGGCCCTGGAACGGCTCATCCAGGATGAGGAGGTCGGGATCGTGGACCAGGGCGGCCAGGAATTGGGCTTTTTGGGTCATGCCCTTGCTCAGCTCCTTGATCTTGCGTCGGGCATAGTCCGCCAATCCGACCCGTTTCAGGAGGGCCATACCGCGCTGCCGGGCCTGGGCGCGGGGTAGGCCCTTGAGGGCGCCCAGGTAGGTCAGGCATTCCAAGAGGGGAAAGTTGCGGTACAGGCCCCGCTCCTCCGGCAAGTAGCCGATGCGGGATTGGGAGGCTTTGGTCATCGGCCGGCCCTGCCAGGTGATGCGCCCGCTATCGGGCTTGAGGATGTCCATCATGCAGCGGATGGTGGTCGTTTTGCCCGCGCCGTTCGGCCCCAACAGGCCGAAAATCTCGCCCTCTTCCACGGCGAAGCTCACACCGTCCACCGCCTTGATGCCGGCGAAATGCTTGACCAGATTCTCGACCTGGATCATGGTTCCTCCGTTGCTCTCGTTGCATCATTCGTTTCCGGCCTGCGCTTGACCTCATTGTACCTTCCTTTACGTCGGGGGGCAAGAAAGGGTTTCTCCGTGACAGGATGGTTCGCCGACCGGCCCGCTTCCGAGGATGGTGCTCCGGGGTGTTCACGATCTCTTCACGGTTGGTCTGTATAATGGCGGTACATCGGATGTTGCACCGCCGGGGAAGGGCATGGTGTTCACGATCTTTTCACGGTCGGTTTGTATACTTGCATCGGCAGCTTGATCCGGGGTAGCGGACCGATCCCCCAGCTCACCGCCAAGGATGAAAATCTCGGCGGCTCGCGCCGGAGGCGGTGGCGACTCAAATCGCTCCTTTCGGGCCTGTGGCCGGGCGTATTCGTGCATTCGCGCCCGCTTCGTGGACGGCCCGCTTTGGCGGTTCCGGGGATGTGAACCGCAAAGGTGCAAAGGCCGCAAAGGAAAAAAGAAAACCTTCGCGCTCTTGGCGTCTTGGCGGTTCCAAGTTTCAAGATTTGAATCGCAAAGGCGACTCAAGTCGCTCCTTTCGGGCCTGCGGCCGGGCGTCCGCCTACGCGGACGCTCCCGTTCCCGCCTGCATGGCAGGCGCGCACGCACAGGCGGGCGGTCGGCCAACGGCCCGCCAGGGGCGGTTTCAACCGCTATTTTCGGGGAAGGAGATTTGAAAAAGGGAAACGTGGGTAAACGCATGTGACGTCCGGCGCACCGTTGAAGGACGGGTAGGTCGGCAAGTCTCTTGTATTCCAACAGAGCCAAGTCTCTCTTTTGGAGGTGAACCATGGGTTTCAAAGGGCGGCGAAGCCTGCTTCTGGTTGTAGTGTCTATTCTTTTGACCCTCGCTGCAGCATGGCTTTCTGAGGTTTCGGAGAACTCGGCCCTCTTTGCAACTTATGCTGAAGAGCTTTCATCTCCCACGCAGGGGGATGCCTTGCTTTCCTTGGGGGTACCGGCAGAACCCCTTGAGGTCGGGGAGGGCTTCTCGGTGACGGTGAAGCTTTCCCAACTCTCGGCCCGTCTGAGTGCTTTTCAGTTTGATCTTAGTTATGACCCTGATGTCATCGCCTACACGGGGGCCTTTAGGGGGGACTTTCTAGGCTCCACCGGGCGGGCGGTGGTGTGTCCTGCCCCGGTGCAGGTTACCACGAACACGGTGCGCATAGCCTGTGCTTCCACCGGAGAGGGCAACGGCCCTACCGGGGCAGGGGAACTGATGGTGCTCTATTTCACCGCTCTCAACGACGGCAACTCAACCCTTGCCTTCGGAAACGCCCTGCTTGCCGATGACGAGAGGCCCCCCTCTGCCATCGGTGTAAGCACCCAGGCAAGCTCCGTCTCGGTGGGGAGACAAAAGATTTACCTACCCCTGGTCCTGAGGCAAGCTTCTTTGGGCCGGGGCATGGGCTTCACCCTTGAACCCACCCCGACTCCTACCGAAGAAGCCGAAGGCCCCTCCACCGAGGGCGATAAACTCCACAAACTGTATTTGCCGTTGATAATAAAAAGCCGGGCTTTGCCGTCCCAGGGAGGACACAATCCTACCGGCGGGCTTGTCCCCATCGTATTGGGGCTCCCCTTGCTGGGAATCATCGCGCCTCGCCTCCGGCGCAGGGGACGCCGCAAGTCTTTCCCCTGGCACAAACTCCTCTCCCTCCTCATCGTCCTCAGTTTCTTGGTCGGACTACTGCCTCCCCCTGTCCCGGCGCAGGCTGCCTCGCCTGCTTCTGCGTCGGCTTCCAAGGGGGCGGTAGATCCCCTCACCGGGTTGCCGCTGCACCCGATGGCGAAAGCCTTATCGAAACTGCCTGCAAGGGCTTGGGCTGCGAACGGCTCCTTCTGGGCAGACATAGATGGGGACCGGGACGTGGATGAGACGGACCTGGCGGCGGCCGCAGACTATTGGAACTGCGCCAAAGGCAGTGCCTGTTATGATGCCGATCTGGACAAAGGGGGCTTTGCCGACCTCATTGATGCCTTTGATCTGGCCTACTTGGGCAGCGAGTACGACGTGGAGCCGCCCGACATCACCATTCAAAGCCCCGCCGAAGGCGCCCTGCTCGGCGAGACCTCGGTTCAAGTATCCGGTGTTGTGTCCGACAAGCACGGCGTGGCCTGGGTGACGGTCAACGGCGTCACTGCCGCCGTCAGCGGCGGGACTTTCCAGGCCACCGTCTCGGTAGCGGCAGGCAACCAGACCATCAACGTCATCGCCGCCGATGCCCTCGGCAAGCAGGGGACGGTCTCCCGCCTGGTATTCGTGGATCGGGAAGGTCCCATCATCACCGTGAATTCGCCCAAACCTCGCCAGACGGCCTACAGCCTGCGGCCTACCATCGCCATATCCTACACCGACTACTATACCGGCGTGAATCCCTCCACCTTCCAGGCCACCCTCACCGACAAGAACGGCAACTCCACCGACATTTCGTCGTATCTCACCGCCGGAGCCACCGGAGCCGGTGGGCAGATCGGCTTCGACCTGACGAACGAATCCGTCTACACCCTCACCGTCTCGGTGCAGGATGCCCTGGGCAACACCGGCACGGCCACTGCCGCCTTCTACGTGGTTACGGGGGTCACTCCGCCCACCGAGTCACCCGATGCCGGGTGGGTCAGCGGCGTGATCTACGACTCCGGCACCTGCAAGGAGGTGAGCGGGCAGATTGACCTGATGGACTGCAAGGGCATTGCCGGAGCCAGGGTGACTTTGGAGAAGGTCAATACGTTGAAGCTTGCCCAGGCCCGTGCCGAGCGGGCGGCCAGGATTGCCGCCACCGGCGACACTCGCCCCACCCCCGTTAAGGTCGACTTTGCCACCGCCGTGCAAGGCACGGTGGTCACCGGGCCTGATGGATTCTTTGCCTTCCCCGTGAGCCAGACGGGACACTATGCTATCCGGGTGGAGAAGGACGGCTTCACTTACGGCCAACGGATGGCCGAGATCGTAAAAGAGCGCAACAGCGCGGTGAACGAAATCTACCTCACTCCCATTGACTCCGCTCAAACCACCTGCTCCGATGCGGGCTGCTCCCATACCAGCGCCGACGGCCAGATGCAGGTGGAAATCCCCGCCGGAGCCATCCAAAGCGGCCAGGTAGTGACCGTCACGGCCACCGAATTTGACCGGGTGAACTTTTTGCCCAGCGGGGAGCTGCCGCCGGGAACCTGGGAGACCTACGCCTTCAACTTGGGCGGCGATTCCAGCATCACCTTCACCAAGCCTATCACCGTGCGCATCAAGAACAGCCGGGGCTTCCCGCCGGGCACCGAAATCCCTGTAGGCTACTGGAACGACCAATTGCTCCAGTGGGAGCACGCCGGTACCGCCGTGGTGGATTCCACCGGTGCCTGGTTGGTGATGGAGGTGACCCACTTTTCCAACTTTGACCCCAACGCGCCGGTGTCGCTGGCGGCGTTGGATGTAGATCTGGATGGGCAGACAGGAGCCGACGGCACCACTTGTGCCGAGGACCCCTGCGGCTCGGAGGTGACGTTGCGCTCCGGGCGGCTGCGCCAGACGGTAGTACTGCCTCCTGTGCAGGCCCTGGACGAGCCGATGGGGTTGGCCTTCAAGTACGACAGCGGCCGGGCCGATCCGATGGAGCTCATTGAGGCCGACATCAACCTGGACCTGGGGCCGGGAGTGGAGGTGGGCGACTACATCCAGGCCGAACTTTACATTGAGGGTCAGAAGACGGCCGAGTACACCTTCAAAGCGCCGGACATCACCCAGGGCGGGAACATCGGTCGCTTCCGCTTCCTGTGGGATGGTCGGGATGCCCAGGGCAACCGTCTGCCGCCGGGCATTTATCGTTACGCCTTACGGGTGCGCATTCCTTACCGCAGCCAGTATTATGCCTCGGCCAACGGGCGTTTCGGCGGCCCGCCTGATTACAGCCGTCCCTTGGGTGTGTGGGCTGCAGCCACCGCCGACCGCTGGCTCTACGGCTCGGTGACGCTGGACGCCGACCCCGGCAGTCCCTTCGGGATGGGATGGAGCCTGGTGGGGCAACAGCGGCTGTACGAAGACGAGGCCGGGCGCATCCTGATCGATGACGGCAACAACGGCCTGGTGGAGTTCTACTTCCCCGGCAAGAACCTGCTGCGGAATTCGGCCCTGATGCTGCAAGCGCATGAGGTCACCGGCTTGCACGGATTGTATGTACCCGATATTGCCGCGTCACACCGGTCGCCCGAAGGGGGAGAGGGTCTCTTGTTGCCGCTCACGCCACCTCCTTTGCCTCCTGACGATGAGCAGGGAGAAGTTCTCCAGGATCCGGCTTCCGTTTCTATGGACGATCTCGTGTACGGTCCCGAAGCGCCCCCGGCCCCTGTTTCTATCACCGAGACCGATCCGCCGGAGAAATCCGGGCCGACATCCCGCAAGTACCGTGTTCCCGGCAAGGCTGCGCCTCGCCGTGTGAGGGCGGAAACGGCACCAAACGCCGACAACGTTAGCGGTGTCATCGTCACCAACACCACCTGGACCAAGGCCAACAGCCCTTACATCCTGACGGGGGACGTGGTGGTGACCCAGGGAGTGACGCTGACCATTGAGCCGGGCGTGGAGGTGAAGGGTGACGACAACACCGAGTTGAAGATTCTGGGCCACCTGGAGGCGGTGGGCACGGCGGCGGAGCCCGTCACCTTTACCTCCTCAAGCGCCGTTGACGATCCTTCAACGTGGTGGCGGGGCATCTTCTTCGACGGCGGCACCGGTAACCTCAAGCACGTGACGGTGAGCAAGTGGCATGGTGACGCACGCGCCGGCATTGTCGTACAAGACGTACTGACGGGCCAGGTACGCATCGAATCCGGTGCCTTCGGACCGGCTTGGATCCCTCCAAACTACTACTGGGAAACCTACGGCTTGTTCGTAAAGAACAGCCACGTGGTGGTGAGCGACACCCTCTTTGCCAACATAGGCAACACCGGTCCGGGCGTCCGCGCTCAATACGCCGCCATCCGCGCCTACGGCAACCAGACGGTGATCACCGTTACCAACAGCACTATTCGAGATAACTTTGCCGGCATGTGGGATGTGGCAGGCATCTACGGGGAGTGGAGCGCCGACATCCGGTTGTCCAACACCACTTTCCAGAACAACCAGGGGGCTCCCATTCGGGTGGACAGCATCGTGATGCACCATGCCTTGAGCAGCACCAACACCTTCCAGGGCAACACCCCCAACCGGATGCTCATCTGGGGCGGCGGGATGGCCGAGAGTGTCACCTTCTACAACAACCTGGACGGGTACGAGTTCCAGAACAGCCACACCGTGCCCCAGGGCATTACCCTGACCATCCAGCCGGGCGTCGCCGTGCTGGGCCAAGATGAGGTGGAATTGAAGGTGCAGGGCCACCTGGAGGCGGTGGGCACGCCGACGAGGCCCATCACCTTCACCTCTTCCGGCGATCCCAATAACCCCTATCAATGGTGGAAGGGCATCTTCTTCGACGGCGGCACGGGCAACCTCAAGCACGCGGTGGTGAGCCGGTGGTATCATGCGCATTACGACAATCAGGCGGATGCAGATGGCTGTGAAATCCCGTCCGGCCCCTGCCACATTGGGAACGTCAACGCCGGTATTGCGGTGCGCGACGTGGTCACGGGGATGGTGCGCATCGAGTCCAGCACCATCCGGGACGGTCGGTTGCCAAACTACTATACAGGACGCTCCTACGGCTTGACCGTAGACGATAGCCGGGTGGTGGTCAGCGATACGCTGTTCACCAACATCGGTGCGACAGGCAGCGATTACAAGAGCTACGGCGACTTCTCCATCGCCGCCTGGGGCGACCAGACGGTGCTCACCGTCACCCTCAGCACTTTCCAGGCCAACCCCGGTGGGGGAGTGGAGTTCTTCGTGGACTGGGGCGCCAGGGCCTCTTTGCGCAACAGCACCTTCCGGGACAACGGCGACCATCCCATTTGGGCCGTCTTCTCCACGATGGACACCCTCCTCGACGGCACCAACGTGTTCGTGAACAACGCCGGCGGCGCGGGGCCCGGCAATATCTACCTTATGGGCGGCACCCTGCCCGATAACGCGACTCTATACGACAACGGTGTGAATGCCTACGTCCTCACCGGAGATCGTGGCGACTACACCATCCCGCAAGGGACGACCCTCATCGCGCAGCCGGGTGTCCGGGTGGACGGGTTCACCAAGGGTTTCGTCGTACAAGGCACACTGCGGGCCGTGGGCACCGAGGAGGAACGTATTCTCTTCACCTCGCACCAGAACAGCGATCGCAATCAGTGGGACGGCATCCGGGTGGACGGCGGCCAACTGGAGATGCAATACGCCACCGTGCGTTACGCCGGGACGGGAATCCAGGTGAGCAACAACGGCTCGGCCTTCATCTTGGCCTCCACCATCGTCACCAACACCACCGGCATTCACGTCACCGGCAGCAAGGTGAACGTCCTCCTCAGTTCCATCTACGGCAACAGCGACTACGGCGTGCGCAACGACACCGACAACCAGGTGGACGCCCGCTACAACTGGTGGGGCAGCTCCACTGGCCCCACCCACCCCAGCAACCCCAACGGCACCGGCGACCGAGTCAGCGACAACGTGTTCTTCGACCCCTGGCTCCGGCAAAAGGGCGAATCCTTGCGTATCCTGAACGGAACGCCCTGGGACGACACCACCCTGACCTATGACCAACCCACGGGCACCTACACCCGCCACTACCCCGACGGCACCGTCGTCCACTTCAATGCCGACGGCACCCACGACTACACCCTGGACCCCATGGGCAACAAGCTCCGGTACGTCTACAACGCCGACGGCACCCTGGCCCGCGTGGAGTTCATCCCCGCCGGGTGGACAGGCGAAGCGCCCTGGAAATGGAATTTCTCCTACCGGCAAGCTGCCTCTTCAGGCAGGGTGGGTATCCTGAGCGCCGCCCGCAGCGTGGTCATCACCGACCCCGCCGGACGGAGCACCACCTTCACCCTGAACGAGCACGGCGACCTGGTGAGCATCCTCCAGCCGGGGTGGGATCAACCGATGACCTTCGCCTACGACGGCCGTCATCGTATGACCCAGAAACAGGATGAGCGGGGCTACGTCACCACTTATGAATACAACGCCAAAGGGCGGCTTTCCAAAGTAATCCTGCCGCCCAGGGAGATTTACGACCCCGCCACCGACACCTTCAAGGTGGAACAGGAAGTGCGGCAGTACGCTCCCAGCGACGTCTCCTTCCAACTGGTCAACGAGATAGAACCCGGTAACCCCATCACCCCCACCGTCTCGCTGGTGAAGGCCGACGCCATCACCGACACGGTGCAAGTAGGCGACGCCAAACAGGTGGGGCAGACCGACCGCTGGGGCAACCCCATCGCTGCTACCGATCCCCTGGGCCGCCAGGTGCGTATGGAGCGGGACGAAGCCGGTCGCATCACCCGCATCGTCCGGCCCGATGGGGCGTGTGTAGAATACACCTACGACGAGAAGGGCAACATGCTCACCGAGACCCTCATGCCCGCTTCCGAATGCGCCAAAGCGTCGGATCGGCGAGACCCGGCCAAGCTCCAGGTGACCGCTTACACCTATGAGCTGGAGCTCAACCGATTGACCTCGGTGACGGATCCGCTGGGGCAGAAAGTGAGCTTCACCTATGACGACAAGGGCTTGCTCGTCCAGGTGACCCATTCCCCCATCACCGATGTCAACGGGACCGTCATCACGCCGACCGAGACCTTTGAATACAACGCCTGGGGGCAGTTGACCAAGGAGACCGACGCCAACGGCGTGGCCACTTGCTACGTCTACACCCAGGGCACGGCCGATGAAGCGGCGGGCGGCAGCAACCCCCTCTTCGCCTCAGGGGTGACCCCCGTGCCGGGCCTGCTTACTCAGGTGAAAGAAGACTGCGGCGGGCCGCAGGAGCAAGTGACGACGTACAAAGAGTTCGATGCGGCGGGCAACCCGCAGTTGGTGGTGCTGCCCTCTACCGGCGTCCGCCAGATGAGGGCTGCTTACGACTCCCGCAGCCGGGTGATCTCCGAAACCAATCCCATCGGCGTAGTCACCAGCTACGAATACGACAACGCCGACAATCTGACCCGGCTGGTGGAAGATGCTACGGGGGAACAGGTCACAACCGAGTACTCTTACGACGCCCTGGGGCAACTGGTGGGCCTCCGGGTAGGCCGGGGCAGCGAATCTGTGCGGTACAAATACGGCTATGACAAGGGCCGTCGCCTGGCGATGGAGCAGGATGCTCGGGGCTACCGCACCCGCTACTTCTACAACGCCGCCGGTCAGTTAGAGAGGATCGTGGATGCGCTGGGCAACGCCGTTGCCTTTGCCTACGATGCCTACGGGCGTCTCCTTTCCGAAACCGACCCCAGGGGAGTGGTCACCCGCTACGAGTACGATGAACTGGGGCGTGAAAAGCAGATCATCCAAGATTACGGCGGCTTGAACGTCACCACCTCTTTCGAGTACGATAAACTGAACCGTGTGGTGGTCGAGACCGATCCTAGAGGTGTGAGGACGTGCACCACCTACGATGCTTTTGACCGGGCCGTCAAGGTGGTCGAGGACTGCGGCGGCCTGAATGCCACCACCTCTTATGCCTACGATGCCGTCGGCAACCTGGTGGCCGAGACCGACCCCAGGGGCAATACCACCCGCTACGGCTATGACCGCCTGGGGCGGCTCACGGTGATCACCGATGCCCTGGGTTATGCTACCCATTACGAATACGATGCTGCCGACAATCAGACCGCCATCACCGATCCGCTGGGGCGGACCACCCGCTTCACCTACGATGCCGGTGGGCGGGCGACGGTCATCACCGACCCGGCGGGCAATACCATGAGGGCTACGTACGATGCCTTTGACCGCATCACCTCCCTCACCGACCCGCGGGGATTCAAGACTTATTACACCTATGATTTCCTCGGCCGCAACACCAGGATAGTCAACCCCTTGGGTGGCACGACCACCTACGAGTACGACGCCGATGGCAATTTGGCGGCCGTCACCGATGCCCTGGGTCGCACCACCCGTTATACCTATGACGGGATGGACCGCCTCACGGCCTTTGTGGACCCGGCGGGCAACACCACCACCTATGCTTATGACGGCGCGGGCAATCGCATCTCCGAGACCGATCCTTTAGGCAGCGTCACCCGCTATGGCTATGATGCCTTGAACCGTGTGGCGGTGATCACAGATGCAATAGGTGCGGCAACCACCTTTACTTACGATGCATCCGGCAACCTCATCCGCACCACCGATCCCGCCGGTGGTGTGCAGCAGGTGGCCTACGATAGCCTGGGCCATACCGTCGCCGTCACCGAATCCAACGGCTCGGTCACCCGGATGGCCTATGACCTGAACGGCAACCTCACCCAGGTAACCGACCCCAACGGCAATGCTACCACCTTCGCCTACGATGCTCTGAACCGCCTCACCACCGAGACCAACGCCTTGGGCAAGAGCCGCACCTACGCCTACGATGCCGTCGGCAATGTGACCGCTTACACCGACCGCCTGGGACGCCAGATCAAGTTCACTTACGACGCCCTAGACAACCTGGTCAAGGAGGAATGGGTAGGCGCAGGCCGGGTGATCACCTACACTTACGACGCCGCATCGTTTATGACGGCTGCCCGTGATCCCGATTCCTTCTACCGGATGACCTACGACGGCATCGGCAACAACACCTCGGTGGACAACACCGGCACTCCCGGGATGCCCGGCGTGGTCATCAGTTACACCTACGATGTTTTCGGCAACGTGACGGCGGTGAGCGAGATGGTCAACGGCCACCCCAAGGGTGTGACCGAGTATGTGTACGACGCCCTCAACCAGCCCATCCGCATCACCCAGCACGGGAGCGGCGTTTCCGAGAAGCGCATAGACCTGACTTACAACGCCCTGGGTCTCCTGACGGGGCTGAAGCGGTATCGGGACCTGAACGGCAACGACGCGGTTGTCAACACAACCTTCTCTTACGACGGCGCTGCCCGGCTGCTTCAGACCAAACACACCCTGGCCGGAGGCTTGGAGCGCACATACGTCCAGGTGCTTGACAATCTTGGGCGTCCCACGCAGCGCACCATGCCCGATGGCACGGCTACCTACACCCATGACGCCTTCGGACAGGTGACGGCCGTGGATTATAGCTTCCAGGATGACGAGGCTTACACATATGACAGTGCCGGCAACCGCACCGGGAGCGGCTACGTCGTCGGCACAGGCAACCGCCTGCTCTCCGACGGCACTTACGATTACGAATACGATGACGAAGGCAACCTCATCCGTCGCACGGAGAAGGCCACCGGAGCCAAGACCGAGTACACCTGGGACTACCGCAATCGGCTCACCAATGTAGTCTTCAAGGACGGCGGCGGCGCCGTGACCAAGTCCATCACCTACACTTATGACGTCTTTGACCGGCGCATCGGTGTAGCAGTGGATCCGGACGGCTCCGGTCCCCAGGGAGTGCAGGTAGAGCGTTTCGTCTACGATGGGTTAGACATAACCCTGGCCTTTGACGGCAGCGGGGACATCACCCACCGCTACCTGTACGGCCCCTTCACCGACATGCCCCTTGCCGAAGAGCGGGTGGGGAGCGATGTCCTCTGGCTGCTCCAGGATTGGCTGGGCGGCAACGTGGTGGATGTGGTAGATAACACCGGCAGTCTCAAGAACCACATCGTTTATGACGCCTTCGGCAACATCCGCAGCCAGAGCAATGCATCGTATATGGCGCGCTTCGCCTATGCGGGGCGGGATTGGGATGCGGAGGCCGGGCTTTACTACTACCGGGCACGTTACTACAACCCCCGCATCGGCCGCTTTATCAGCGAGGATCCGGCGGGCCTGTTCGGCGGCGATGCGAACCTGTATCGCTATGTGCTCAATTCGCCCACCCGCTATACCGACCCCGATGGGCTGGGATGGTTCTCCTACTACACCCGCAAGTTCCTCCGGGCTGCCGACAAGTTCACCGCCGGCTTTGCCGATGCCATCACCTTCGGCCTGACGACCAAGATCCGCAAGTCGCTCTACGGCCGGGTGGCTACCCGCAACCACAAGGGAGGGCTTTTCATAGCCGGGCAAGTGGTGGGCACGGCGGTCAGTATCGTGATTCCCGCCGCCGGCCAGGCGAGCGCCGTCAAGGCGGCCAAGCTGATCAAGCAGTCCAAGGCCACCATGAGGTACGCCCAGAAGCTGGCAGCCCAAAGCCGTAAGATGGCCCAGCGGTATATGAACGTGAAGGCAGTTCCGCCCAAAGTCCTCAAAGACGGTATGAAGCTGGCGAAGCGTTCCAATTTCTACAAGAAAGTCGCCAAAGAGACCCTGAGGGATGCGGCCAAGTATCGCTTCAGCACCAAACTGGCCGCCAAGTTCTCCAGGATGCAACAGGTAGTGGGAGCAGGCCGGATCGTGCAAAAAGCCATCTCCAACGACCCGTGTGATCCGTTGAGCCTCACCGACTTCCTGGTGATCGCGGCACCCTTCATCGGCAGCAAGGCCAAAGCGGCGACACAGTGGCTGAAAACGAAGACCCATACCCTGTGGAACAGGGCGAAAGATTATTACCAACTCGCATACGACAGGCTGAAGGGCACCACCCAGAGGATCACCCAGAATCTTTCGGATGCTTTCCAATCGGCCAACTCTTACATTCGCAACTTGATGTCCAAAGAGGGACGCCTCAGCTTGGCAACCGACAAGTGGCTGAGAAACCAAATGAAGATAGATCCCGCCAAGTTGAAACAAACCGACCCCGGTCGTTACCGATGGTATCGGGAGCGGATGAGAGAAGCCCGCTTGCAAGGATTCAAGTCGCCCACCGAGCGGAGCAAGAACGTCATCCAAAGGGTCGAGAAGTGGGTGCAGCCCAAGAGCAAACCGCCACAGCCTTCCTTGCCGCAGATCCGGCCGGGTCCTGAGACGGACCTCAAAAACATCAAGCTGGATTCCGGTGATATAGGCACCAACTTGGGCGATTTGCCTAATCTGGACTTAAGCGGGCTTGATTGAGACGGCGCACCGACGGTAGATACGCCCTGCCGTGCTGCACGAATCCTCCCGCAGGCTCCAGGCCTGCGGGAGGGCTTCATTGAAGCCGACGGCCCACTTCCGAGGGCGGTGCTCCGGGATGTTCACGATCTCTTCACGGTTAATCTGTATAATGACGACGAATCGGATGTTGCGCCGCCGGGGAAGGGCGTGGTGTTCACGATCTTTTCGCGGTCGGTTTGTATACTTGTATGGCGGCTTAATCCGGGGAAGCGGACCGATCCCTCGGCTCACCGCCAAGGATGAAAATCCCCGGCGGCTCGCGCCGGGGGCGGTGGCGACTCAAGTCGCTCCTTTTGGGCTTGCGGCCGGGCGCATTCGTGCATTCGTGTATTCGCGTCCGCTTCGTGGACGGCCCGCTTTGGCGGTTCCGGAGATTTGAACCGCGAAGGCGCAAAGGGCGCAAAGGAAAGTAAGAAAACCTTCGCGTCCCTGGCGTCTTGGCGGTTCCAAGTTTCAAGATTTGAACCGCAAAGGCGACTCATTGGGCCTGTGGCCGGGCGTCCGCCTACGCGGATGCTCCCGCTTCCGCCTGCATGGCAGGCGCGCACGCACAGGCGGGCGGTCGGCCAACGGCCTGCCAGGGGCGGTTTCAACCGCTATTTGAGGAAGGAGATTTGAATTTGAAAAAGGAGGGGAAAATGCGATCAAGCGCATGTAACGCCCGGCACACTATCGGGAACAAGAACCTATCCGCCCGTCCCGCCTCAGGGGCTGCAGCCCACACAGGGCAAAAAAGCAGGCTCTTCCGGGGCAGAAAAGTGTTGCTTTTGCTGTCGGCCTTTTTGGCTCTCGCGGCCTTGATGTCGCTACTGGTCTGGAACGTTGGGGCTCCGGCCGTTCGGGCGCAAAGCAGCGGAACGATCCATTACGTCGCCCCCGGCGGCAACTGCGGCAGCGTTACGCCTTGTTACGCCGGTGTGCAGGCCGCCGTGGACGCCGCCGTCAGCGGCGATGAGATCCGCATCGCCCAGGGAACCTACAACGAGAACGTCAACCTCAACAAGAGCCTCACCCTCCGGGGCGGCTACACCACTACCAACTGGACCGTCTCCGACCCCGACAACTACCCCACAGTCCTCAACGCCGGCGGCACCAACCAGGCCGTGATCTCTTCCAGAACCGATGACATCAGCGTCACGCTGGAGGCCCTGGAGATCACCGGAGGCGGGTATACGGCTAGCCAGCCGAGCGGCGGGATCGACATCACGGCCAACCGTATCCGCGTCACCATCCGCAACTGTTCCATCCACGACAACTACGACTACTGGGGGAGCGCCGGGATCGGCATCACCGCCTACAACGGCTACTCGGTCGTGATCGAGAACAACCGCGTCTACAACAACTCCTCCGACCGGGGTGGAACGGGGATCGGCCTCTACGTGGAGGGGGCGTTGACCATCCGGGGCAACCGGGTGACCGGCAACACGAGCAACGGTTACGCGGGCAGCGGGATCGGCCTCTACGGCACGTCCGACTGCGTCATTGAGGACAACGTCATCGCCCAGAATAACGGTGGGAGCGGGCTTGACCTGCAAAACTGCCTGGGGCATCTCACCGTCACCGGCAACCGCATTTGGGGCAACACCTCCAACGCGACGATCGATGGCGGGGGGGTGAACCTGGTCTCCGCGGGGGCCGGCCTCATCGCCGGGAACGTCATCACCGGGAACACCTACGCCCCCACACCCGCCTGCGACACCTGCGCCGGCGCGCTTCGGTTGAATGGGCCGTACATCATCCGCAACAACTTTATCCGGGGCAACAACGGCGCCCATACCGTCGTCATTGTCGACTCCAACGCCGCATTTGAGAACAACGTCGTCGTGGACAATGCCCCCGGCGCGGGGTTCGACGTGATCCGATTGGTTCCTTCTTCCCTCACCGGCGTCCCTCGGACCTATCGCCTCGTCCACAACACGATGGCCCGCAATGGAAACGCCGTCGCCATCAACGTTCCGGCTCCTGCCGATGTCTCCTCCCTGGCCACTGCCTACATCACCAACACCATCGTCTACAGCCACGGGACGGGCGTCCAGGCCCTCTCTCCCAGTATAGCCCGCCTGGCCTATTCCCTGCTCACCAACACGACCAACGTCACCGGAAACGTGGTGGTGACGACGGGGGTGATCTACACCAACCCCGTCTTTCTGAGCGACGGCTATCACATCTCCACCACCTCCCCGGCCAAAGACGCCGGAATCGGCACCGATTTTGACTATGATGACGTGGACGACCAGATGCGCCTGATGGGGCCGGCCACCGACATCGGCGCGGACGAACTACAGGTCTACACCGCCACCCTGACGCTGAGCAAATCCCGGCAGGGGAGCGGCGCGGTCCAGGCCGGGCAGCCCATCACCTACATCCTCACCATCTCCAACGCCGTCACTTCCACCTGGGCGGCCGATGTGCGGGTGGTGGACCGCATCACCTCGGCCTACCCGCTGGCCGGGCTGAAGGGCAGCGGTCCCAACGCCGTCTGCCAGGCGGGGAGCAGCGTCGTCACCTGCACCGTCTACAACGTGCCCACCACCACCGTCGCTCTGCTGACCGTGGTGCTTACCCCCTCCATTCCCACCGTCCAGAGCACGCAGGGCTTTGCCTCCGCCGACAACCTGGGCGTGAGCATCCCCGACGACGGTTGCGGAAGTAACAATTATGCCGAGCACACCATCGCCGTGAACGCCTCCGGCACAATCCAGGATGTGGACGTGCTCATCAAGGATTTGCAGCACACCTACGACGGCGACCTGAACATTTACGTGCGAGGGCCGGACGGAACCCAGGTGGAGCTTTCCACGGGCAACGGCGGAGGTGGCGACAACTATGTCAACACCATCTTTGACGACGAAGCAAGCGACTCCATCACCGCCGGTTCCGCCCCCTTCACCGGGCGATTCAAACCCGAAGGGAGCCTCTCTGCCTTCGACGGCAAGGCCCCCGGCGGCAACTGGATGCTGCGCATCTGCGACAGTGCTTCCCAGGACACGGGTATCCTGAACGCCTGGGGGCTGACGCTGACGTTGCAATTGGAGATCACCAAAACCGTCTCCTGGGTGATCACCGATACCGCCTCGCTGGAAGCGTTGGACGCCTATGATCCCATCACCAACGACAACTCTGCCGGGCCGGTTACGGTGACGGTAAGCTACACCCCGCCTGCGCCCGACCTGTGGGTGACCAAGTCGGCTCCCCAACTGGTCGAGCCTAACCAAACCTTCACCTACACCGTTCAGTGGGGCAACCGGGGCAGCGCGGACGCCGAGGGCGTAGTCCTCACCGACACGCTCCCGACCGAGGTGACCTTCCAGGCCGCCGACGGCAACCCGACGCGCAACGGGCGTTACCTCACCTGGACGCTGGGGACGGTGGGAGTCGGCGTCAACGGTTCTTACCTGATCACCGTCACCGTCGGCGATCTGAGCGACGGCACGACCCTCACCAACACCGCCGGCATCGACACCTCCACGAGCGGCGATCCGACGCTGAACAATACCGATGTGGCGACGACTACCGTCTATCAGTCGGGCGGGCGGAAAGTAACCCCCAAGAAACGAGTCCGTCCTCAGAAGGCAAACCTCTTGCCGGGGGAGAACCTCCTGACCTACACCGTCGACGTGACCAATACCGGCATCGTGGATGTCTCCCCCATCATCCGCGATCCCATCCCGAAGGGAACGACGTACGTCCCCGGTTCGGCGCAGGTCACCAAAGGGGCCGGTACGGTGACCTACCACGGCGACGGGAATTACCTGGAGGTGCAGAGCCAGCCGTTGGCCCCCGGCCAGGTGATAGAGATGCAGTTCCGGGTGCGGGTCACTTCGCCGGACGGCGAGGAAACGGGCCGCATCCGCAACCGGGCCGAGGTGCAGGTGCCGGGCGTCCCTTACGTCTGGCGCACCGAAACCGAAACCGAGATCCCCTATCATGACCTGTGGGTGCGAACCCGCTTCCCCCGCTACGTCTCCTCGGAGCAGGGGGTCGTCACCGGCACGATCCTGTACGGCAACGTGGGGACGGGACCGGCCTACAGCACCGCGCTGACGGTCACCCTGGGCGGCGGGGCCGTCTTCAGCGAGACGAATCCGGCCCCCAGCCGGCAGATCAGCCCGACGATGTGGGTCTGGGAGAGCTACTCGACGACGAGCGGCATGACGGCAACGATTCAGACCACACTGACGGCGCCCGCCTGGCAGCGCACCCGCGTGCAGGCCGTCATCTCCTCTACCGTCGTGCCGACGGAGCCGATGGCGGGCCGCGCCAACCGGACGGAACAGACCGTGGACCGTTTGCAGACGCGCGTCCGGGAAAAGTTGCAGACCAAGCGGTACTTTTCTTGGAAAAAGCACAAGTGGCTCACCGAGTTCAACTATTTCCAGACATATGATTACGAGACCACCGACCCGAACAAGCCCTACATGTCCCGGTACCGCATCGATACCGAGTGGCCTCTCTCGAACGATGATCTGCTCAATTACACCTCCATCTCCCAGCCGCCGATGAGCACCACCGTCTCCGGCGGCGGCGCGGGAACTCGGGTGCAGCGGGAAGGCGGCCAGATGCTGCACGGGAGCCGGAACTGGGTGCAGGAAAAGATCATCTCCCAGCAGCCCCTAAGCCCAAGCCAGGTCATCCGCCCCAAAACCACCTTTGAAGGCTCCATCGGCGGCGAGACCGTCCGCGCCTCCACCGACCCGAGCGAGACTCCTGCCTACACACCGACCGCGCCGCCTCCTGTCATCGTCTACCCGCAGTCGGGAGATGTGTGCCGGAATACACGGGTCCGCGTCGTCCCGTCCACTGACAATTGGGATGAAATGCATATCTTGGATGCCGCTTCCGGAGAGATATTTGCCTCCGGTAATAACGACTACAAAGAGTTCATAGACCTGGACATGACCCTCCCGGAGGGCTTCCAAGGAAACATCGTTGCCCGTCGCCAGGGAGGTATTTTCGCCCCACCTATGACCTCGACGCCTCTCTATCTGAACACGCAGAACGTCTACTGGGATCCGCAGGCCTCGCGGTGGTGGGGCGTCATCCAAGCAGGCCCCGAAGCAGGGACAGAGTATGAGGTGCCCTTTGTCAACAGCGAGGGGCGCTACTCTACCAACGGGTGGCAAGCGCCGGGTCGGTACGGCTTCTGGGGGACGACCTTTAGGATGGAGCTTTGCCAGCATGTGGATGAGATGTGCCCGGAGATCAACAACGGCGGCGATGCGCACTTTATCCTGGAAGCCGATGGGATACCCTACACCGGTGAGTGGGATCCCGCACTCTCCTACGTAACCTTCAACAACATCGGTTATGCCCACACGGTGAGCATCAAGCTTGTGTGCACCGACGGGGACGGCAACCTCGTGAGAACGATAGATATGGGCAGCGGTCGGATCCTCATTGACCCCGACGGCTATGTCTTCAACGTGGACAAAGGCGGCTCTTACGACCCGACCACGGGGTTGTTCTCGCCGGTGGAAGCGGTCTCCGGCGTGACGGTAACGGCCTACGTCTCGGTGCCGGAATGGGGCGGCTGGATCCCCTGGCCTGCGCATCTCTACGACCAGGTCAACCCCCAGGTCACCGACAACGTCTACTCCGACGGCATCACCACTACCGGCTACTTTGCCTTCTACACCCCGCCCGGCTTCTACTACCTGGAGGTGGAGGGCATCCCCGGCTACCAGAAGTGGCGCAGCCCGGTTATTGAAGTCATCACCCAGGTCGTCCACATGAACGTGCCCTACACGCCGTGGCCCGATACCGCTGCCGTCACGGTGACGCTGACGCCCGACGGTCCCGATCCGGCGGTGGTGACGGTAACGGCAGGGAGCGCCGTGCAGTGGGTCTCCGCCCTGCGGGCCACCGACACCATCACCGACCTGGTGCGCTGGAGCGAGAACCCCATCCTGAACCCGCGGAGCACCCTTGATCCTCTGAAGGATACCAGAGGCTTCGACGCCGGTTATCTGGAGCCGGGGCGGGTGTACCGACGGCAGTTCGACTGGCCGGGTGAATACACCTACACCGATGCAACGGGGCACACGGGCAAGGTGGTAGTCACGGGCACGCTGTACGACGTTTACTTGCCGCTGGTGTTGAGAAACAAGTAGCCCAAATGGTACGTTGCACACAGAGACGGCATATGTTCGCCGATCTGCCGGGTTTGCCGGGGGCGATCCACCGGTCGCCCCCGGAACCCGGCTCTTCACCCCCACCGTACGATCTGTTCGACAGATCTTCCCACCGCAGGAAGCATCCCCATTTCCCCGGTTCGCTTCAAGCGACATGGGGAAAAGTCTGAAATATGCTCGTCTGGCAAGAGATCACCATGTCCACGATGACAGCATACTCTGAGAAACCACACGCGAGGGAGTACCGAGCATATCTGCTCCGCTGCTGGCGCGAGGAAGGAAAATGGTTCCTCTCGCTGGAGGAGGTAAGCGGCGAACGGCGAAGGTACGGCTTTTCCAGCCTAGAGGCAATGATCGCTTTCCTGCAAGAGGAAATGGGGACGCGTCCCCCCCTTTCCCGGAAAACACAAGCCGCCCGCGAATGGGAGACGGACGCCCTTTCGACCACCATCCCACAGACGATTCCTTGTCTGCCGTAACCCATGCCTCGCCCGGCACAGCCTGTTCTGCACAATCATTCAAACCTCTGCAAATTTGACAGCCCGGCCCGGAGAAGGCATAATGACCCCAACCTATCACCCCGGAGGCGATTGTGCAGGAACGAACAGCAGTGCCCGTCGAGTTCCACGTCTCCCGCCGGGCGCGGGACCGTTATCGGTTCGACGACGCCCTCTTTTCCCTGCGAGGCCACGTCCTCCTGGCCGATTTTCACGCGGCGCGGCTTTTTGCCCGGCGGATGAACGAACAACGCGACCTGGTCCGCTACCCGGAGCGGGCGGTCCGGGCCGGGCAGATCAACGCCCTGGGCCTCATTGACGAAATCGCCCATTTTGTGGTCCACCTTTACCGCCAACAACGCAACCCCCGCGCCCTGGAAGAGGCCCTCCACTGGCTCTATGACCATGTGGGCCGGGAACGAACCGACGAAGCGCTGCGCCGCTTTGCCGATCAGTTCCCGCCGCTGGCCGTCTACCGCCGCGAGATCGGCCTGGATGACTATTTCCAGGGGCAAACCGAAGGCACACCCAACCGCCTGATCCTCCTGGAAGAGATGCTCATGCTCTGGCTGACCAACGAAAACCCGGCCTGCCATCCCTTCCTGGAGCTCTTTGACGACGCCGACCTGGCCCGCACCACCGCCTACCCCCAGATGATGGCCGCCCTCCACGATTTTTTCGATACCCAGCCCCCCTTTGGCCCCGATAACCAAAACCTGATCGATATGCTCCGCGCCCCGGCCCTGGCCCACCCTCACTCCCTGGCCGATCAGCTGGAGTTCATCCGCCGCCGCTGGGGGTCGCTGCTGGGGACCTATTTCTATCGGCTGCTGGGCGGCCTGGACCTGATCGCCGAGGAGGAAAAGGCCGCATTTTTGGGGCCTGGCCCGGCCCCGGTCTATGAATACGACGCGGGCGAGGCGGAGCCGGAACGCTTTAGCCCCGACCGGGACTGGATGCCCACCCTGGTCCTCCTCGCCAAGAACACCTATGTTTGGCTGGATCAGCTCTCCAAACAATACAAACGCGACATCCACCGCCTGGACCAGGTCCCCGACGAGGAGTTGGACACGCTGGCCCGGCGCGGCTTTACCGGCCTGTGGCTCATCGGCGTCTGGGAGCGCAGCCCCGCTTCGCGCAAGATCAAGCAGCTGTGCGGCAACCCGGAGGCCGTTGCCTCCGCCTATTCTTTGTACGATTATGTCATCGCCGCCGACCTGGGCGGCCCGGAAGCCTACCGCGACCTGCGGGACCGGGCCTGGCAACGGGGCATCCGCCTGGCCTGCGACATGGTTCCCAACCACGTGGGCATCTATTCCAAATGGGTCGTCGAACACCCCGATTGGTTCATCGCCCTGGATCACAGCCCCTTCCCCTCCTACACCTTCAACGGCCCCGACCTTTCGGAGGATGAGCGGGTGGGTATTTTCCTCGAGGACCACTACTACGACCGCAGCGACGCCGCCGTCGTCTTCAAGCGGCTGGACCGCCGGACGGGCGAGGAGCTGTACATCTACCACGGCAACGACGGGACGGCCATGCCCTGGAACGATACGGCCCAGCTCAACTATCTCAAGGCGGAGGTGCGCGAAGCGGTCATCCAAACCATCCTCCACGTGGCCCGCCGGTTCCCCATCATCCGCTTTGATGCGGCCATGACCCTGACTAAAAAGCACTTTCAACGTCTCTGGTTCCCGGAGCCGGGCAGCGGCGGGGCCATCCCCTCCCGCGCCGAGCACGGCCTGACGCGGGAGCAGTTCGACGCGGCCATGCCCCACGAATTCTGGCGGGAGGTGGTGGACCGGGTGGCCGCCGAGGCCCCCGATACGCTCCTCCTGGCCGAGGCTTTTTGGCTGCTGGAAGGTTATTTCGTCCGCACGCTGGGGATGCACCGCGTCTACAACAGTGCCTTTATGCACATGCTGCGCGACGAGGACAATGCCAAGTACCGTCGGGTGATGAAAAACACCCTGGAATTCGATCCCGAAATCCTCAAGCGGTTCGTCAACTTTATGAACAACCCCGACGAGGAGACGGCGGTGGCCCAGTTCGGCAAGGGGGATAAATATTTCGGCGTCTGCACCCTGTTGGCTACCCTGCCCGGCCTGCCCATGTTCGGCCACGGACAGGTGGAGGGCCTGGCCGAAAAGTACGGCATGGAGTACCGCCGCGCCTACTGGGATGAGCAGCCCGACCCCTGGCTGGTGGAACGCCACGAGCGGCAGATCTTTCCCCTGCTGCACCGCCGCCATCTCTTTGCCGAGGTGCGGAACTTTGTGCTTTACGATTTCGTGACCGCCGAGGGCGTCAATGAGGATGTCTTTGCCTATTCCAACCGGGCCGGGGAGGAGCGGGCATTGGTGGTCTATCACAACCGCTTTGCCACCACCCAGGGCCGGATCAAGGATTCGGTCGCCTTTTCGGTCAAGGGGAAAGGCGGGGAGCGACGCCTGGTGCGCCGCACGCTGGCCCAGGGGCTGGGGCTGCGGGCCGAGGAGGGGTTGTACTACCGCTTCCGCGACCATGTGACCGGGCTGGAATACCTGCGCAGCGGACAGGAGCTGACCGAACAAGGGCTTTATGTTGCATTGGATGCCTACCGGTGCCACGTTTTTCTCGATTGGCAAGAGGTGCAGGATGACGAGCAGGGGCGTTACCGGCGGCTGGCCGCCTACCTGGGCGGACGGGGCGTGCCCAGCATCGAGGAGGCGTTGCAGGAGGTCGCCCTGCAACCGGTCCTGATCCCCTTCCGCCGGGTGGTCAACGCCGAGCTGTGGCGGCAGCTTACGGCCCACCGCGCCGCCGGGCCGGAGGCCGAGGTGGACGCCGCCCTGTTGGAGGAAGCCGAAAGCCGGATGCGCACCCTCTTGGGCGAGGTCCAAAAATTCAGCGGCGGGGCCGGAGACCCGGCGGCCATCGCCGCGCAGGTCCGCCGTGAGCTGGCCGTGGCCCTCACCTGCGATCCGCCCGAACCCGCAGGGGAATATACCCTCCTGGGCTGGCTCTTTACCCACAGCCTGGGCCGCATCGTGGGCGAGGAGGGCGCGGCGGCCCGCAGCCGCAGCTGGCTGGATGCGTGGTTCCTGGGGCGGCGGCTGGCCGCCGTCTTTGGGGAACTGGGGCTGGATGAGGAGGCAGCCCGCTGGGCCGTGGGAACGGTCAAGATGCTGGTCGGCCAGCAGGGGAGCCTACTCCGGGCCGCCGCCGGGACGGAGCCGGAAGGGGCCTACCGCTTGCTCGTCGCCTGGCTGCGCGACGGCGACGTGCAGCAGTTCCTACAGATCAACCGCTACGGCGGGGTACTGTGGTTCAACCACGAAGCCTTCGGGCAGCTCCTGGATTGGATGGAGACCCTGGCCGTCATCCAGGTCGGCGCGGACCCGGCCCTGCACGACGAGGAAAAGGAGGAGACGCTGACCGCCTGCCGTCGCCTGCTGTCCACTCTGCGCGAGGCGGAGGCGAAATCGGGGTATCAGGTGGTGCGGTTGATCGAGGGGGTGCGGGTTGGTGGATTGGTAGACTGGTAGATTGGGGATTGGTAGATTGGGGAAATTGGGGGGAGTTGATCTTTTCAGGGGGTTGTGTTATGATAAGCAGGCCGGGCAGTGCCCGGCGTGTGGGAGAGAGGGGTTCCCCGGCGGGGTGTTTTGGTCGTTTCTGGTTTCGTACTCTCGTAATTTGTCCGCAGCGGACCGGTTATACAGTTTCCGTCATTGCAACCCAGAGAGCAGATTAGGCGGATGCCGCATAAGCGGATGAGGCCGGCCAGCCGGCGGCTTATCCGCGGCGTCGTTAGGTTGCAAGCCTTCCAGTTGACACTGGGAACGTCGCGATGAAAACAGCAGCAGAGATAGCGCCCATTACAATTCGGGGGAGACTATTTACAATTCACGACTTAGAGATTATCCAATCTTGCGTGAGTGAATATTATGAGCGTGGGCGGACGTATATCTCCAAAATGATTTGCCGGAGACTAGACTGGCGGCAGCCCAATGGATGGCTGAAAGATCGAGCCTGTCGCGATGTATTACGTTATCTAGAATCTTTGGAATTTGTGCAACTTCCTCCACCTAAGGTCACAGTTAGAAGACCTAGGAAAAATAGTAGAGATTGCCTGTCCCTAGAGGTTATTGTTCAGGAGTATGATATAACTTCACCGGTTACTAGTTTCCCAGAGAAGATCGAGCTCGAGTTTGCCAAGGGGAATAGCAAAGAGAAAATTTGGAACGTTCTTGTTGCGACATATCATTATCTTGGATATCGGGTCTTGGTTGGAAGGAGCATAAAGTATCTTATAAAATCAGGTAATAGACTGCTTGGGGCAATAGGTTTTTCGTCTCCTGCTCTTCACTTACAGCCTCGTGATCGGTTGTTAGCAAAAATAGGGATAGGGAACCCTCTAGATCTTGTTGTAAATAATTCCAGATTTCTGCTTTTGCCGCATGTCCAAATCAGAAATTTGGCTTCTCATGTCCTTGCTTTGGCTACGAAGCAGATTGTTGTAGATTGGTCGCAATACTACTCGGTAACCCCGTTGGTGGCGGAGACCTTTGTACAGCCGTCCCTCTTTGAAGGCACTGTCTACAGAGCAGCTAACTGGTTAGAGATTGGCCGAACAAAGGGGTATGCCAAGAAGGGAAATTCTTACACGAACAGTCAAGAGCCCAAGAAGATATTTCTGTATGGGTTAAACCCCAGAATAAGGAGGGAGCTTTACAAGGTGTATCAGATGGAGATGGAAAATGGGACCTTATGAAACTCTTAAGCAAGCAAGACAGTTTATCATAGAGCAAGGTGGAAAAATATCACCCCTGTCAATAAGCGAGGAAGAAATCAATCCTGAGAGCCAAGATGATTTATCATTACAAGCATACGCGCTTGAGTCAACCGAGACCACTTATCAAGTTCCTTACAATTATCCTGGGGACGCTTCATCGAGCGAGTTTGCCTTCTTTGAAGATGGACGACAACGTACGGTTCTGATAGGGCACATCAGGGCTGTTTTTGGCAAGCAGGAAGTTCTTATTCCTGTCCATTACTTCGTGGTTGGTGCTGTCATACTGCAGAGAAAAGGGCGTAGTCTTGAGGTATGGGATAGACCTCTTGTCAGACAAGGAATCTTAGTCCAGAAATCCCTTGTTCCCGATCAGCAGCGGCTAGCCAACTTTGAGCGGATAGGGTTGACGGTCGAGGATGTGGATGCAGAGGGGGGAGATTACTATGTTCTCCGCAGCCGTGCGTATCAAACGGCGAAGAGGCTGCGTCTGCAGGTTGAAGATGAGCTTATAAGGAGATGGAAGGTGAGCCCTGCGGCGGAGGGACAGTTTCTGGTCGTCGATGGTACGCTGATGAACTTCCGCGATGAACAGAACATCAGGCAATGCATAGGGGTAAGCAAATCATTTGGCGCTCGCTACTTCAGTACTACTGAGAACCATCGAATTCTTCAAATGGGAGAATTTGAACGTTCTTGGACATTTAAGTTTCACCATCCTGGTGATGACTTAAGAATGGGGCCCAGGGAGAGAGTTAGCTGGTACTTGCGAATACGGAGTCGCGTCCGTGCAGATCCAGAATTTGGTTTAATACGTGTGGAGATCAGTAAAGACTACGCAAGTGAGGCGTCAAAATATGCCGAGAGGTTTTCTCGCTCGCTGATCTCGGAGCGCCTTCCTGCTTCCTATCCTTGTCCTCGTTGGGATAAACTGCTATATCCAATCAAAGCGTGTGAAGATTATCTCTCAAGTATAATTCCCTCTATCGGAACAATCGTTGAGAGCATGAAAGGAGTGGTTTGACGATGGACGGAAAGAACCTGAAGAGGTTTCTAAACGTGGACTACGGAGTCATTGGACGTACGGTCTCCACTCGGCATGAACCGAATACCTCTAGCGAGTTTCATTTTTGGTTATCCAAACAGAATGACTCTGATCTCGCTCCTATTGAGATTGGTAACATTGTTGCAGCGTATGCTGATAGTGGAGAGGATATAACCTTTGGTCTGGTTACAGAGATGAGGTCTTACAGCGATGTGGATAGTTTTATTGCGGACTTTCTAAGCCATAATTTTGGTGATGCCACTATCGAGGTGCCCACAGATATTTCTGAGATTGTAGTTGTGACCTGTTCTGTAATGCGAAACGTATCAAATAAAACGAAACCGGTGGAGCGTTCGCGGGTATATTTCCCCAGCGCTCTGGGAATTCAGTATGCTTACGGCATTCTAGATCAGGAAGGGAACAACGTGTTCAGTGGCGCCCCGATACCATTAGGTGTTTTCGAGAACGGTGACGGCACGGTTGCGCCAATTAGCGTTGATGAAGATTTTCTGGTGGGTCCGGAGGGGGCGCACCTAAATGTCTCAGGAATTTCGGGGCTGGCCTCAAAGACCTCAGCGATAGAGTTCGTCATAAAATCGCTGGTGACTCATAGTGGTAAGGAAAAAGGTATAGCCGTTGTGATGTTTAATGTGAAGAGCAGAGATCTGCTCTATATTGACCAGCCGAACGATAGGTTGGAAAAGGATGATTGGTCTAGAAAGGTGTACGAGATGCTTCAGATTCCGCCACGGCCATTTTCAAATGCTCGTTTCTTTGCACCAGCAGATCCCAAGAATCGTCCTGATGGGACTCAGAGTTTGAGGAGCCTTAAGGTAGAACCGTTTGAATGGGATTTACAAATGATCTACCCCGATATACCTTCACTTTTCCACAGTATGGATTGGGATGATAAGATGGAGGGCGTTTGGTTCACAATCCAGGAAAGGATAGAAGGCAAGCTTATTACATATTTTCAGATGCTAACTTGGATCAAAAAGTTAGTGAAGGATGCCAGCACTAAGGGGCAACAGTGGATTTATGGAAACCACATTGCTACTTGGAACAAAATGCATTCCCATTTACAGCGATTTCCCCATACATATTGGGGATTAATAACCACGGCTGGAAAAGGGCGTGATATTCCGTGGGGTGATTTGAAGAGAAATAGTATATTTGTAATAGACATTCAGATGCTGAGTGACAAAGGACAGCGCCTAGTGTTTGGGAGGGCAGTGAGAACAATTAGTCGCAGACTCGAGAATGGTGAAATTGATTTAGACGCAGTTGTTGTCTTTGTGGATGAGTTGAACAAGTTCGCCCCCGCAGGTACTGTGAGGTCACCGCTGAAAAACCGCCTGATAGAGATCACGGCTCGAGGAAGGAGCTTAGGACTGGTGCTATTTGGAGCGGAGCAATTTGCCTCCTCGGTGGACAAAGAAATTGTCGAGAACTGTTCAACGCGCTTGTTTGGAAGGACGGAATCTAACGAGTTACGTACACCAACATACAGTGCCTTTAGTGATGAGATTAAAACCAAGATAACCATGCTGCCTCAGGGGGCCTTGTTGATAAAGTTCGCAAAATTCCCGCAGCCGATCTTCATCCGTTTCCCATATCCACCTTGTCTGCCTGGGGATAGGTATGAGGCGATCTAACAGGCGCGTAGAGCCGACCGCTCTATCGTGGTGCTCTGCGAGGCGGAAAATGCCTGCCTCTGAGGTCATCAGTCGCTGTGTCCTGCCTGTGTCGGGCGGCGGCTTCGCTCCGCTTCGCCGCATAACAAGCGGATGAAGCCGACCGGCCGGCGGCTTATCCGTGGCGTCGTTATGAAGCAAAAAATATGGAGGCTACAAATGAAATATTTACCAAAGAAAGACAAGTTTTATGCCCTTGTGATTTGGAGTGTTCCAATAATAATAATCCCATTTTTAATCTTTTCTTTCTCTGTAACAATTTTAATCATTTTCGTCTTGAGTCTTTTGCTCTCTTTTTGGCTGTGGAACAGTACAAGTTATAAAATCGAAAAAGGTGAGCTTTTTATTAAATGCTGGGTTTTTAGGAGAAAGGTAAATATTAAAGATATTGTAAAGGTGAAAAAAACAAAAAATTTCCTGGCGTCATATGCTATGGCATTAGATAGATTAGAGATTACTGAAAAAAATAAAAGCAAATATTACATATCTCCGAATAATTTTGAAACGTTTATTGCAGAACTAAAAGAATATAACCCAGATATTATCACAAGTTGATGCTTTATAACAAGCGGCTCAACACGGACGCGAGCACGCGGGGCATGAATCGGTAAGTGTAAGTTTTTTTCATGCGTGCTCGCGCCGGTTAACCTCAGGTCGTTGGGCGGCTGTACCATTCGGAGGTGCATGATGCACGTGACGATGATCTACTTTTCTCAGACGGGCAACACGCGAAGTTGCCGAAGCAATGGCGAAAGCATTTCGTGAAGCCGGTCATGAGGCTCGAACCATTCCTCTGAAGAAAGCAGTTCCGCAGGATGCAATTACAGGCGATTTACTGGGAATGGGGACGTCTTGCTTTTCTCAAGCGCCTACGCCTGTCAAAGAGTTCTTGCGCGCCCTGCCGACACTGGATGGAAAGCAAGCGTTTGTCTTTGCGACTTCTGGTGGGGCACCTGGTCGGGTGTTGTACGATCTTGCTCGCTTGTTGGGGGAGAAGGAAGCGGAGGTGGTAGGGGGATTCTTGGCCCGAGGGGAGGTGCATCATCCTGCGCCATGTCTTGTAGGCCGATAGAACATGACGGGCCGAGCGAGACACCACTCCCAAAGCAAGCAAGAAAACGGTGGAAAAGACGCCTAACGCTGCGTACAGCGGACCGGCTTGGCTCGCTGAGGTTGGCCGCCCCGCCCCAGGCCGCTCATCCGCCGCCCGTTAGCCTGCCTGATGCTTTATCACAAGCTGTGATGATGAAAGAGAGACAAGCCTCAATTGAGGTGTTGATCGAAAAATACAAGTACTACTGTGCTCTTCTGGGGCAAGAAGCGGTAGTGCACATCACGCCACAGCATGATGGCTCTCCTCATATCGAAGTCGTTGGCGGGAAATACCATTACGTTGTGACAGAGCGCGGGAGAGAACTTGAGCGAAGGGTCACGGAGAGTGAGGACAAAGTTCTCTACTGGCTCGTATCGGATTTGGTCTTTGACCTGGCGACAAAATATGAGTTAGAGCACCGTGCCCCAGGCAGAGATCCCCGGAGATTGTTGTTTGCTAAGGAAATTGAACTTATGGAGAGGGCAAATCCAGAATGGGCCGAAAGGACCCGGCAGAGGATTCGGAATATCCTGAAGAAATTTCCATACCAAGATGGACTTTACAGAGGGGACTGAGGGCTAACGAAACGCTGGAAGGCCAAAAGACGGCGTTTGGCAGAGCCTTTGCTAAAAGAGGCTGGGAAGGCAGGTAGGGTGAAGCGAAAAGCATGAGCAACCGTAAACGACTCGGCGAGAGCAAAACAGGCGTGGATGACTTCTGGTTGGGCCGCGATGATGATATGGGCGAGCTACCCCCCGCGTGCAGCGGACTGATCCTCCCCCGAGAAGGCGGACACGCGGATAAGCGAAGGTTCAGATCTCAGGAGGCTCCCAATAGGCGGAAGCAAGACTTTGCCGACGCGCCGGATCGGAAATGGTTGGCCGCCGGGCTGTCAAAGATCGGCGGGCAACTGACGCTGGCGTTGGGCGTTAGGCGAGATGGAAATGGAACTGCCACAACCTTCTGAAGTCATCGGTGAGTATAGCCAACGGTTTGAGCGGGAGGGATACGGTGCAACCGAGAGAGCGTTGATGGAGCTTTTTCGGACGTTCCCTCACAATGTGCGGTTAGAGGCGGTCCTTGTCAAAGTTGCCGCACTCAACGATTTATACAACACAAATATATATGCGGTGTATGAGATGGCGCGGCATATTTGGGGGTTGGATACCGATTCGAAGCTTGAGCAAGGTTCGTTAGAATTGGTGGAAGAGATAGCCGTAGTGATGCTGAGAGGGAAGCGACGTCGGAATTATTCGTTTGCTACCAAGTACTGCCACTTTCACGCGCCTGAGGTATATCCCATCTATGATGGGTACGTAGAGGAGGCCCTTTGGGCGTACAGGAAGAAGGATGGATTTGTCAGGTTTAAGCGGAAGGAGTTGTGGGAGAGTTACCCCCGGTATGTGGCGGTGGTAAAGGGGTTTAGAGAGCATTACGGGCTTGGTGGATTTAGCTTGAGAGAGATTGACAGGTTCTTGTGGCTCACAGGAATGAGACTGAGGGGGTGAGTCTTGCTTGTGTCGGACGGCGGCTCACGCGCCGGGCGTTAGCAGGCACTTGCAACAGGAACCCGGCCTCACTCGTTTCTGTTTACCAGGAGGCGACAATTGTAGTGACGGCCAAAGCAGGGCAAACGGTGACCGTGATCCTCACCTGGGAGTCGCTTGCCGAGATCACAGAAGATTATGTCGGTTTTGTCCACTTGGTCGGCCCTAAGGGGAGGGCTTTACCATGCACAATCGGGTCAAAGGCTGCCGGCGACAAAAACGGGAGAAAGATGGGAAAGCGACCTCGCCTATCTCGGCTTGCTCATCGTTTTGGATAGGTGAGTAGGAAATGATGCCCAAAAAGAAACGGCGACCGCAACCCTGGGTTGCCGCCGATACGGTTGTTGTCGCGCCGGGGGAAAGCGGCGGATGGCAGGTGTTGCTCGTCAGGCGCAAAAAGCCTCCTTTTCAGGGGCATTGGGCCTTGCCCGGCGGCTTTGTAGAACCGGGCGAAAGGTTGGAAGAAGCCGCCCGTCGTGAGCTACGGGAGGAGACCGGCCTGGAACCGCCCCACATGGAGCAGCTCCACACCTTTGGCGATCCGGGCCGCGACCCCCGGGGCTGGGTGATCAGCGTGGTCTACCTGGCGATCCTGGACGGGCGACGGCCCCTCCGGGCGGGTGACGATGCCGCCTCTGCCGCCTGGTTCGACCTGGATGCTCTGCCGCCCCTGGCTTTTGACCACGCCGACATCCTGGACTATGCCGTCCGGCGGTTGGATGAATCGCCGCGGTAAGGCGCAGAGATCGCCGAGGAACGGCTGATTGTACGCGGTTTCTCCCCGTGCCCTCGGCGTCTCCGCGGTGAAAGCGGCTGTGGGAACGACAAATGCCTGTACCCTGGGGTTGCCTGCGGAAGGGTTCCCGCCGCGCTACCGCCACTTGCGCAGCACCCATTTGTTGATCTCGGCGGCCACCGAAGGCAGCAGGATCAAAGGCAGCATCTCGGCCCAGTCGGTTGCCGTGAGGAAGGTCGTGCCAAAGATGGGGTCCAGGAAAGGCACATAGATAATCGCCAACAGGATGACCAGGGAGAGCAGCACGGCCCATTGCATCCACTTGTTGGAAAAAACGCCGATGCTCCACAGCGAGTACCGCTCCGAGCGGGAGGTATAGGCCCGGAACAGCTCCGAGATAGACAGGGTGGCAAAGGCCATGGTCCGGGCGTGCTCCACACCGCCGGGCATCCCCAGGTGGAAGGCGGACAATACGGCCACGGTAATGGCAATCGTCTGGACGATGATGCCGATGACCATGTCCTTGTTGATGATCGGTTCGTCCACGGGCCGGGGCGGACGGTCCATGATGTCGGGGTCGCCCTTTTCCACCCCCAGGGCCAGGGCCGGTGCGCCGTCGGTGATCAGGTTCAGGACCAGCAGCTGAATCGGTACCAGGGGCAGCGGCCACCCGATCAGCATGGCTACCAGCAGGACGGTGATCTCGGCCATATTGCAGGAAAGCAGGTAGTAGACGAATTTGCGGATGTTGGCGTAAATCACCCGCCCCTGCTCAATGGCCGAAACGATGCTGGCGTAATTGTCATCGGTCAGCACCATGTCCGCCGTCTCTTTGGAAACATCGGTGCCGGTGATGCCCATGGCCACGCCGATACTGGCCCGCTTGAGGGCCGGGGCGTCGTTCACACCGTCGCCGGTCATGGCGACGATATGCCCCCGCGCCTTGAAGGCTTCGACAATTTTGACCTTGTGCTGGGGTGAGACGCGGGCATAGACCGCGATCTCTTCGATCTGGGCCGCCAGTTCCTCGTCGCTTATGCGGTCCAATTCCGCGCCGGTGATGGCCCGGTCGCCTTCGCGCAGCAAGCCGATCTCTTTGCCGATGGCCACCGCCGTGTTGAGATAATCGCCGGTGATCATCACCGTCTCGATGCCCGCCCGACGGGCCGTCTCGATGGCCGGGGCCACCTCCGGCCGGGCAGGGTCAATCATGCCCAGCAGGCCGATGAAGGTGAAATCGCGCTCCGCTTCCTCCGGCCGGGGGTTTTCGGGGATGGCATCCAGGGGGCGAAAGGCCACGCCCAGGACGCGTAGGGCGTTGGCCGCCAACGCCTCGTTCTCCTCCATGATGTTGCGCCGCCGCTCCTCGGTCAGGGGGCGCATCACGCCGTCTTCCAGGACCCGGTTGCAGAGGCCCAACACAATGTCCGGCGCGCCCTTCATATAGGCCACATAGCCGCCGTAGCGCGGATCGGGGTGGAAGGTG